>Ga0206693_1419686_pt1 | contig 72726 bp, 1 predicted proteins | sample M280m12015metaT_FD_159680 | JGI IMG/M metagenome (GOLD analysis project Ga0206693, IMG submission 159680) | Metatranscriptome of ammonia-oxidizing marine archaeal communities from Monterey Bay, California, United States - M2 80m 12015... | ecosystem: Environmental > Aquatic > Marine > Intertidal...
ATCACCGTAACCATCATCTCCATTGTCTTGATCGGTAGCAATAATTGGTGTACCTACTCTGTCACCGATTTGATAGTTGTCAATAATGTTACGGTACTGTGCCAAGATGACTGGTGCTTCATTGACATCTATTACAGTGACACGCATGGTTTGAATGGCTTGAAATTCACCGTCACTGACTTGTACAACAACATTCCATAATGGATACTCTTCAAAATTCAATACACCATCTTTGTGAACGGTTACAATACCAGTGTTGGCATTAATTTGAAAGGTATTGAATTGATTTGTTACTTCTGCATAACTTGGTTTTTGTGAAACTAACGCATACGTTAATGCTGCTTCGTCACCGAAATCCACATCTTTTGCTTGAAGTACACCGCCATCAATCTCTACATCTTCAGGTTCATTTTCAGTAATGGAACGAGCGTAACTAATTCCTTGCACCCAGTAAGGTGGTTCGTTAATGTCTGTCAATGCAATCGTCACTTTCGCTTGATCTGTCAATGCACCTTTACCTGTATCTACTACTTCAATGGTCAAGACGTGTTTTTGATCCGCAGCTCTTTCGTAATCTAATAAATTAACTACTGTTAATTGACCAGCTGTAAAGAAATCGAAAGCAAATTTTCGTTCATCGTCGCCAGCTAAAATGCGCCAAGCTAATTTTTGTCCTTGTGGTTCAGTACCCGTGTTATCAATATCTGTAGCTACAAGTGGTGAACCTGCACCGGTCCATGTTTGGAACATACCAGTAATATCAACTGGACCACGTTTAGCACCGATTGGATAATCGAGTGGTACATTTTCTGGAACAGACAACGCTTGGTCGTTGACTACGGGTGCTTCGTTGACGTTAATGACAGTGACTTGCACTGCTTTGGTCGTCGACAATGGGTTAGGACGATTCATTTCAGTAGCTGTCATAATGACAACATAAACATCTTGCGTCTCAAAATTAAATTTATTTTGACGAACTGAAAATTGTCCAGACAAAGTATCAAAATTAAATAATGGAGAAGGAGCTTTAAAATATTCAAAACAATTTTGACGTAGCATACCATCGAAATCAGTGTAACACCATGGTCCATCTTCGTCGTCGTCTGGATTACGACAGAAACTGTGATCTCCATTGTTGCCTACAATAGATCGGTAGACTGTATTTTTCCATGACAAACATGCAGTACCATCTTCACTCTCCGCTTTGTTACCTGCATATTCCAAACCGCGTTGTTGTGCACCCCAAGAAGAGGCACCTTCGTACCATCCAGCAATAGAGAAAGAGACTAAATCTCCATCATCATCCGGTGCCGGTACTGGATCACCAATGTCGGTGCCCGGTACACTGTTTTCATCCACATTGCAAGTGTATCCTTCTAATCTAGGTGCTTCATTGACATCAATCATATGAATTTCTTGCACAGTAAATCCAGTCAATGGATTTGCTGGTGCAATTTTCATCATAGTAATACCGGTTGTAGTACGATATCCTGAATCGGTTATAGTTGAATAGGCAAATTCCATTGGCATCGTGTAACAACCACCATTGTTGATTGGATCGTAGTGATAACCTTTGCAGCAATGGTTTGCGGGTGTAGCAGTCGTACAAGGTGATTGCGATTCACAGACTAATTGACACGCTGCTTCACTTGCAACATTGTCTTCATAGTTTTGTTTCGCATCCATCTTATAGACGTCGGTTGAAGCATCATCGATAGATGAACCAAGACCTTTCATATTACATTTATTGGAATAAATGGAGTTTGGTTGAGATTTAGAACCGCCACATCTACCACCTTGTGACAAACCAAAGTAATCAAATCCTCTCATACTGGCGGCTTGTGCACATCTTTGAATTGGTTGTTCACGTCCTACTTGTGGAATTGGTCGAATAGTATCTGCTTCGGTAATGTCGCCATCGGAAGATGGTTTTCCCATTTCAAACAAACGATCTACATCTTCTTGTTTCAAAGCACGATGCCAAGAAGCAGCAGAGCGAACCCATCCTTTAAAGAAGTTGTCGTTGTTGCTGGCTTTTGGATTACAGTACTCCCAACGACTGTTGCGATCCGTAGTGTAACACCAAATTCCTCCTGGTTCATTGTCTGGATTACGACAGAAATTATGATCACCGACACCTTTGTTTGGATAATTAGAATTAGTACGACTGTGACGGTGTGGTGATTGATCTGTCCATTTTTGACAAGTACGTCCACTGTTAGCTACATTTTGACAACCACGGTAACCATGTTCACGTGAACCTCGAATACCTTCATCGCAACTGTTTTCACCTCCAATTCTAAAAGTATCACGATGTACATTAGGTACACCTGCTTTACCAGAAACAGTACCCGTACGTTCACCGTCACGAAAGACTTGTTTGTTACCGGAAGCATCCACTGTAACAACAATATGAGTCCATTTATTTTGAGTCAAATAGTTAGCTGTGTTTTGTGAGAGTTCACTACGTGTACCATCCACTGCAAATTTCATTGAACCCGAAGCTTGGGAATGTGCCATAATGCAACTACTAGAACCACCTTCAGCACAAATACTAAACAACCGTGCATTCTCTGGCGTTTCGTCTTTGTATTTAACCCACATGGCAAAAGAAAATTCATTGCCAAAAGCAGGATATCCACCAAAATCAACGTATTGTTGATCTCCAGTGGCGGCTGAATTGTCTTGATTTAATTTCAAACCGTCTTGGTCACACGATGGCAATGCACCACCTGCTTTACTCGTTTTAAACATACCGTTCATGTCTCCTACAATATCTTTACCAGTACAATCTGTATCGTCAAATGTCCAAGAATGTTTCACACCAGGTGCTGCCATAGTATCGGAAGCAGGTTGTGGTAATACAGTAGAGACCGTTGAATCTTGTTCTAAATCTTCCCATCCATTCGCAGTTTGTACATCGTTGCCGTAACATTCAACATGTTTGTATGAGTGTGGAAGCATGGTGCCTTTGACTAATGTAAATTCTTGTGTTGGTAATAAACCAATATCAGTACATGTAGCAGTTAACATGAATGGAGCTTTTTTACCGTTCAAATCTTCTGGACGAGTTTCATAATTAAAGAAACGTTTGCCACCATTTTTAATGGAAATTTGTCCAGTCACAGAATCAATTTTAAATCTTTCTTCTTCGTTGCCACGTGTTAATGACCAACTCAATAAATGTGAATGGCCACCATCAATATCCGAACCTGTCATTGGTTTACCAACTAAAGTATCGACCAATGAATTTTCACGTACGGAAACGGGCTGTGGTTTATCAGCAATTGGATTTTCATTGACATCAATGACATGCACACCTACTTTGGCTACCATGTTGGCACCATCTTTATCGGTAATTTGAATATCTAATTCGTAATCAATTCTATTTTCATAATCTAATTTAGGATCCGAGACACGCAATTGACCATTGCAAGCTTCAATAGCAAAAAGACCTAAATCATTACCAGCTACAATCGTATACGCCAATTCGTCTTCCGCATCTACATCTGTACCAACGACCCAATTACCAATAAATGTATCTTTTGGCATGTTTTCTTTCACGTAACGATGCGTATCTAAGAGAAGTGGTACTTCGTTGACATTTTTAATACGAATGGTGATCGTCTCTTCGTGAGACAAACGACATCTGCCATCGTTTTCAAACAATCCATTGTAATCTACGTCACACGGTGATGGTGTCGTACCATCTACACGGTAACCGTCATCAATTGCACCGACTACAATAGTATACGTAGTACGTTCTTCGTAATTGAGGTAGGCTTGGTCAACTGTCAACTGCGCTGTTTCAGCATCAATTTGAAATCCTTTTGAACCTGCATTCATATCTTGATCACGAATGTAATAACGAAGACGAGCGGTTTGTCCACCGTCAACATCACTAGCAAAGACTGGATCACCAATTGCAACACCTGGACGAGAAGAAAAGACAACCGTATATTCTGAAGCATCTGAACGTCCATCTACTAAATTAGCAGTGGCACCCAAACACTCTTGATTTCCATTCACTAAACATAAAGCACCAGTATCTGAACCAGTAGTCCATTCACTTTTTTTAAATTTTTGATAGTCACGTCTACCTGCAATGCAAGTTTCGACTTGCAATCCTTTTGCACCATCATTTCCAAGACACAACGATTTAGCATCCGTAATGCGAAGACGTCCATCTGTACTGAAAGAAAATTGTTGTCTTGGTGCTGGTCTAGCAGTACTACATTGCGATACAGTTACTGCATCACCGTCTTTTGGATCGGAAGGTACAGTAATACAACTTTGAGAACCAGCGACACGAATTTCCATGGCGGGTTCAGTTTCTTCTGCAACGGATAACTCTTGAATAGGTACAACAGGTGCTTCGTTGACATCGGCAACCATAATAGTTAACGGTACCGAATGTTCCATAGGTGGAGAAGCACTGTCTTTGACAAAGACAGTCACGTCAAAGGAAGAAACAGCTTCAAAATTAAGAACCGCACCGTTAATAACAGAGACTTGTCCAGTTTGTCCGTTGATTGTGAAACGACGTTCTTGTCCAACCATCCAATAGGTAAGTCGTTGACTGGCATCGACTTCGGCGGCTGAAATTCTGGAACCCACTTTAGTTCCCGCTTTGCTGTTTTCTGGCACCACACGTACTTCACGCATTGCAAATTTAGGTCTTTCATTGACATCACCAATACGTACTTTAATATTATTTTCGTGCGATAAACCACCGAGATCTTCGACACGTACACGTATAGTATATTCTCTTACTGTTTCAAAATTGAGAGCAGCTTGTGATTCGACACGAATTTGTCCATTCGTTTCATCCATGACAAAAGCAGTATTACCAAATCCACCTTCTTTCGTGAAAGATCCATCCATTTCAGTCGTTGCAATCGTATCCGATTTATCGGACAAAGACATAGCAAAACCCCACGATCCACCTTGATCTTGCGTTTTAACAAGAACACGATTTACGCCGGGTTGAAGTGTCACAGCCACAACTTGATCAATGGAATCACCGTAACAGTGATCCGTAAATTTCGAGGCAACCATGTCACCATTGAACCACACCATGTGTCCATCGTTGGAACTGAAACGAAGTTCAACAGAACGTGGCGTTGAACGTGAATTGACTAAATAGGTCATTGCGTAAGACTGTTCACCAGTACAAATTAAATTATCACATTTGGATGGATTAATGGAACCCACACCAAAATAGTGACAATCTAAATCAATACCTTTGCTGTTGCAGCCATTGCCACAAGACGAAGTCATTTCACACATGTCTTTGTAAGCGGTCCACGTTTTACCTCCCATTTTTTTACCTGCAACCGCCCAAGCACTAGGTTCTTTGTCTTCGATACGTGAAGAGGTATCTACTTTATTACCGTTGGCCAATCGATCAAATTGATGTGGTCCTTCTTTACTATCACCTAATATTAACCACGCTGAAACAAATCCTTGATCATCTAATCCATCACATTGTGGCACTTCACCGTCAATAATAGTGTATTTAAGTCCACGCCATGGTGCTTTAGTATCTTGATCGGTAGCAACTACCACAGCACCGACAAGACTAGTTTTATCACTGTTTTCATCAATTAATTTGATTTGTCCAGATGTAATAATAGGTCCATCGTTGACGTCTTCAATTAATACAGTGGCCGTACCTGTATTGGACAAAGAAGCACAATTGGTTTGTCGACGTCCACATGGTCTAGCTACATCGCTGACTTTGACAGTCAAGGCATAGGAAGAAATGGATTCGTAATCGGTCAATGGTGCACCGGTGGTTGTAATTTGACCAGTTTCAGAATGAATGGCAAATTCACTTGGTGCACCGACAAAAGCATAAGTTAATTTATCACCGGCATCGATATCTTTACCTTGGACGACAGCACCACAATTAGTGCCTCTTGGAGACATTTCTTTGACGGAACGGGTTGTATCAGGGAACCAAGGTCGTTCGTTCACGTCGTGAATGTATACAATGGTTGAATTAGCACGTGCAAGATTACCTAAACCACTGTCCGTAGCAAGAATAGACAACTCAAATTTAGATTGATATTCAAAATTTAAATTAGCAGAACCCGACAAAGACAAGACACCTGTCACTGAATTAATAGCAAATTGATTGTTGACATTACCAGCAACAATGCTGTACGCCAACGTTTGTCCTTTACGAACATCGGAAGGTGAACCAACATATCCAAGTACACCTGGATAATTCGTGTTGCCAATTGGATGTACAAAAGAGCCAAACGTAACCCAATGATTGTCCGTTTCATGACTTAAATCATGCATTTCAACACCACGACTGTTTTCGTCGACGTGAACTACATATTGATACATTTCAGGTGGATCGTTGGATTCAATGACTTGTACATTAAATGTAGCAGTATCAGTCAAACCAGTTGGATCCGTAGCTGTCACTTCAACTGGGAAAGAAGAACGTTTGGAAACATCCAACACATTTGCTGTACGTACAGCAAGTTGTCCAGTATATCTATCAATTGTAAACAAAGCCATTGCGCAATACGCTGCATGTACATCTCCTCGTCCAGCATGTTTTTCTAAAGTATCTTTATCATTTGTTCCTCCTGTTACTGTAGCACTACTACCTGTACCAGTAGATAAACCACTTTCACCAACCGTGTAATGCGAGTAACAGGGAGGTCCAGTGACCGAATACACCAAAGCAAGATCTCCAGAACGTTCTGCTGTACCGACTGGTCCAGCTTGTATGCGCATATGGTTAGGCATTTCAGCGTTGGAGGATTTCGCTACGATTTTAAGACCGAAACGTGTTGTCGATGGAAGACGTACTGGTGTTGTTTTAGTCATGTCGTTGGAATGTCGAGACAAGAAGATGTATTCTTCCTCGCCGTCTTGACGAATGAAAAAGTCCATGTAATCTGTGGCATCCGCACCATTCGAAGCATCATGTTTCGTTGTTAAATCAAAGAACCAATCTGCTGAATAAGGTAGTTCCAAATTTGCTTCGTAAATACCGTTTTGGCAATCACCTAAACGAATACCAAGACCTTTTTGTTGCACATCGTAATCATAGGAAGTGACTACATTGCCACCTTCGTCAATCGAACCAATCACATACATGCGATCGACCACCGTAGTGACCTGTTTCGCATTTTCCTCGGCAGTTGGCCAACGTGCTACTAAAGCACCACGTTTAGCACTAGTTGTCGTTTCGCGAACAACACCGGCACATTCATCACCCATTTTAGCACATTTATTATACAATGCATCAAGTCCCATGCCCGATTCAAAATTGCCATGCCAGGAAGGTACAGCTGTATCGGTAACGGAACCGTAGAAAGTAACACGTGCAATTGAGCAGAATTTGTCGGTCTTATCTGCTACACCAGTTGGTTGAATACGCCATTGTGTCGATGGTGCACCAATGAAACCGTAGTTACCACCGAATTTTTTAGTTTCACCAGCATTTCCAAGATCTGTGTAAGTGACTACATCTTCAAAAGCACCCGTAGCATCGTTCTTACGTTGAACAGTTACACCACCACACACATTGCCACCATTAGTGACATCAAGGGAAGTGACTTGAAATTTAGTACCAGGATTAGTAGCATGTTCAAAGGTCAAATGACTGTTTGATACTGCACCAGCACCTTTAGCACCGTGTTGTCCTAACTGAATACCATCTGAACCACGAATAGATCTTGGATCAACCGAAGTAGATTCATCTACAATTAATCTACCACCTTCTGAATCTTTCATTGCAATTTGTCCCTTAGATTTACTTGAAGATTCAGCTGCTTCAATGATATCTTTCCAAGATGCAACTGTACCTACTTGACCTACATCACCAGCAGTTTTACATTCTTCTTGAGTCATAAATTTATCGTAGACATTCACACGTGTCAATCTACCTTCATAGGCTTGATTTTTGTCGAAACATCCACCATCACAATCTTGCTCTTGACCCAATACAAAAACACCTTGCGCCCACATGTTTTGTTTGTATCGTGATCCAGAACCACGGAATTTTTTACCAAGAGTTCCATCTAAATAAACCATACCTTGTCCTTTTTTCCACGTCATACATACGTGGTGCCATTTTCCATCTGCAAATCCACGTGTAGCAGATCCTTGTCCATTGTGACGGTATGCGGCAGGTGCATCAATGTTGTAAAGAAGGAAAGCATTGTTTTCTCTATTTTTAGTGCGTGTAGAGTATGAAAATGGTGTGTTGCCACCTTTTGACCGAACATTTTCATGATTAAACCAAGCAGAAACAGTAAAGGATGAATACCAAGAGGTTGGTGTTGCTGAATTATGATGTTTACCCAAATTAGTAATTTGAATACGTGGATAGGTACGTCTTTTGGAACCACCTTGTTTCCATACTAAATCTTTACCATCCCATGGATCGACGCTGGCTTGCGACGATTCAATTGTTGCGTCACGTACCCAGACACTCATAATTGATGGAATGACACGTGTACCTGCAACATCCATAGTACCTACATATTTATCTTTTGGTTCTGCACGATCCGAACCAAAATACAATGCTCTGTAATCTTTTCTCGATGAATCCTCCATATCCCACTCACATCCGTTGTCAAGAGTTGTAGCAGTAGTGCTGTCTCCAGTTGGCATAACAAACATGGAAGCCATGCAAGTTTTTTGGAAATTGAACGTGACGGCACCGCCAGATGGATAAGATTTTTTGTAAATGTTCCATGCAATAGCATCCGAACCATGTGTAAATGTAACCGTTTCGTCGGCTACTTTAGTAAATCCAGTAGGAGCACGTTCATCACTTGGATTGGCACTGGTAGCACCACCGTAGACACGAGTATCTACGATGACATAGACATCTGCACCTTCTTCTAAATTCATATTGACAGTCTCGGTATTTTTGTCATTGTCACCACGAATATAAATAGCACCGGTATATTTTGTTGGGAAATCAACAAGTGTATAATCACGATTTTGTGCATATTTGACTCCTTTGTACAAAGTATCAATCTCCGTTGCAACACCTTCAACAGATGCATAGGAAGAAACCTCCAAGATTGCTGGAGCAATCAAACCATACGTTGCCATGGAGGCAGCACCCAGATTTTTACGAGTGTACATATTAGTTGGAAGACCACAGTTTCCTTGAATACAATTGACTTGAGTACGAACCCATGAAGAATCTTTACAGGTCGATTCAATAAATTGAACAAATACAACTGCTTTAGAGACTGCTTTGACAGCAAATTTAGCATCGCCTGGTGCAGCATAGCTCTTTTTGTAAATGGGCCAATTGGTTTCCGTACCACCACTGGAATACGTCAATGTTTCAGTGCCATCTGCAACAAAACCATTTGGTGCATTGGATCCAGTTTCAACTGCAATGTAGACAGTAGCAGGTTTTTTAAGTTTCAAATGAATATTCTCCGTCGATTTATCTTTGTCACCTCTTAAAAGTAAAGAACCACCATATTTTTTGGCATTAAATTTAGTAAATGTACCGGCACCACCATCGTTAGTCGCATATTTGACAGTTGGTTCCAAAACATCTAATTCCGTTGGTGCAGCTACTGATCCACCACCTAAAACATCGACCCACATTTTTCTACCGTTAATGTTACATCCAGTATTCTTAGACGCCTGAACACCTGCATTGTTTTTAGGCATAACCAAACCAACACGTTCACATTGATCACGACATTGAGTGAAAGTCATTGAATTGCCTCTAATACCACTTGGTTTACAGGTACATGTGTTTTTGTTGCAACGACGGTTGTTGGAAGTACAACCAATTCCTGCCCAGCAAACTTTATTTGGAGATCCACAACCACTGTTACAAATAGAAATACCTTTTTTATTGTCGGCACTGACGCAACGACACCATGCTTTGTAAGAAGCTGGTCTTCCACTTGCTTTACCCCATCGGGCACCTCGATTGAGAGTAGAACCAGCAGTGGAAGATCTTCCAGCTTGAGAAGCATACGCCACGACTTCCAAGTAATTTGTACTGGACGTTGCATCGTAGTTGGTATCAATAATAGCAATGTCTGGTGTGACTGGAAGTGCGTATTTGACTGCTTTCTCGAAAGAAGCAATACCACCTTTAGCACTTGCTTGACTGGTCCATGCTACTGCAATTTCTTTCGATGAACGAAGAAGATCAGCTGACACACTACTGACCCAAGCCGCACCATCTTTGTTTGCACTGATTTCAACACCGGAAGTAGCAGTGGCAAGTGAACCAAACTGACCTTTAGGTCCGTATGCCACCATTGTCCATCCACCACCATCCGTTGACAAATCACAATACACAACGTTCTTACCTGCAAGAGTATAGATACCACTGGTAGCAGTTGGACGATTGATATTTAATTCCGAACAAGAAGCAGGCAATTTAGGAGAAGGCATACGTGTAAGTTCGTAGACTGACACAGTGGTTGGACCACCTCTACCTTCTGAACATTGAACATCAGTCACTTGTTTAGTACCAACAGGTACTGGAACAGTTTCATCTTTGTAAACGCAAGCTCCGTTTAACAAACCAAATTGACCTTTTGGTTTTTTTGAGACCATATCGTAATCTACCACTGTTTTGGTAGCTTTGGCAGCAGCAGCACAGGTGCCGACGGGATCTACACGAGAAAGTACAGGCACCTCGTTCAAAATGTTACGCACACGTTGCGTAATTTTAATATCTGATGCATGTACATAATTGGCCAAATATTTCCAACTGGAATCGGAACGTTGTGTAACTTTCCAAGCGTAGACTTCATGTGCTCCAACATATCCTGGAGTACCAGTACAATCTTCGGTAAACAAGAAACATTCATCGTTCAAACCGTTGCGTGAAATGTATTCGGCAACAACACACGTTGCAGAGACAGCACACGCTTCTTGACAAGTCAATGCTTCCCATTCAGTACCAGCACTATCCATAACACCAGCGGTCACACGTTTGGAAGCCGCTGAGAATCCACAATATGTTTTTGATTGAGGTGTAACAACAGTAGTAAATGTATTACCACCATTAGTACCATCTGAAAAGCATCCAACTGTTCTGTATGGGCGTGCAAGTGAAGACGCAGCAGGTTCTCTGCCAAGACTTGGTACAAATGCATGCGCAGAAGAAGCAATGGATAATTTATCAGTAATATCATCTAACCAACCACCAGTACGAACAGTAGTAAGAGCTGCTGGACCACGAACGACCTTGGCTGCTCTAGTAAATGGTTCTTTACCGACTTGCATCATACAAGAAGTGGTGTTGACAATGCCAACGGAACCTTTACCTACCATTTTATTTGCACCTTGCCACAATTCTACATTGGCATTGGAAACAACGATATCTTGATCAGTGGCGGCAACTGGTTGACCAATAAAAGAACCTCTCCATGCATTTTCCAAAACAGAACCAGTAAAATCAGTGACATATTTAGGTGCTTCACTCACATCACGTATATTAATACGGAAATCAGTAGCAATCTTTTCACCATCGGAATCAGTTGCTTCAATGGTTAAGAGATGCGTATCATCCATTTCATGGTCTACCATGTTTTTAGCTACTTTAATAGTAGCCACACGAATTTTACCATCTGCAACTCGAGCGTCAGCAGCATCGGATTCTAATAATTTAAAAATACCAGCGTCGTTACCAGCAATAATAGCATACGTATTGGTATCTCCTTGATCCACTGTATCTACAGCTACGGAACCAACAACGGTATCAATGGCTGAGTTTTCGTCTAGAATAGCACCGTAAACAATGCTAGCGAAGCCGTCTTCAGCAGTATATTTAATCACTGTTGATTTAGATAAGAATGGTGGACTTAATTGTTGTGAATCGGAACCATCGGCTGGATGAAACATTGGTTTTTCATTCACATCAATGACACTTACAGTCATGAAATTTTCACCCCATGCACCACCAGCATCGGTTGAGCGCACCGTAATTCTGTAATGTACACATGGAAGTGTAGTACAGTAGCGATGTTGACGTAAATGTTCATAATTCAATGAAAAAGTATCGTCTTCGTTGTATGCACGTAAGACTGTGATTTGTCCAGTAGTAGGTTCAATGCGAAAGATTGGATCACCAATAACAAAACAAGATGTACCTCTACATCCTTCTAATTTACTAATGGTAAATGTAGGTACAGCGTAGTACCCTGCATCTTCGTCGACGGAAATAATTGGTGTTCCAACCAAAGCACCTTCCGCTGAGTTCTCTTTAATTGTTCTGGATTGTGGTGTTAAAGAAGCAGGTTCGTTTACATCAATCAATTCAATAGTCAATGGACCACTGTTTTTCAAACCAAATTCATCTACTACAGATACGGTCAAATTATATATTTTCATCGTTTCGTAATCCAATGGTTTATCAGTACGAGAGACCCAAGCACCTGGACGATCGACGTAGACTTGACCTGTTTCTTTATTAATAGCAAATTTACCTTCGTCATCTCTTGGTTCAATCAATGCATAAGTCAATGTAAATCCAGCATCTGGATCTGTACCTGCATCCACCAGTAAGAAACCTACTTTATCACCCATAGCTGAATTTTCTTTGACGTAACGTGTAGCACCATTAAATTTAGGAGCTTCGTTCAAATCAACCAAAGTTACTACCACCGTAGTACTATCTATCATGGCTTTAGGTTTGCCACCGTCCATTACACTGATCGTTAAACGCACTTGTGGCATTTGTTCGTAATCAAGAGCTGTTGGATCACAGACATACAAATCAGCTACGGTTGGTTTTTTGAAACAGAAAATTCCGTTTGAATCACCACCGGTCACTTTGTATGTCAATGACGATTGACCATACGTGGAAGAGAAAATATCTGGATCGGTAGCTGTAATTCTTCCACCATCTATTTTGACGTATTGAATGACTTGACAATATTCTACTGGACCACCAACCAATTCAAAATTACCTTTGCAGGAACCTTTGCATTGTGTTGGATAAATACGTAAGAATTTACCAGAGACAGGTACATCGAATTCGTTGGTCACACCAGCAATTAATTTATTAGTAGGTCCATTAAAGACTTGTACTTTACCACCTTTAGTGATAGGTACATAGGTCTTGCCATCCACGGAAGTTTGAACCGTATATTTAGTGACAGCTGAATATTCAGCAGCGGAATAAACTTCAACTTCACACAATGTCAAGTAACGTTGATTGTTACCTTTGCCGTTACCAGCAATTTTAATAAATAGATAACGACCCGTTTTACCTTTACCCGATGTATCTGTACAATCAATAGTACCAATATTTGAGGAAAAGATATTTTTACTGAATTGAACATTGGAAGCAGTGGCTGTTTGACGGTTGACGGTACAAGATTGTTTATCTGAAGCAGCATGATTCGCATAGGCACCTGGTGCAACATCTGTATCTGAAAGATATACTTCAAAAGTATTAAGACGATCTCCGCAGCAATCTGCACGTCGCCAAATTTTCACCGTACCTACTTCTACTTGATCTTTTAAATCTAATCTCCACCATGGACGTTCCGTACTGCCAGTGTTTCTATACGACGTTGAAGTAATGGAACATGCTGGATGGCGATTATTGCGACTGCCATCGACAGCATCTGAAGCTGGTGTGGCACTATTGTAGCTTCCAATGTGACTTGCTGATTTACCAAGAGCAATATTACCACCGGTAGCATCTGCACCCCGTATTTTAATAGCAGCCACTGTAGTTTCGGTACCTAAATTAAATTGAAAGTAATTGTTGCCATTGGCCAACGAAGCAGTACCACTTGAACCACCCATTTGCCAGAAACCATTGACACGAGTAGAATCAATAAAGTTCGTTCCACCCACATTTGAAGTCATAGCAGAGGTTGGTAATTGAATGTCAGTATTAGTAGAACGTACTCCTACATCTGCTTTACATACTTCATCACTACCCATTTCAATTGGTGTTGGTCCAACTACAAACAAGACCATATGTTCGTTGGCTTTACCAGCTTTTGGATTGCCACTTGGACCCATGTGATCTTCTAATTTAATGACAACATCGGCACCTTTACCATATTTCTTGCTAAACACTGGATATTCTAAATCGTCTCCGTTCACAGTCACCATAGCAAACCATCCAGTTCTTTTCCATGAATCTTCAGAACTTAATGGACAAGCAAGACCACATTTTTTAACACAGGATCCAGAAGTACATTGCGCACCACGTGGATTAATTAAAGCGTACACCGTAGATGGTACATCCACCGTAAATTTAACGGCTTCTGGATCACTCACTACTGGCAATGCATGACGCAACATTGTCATGAGATCTCCTACTAAAGCACGTGGTAACGTGAAGACGACAGCTGCCTCTGGATTATTCCAATCAACAATGACTTTTTTCCCTGGTGCAAAAGCAGCATCGTTGACAAGCATAGTGGCATGTGTAGCATCAATCCATTGTGAAATTTTGACGGCTTCCACTTCTGTTTCGCGAAGAGCACGTTCACCAACAGTACGTTGCAAGACAGATCCTTTTTTACCAGGTACGATGAGTACAGGTGCTTCGTTGACATCAATTAATTTAATGACAACTTTAGCAGTATCAAACAAGGAAGTTGGTAAACCATCATCTTCTACACGAATGACTAAATCATATCCTGCCGATGTGCCTTGTTCATAATCTAAATTATTTTTGTCGGAAACGACTGTAATTTGACCGGAGCAATCATTAATAGCAAAAATACCTTCTTGATTACCTGATACAATAGAATATCTCAATTTTTGACGTGAATACTTGTCTGGATCAACTGCTACTACTGGATCACCTACTTTAGTATCTGCAATGGAATTTTCTGCCAAACCCATTGTTTGATCGTTGGCAATGGGTTGTTCGTTGCGATCTTCTAAACGAATCATAATTTCTGCACGTGTAGTCATTCCTGGTCCTTTTGGAATGTTATCAATGGCAGCAACAACGACACGATAAATATTAGCATCTCCTTCGAAATCTAATGGTGATGGATTAGATATAGATAATTGTCCGTCTTTTTCAGTAATACCAAAAATAGATTTATGAATTTTTTGACCATCTTTCCATGCTGGACAGACCGTGGCCCATCCATTTTCACCTTCCGATTCAGCAAGACCTTCCACGCGAGACGAACTTGTAGCATCCTTTTTCAAACGTACTACAAAATCACCAGCAATGAAACTGGTTGATTCCACTACTACCGATGTAGTAGTTGTTCCTTTGGTCACTACAATACGTGAACCTTGTGGCATTGCTAATCCTCCAGCAGCACCCGTGCAAGTTAAAGTAGGACTTCTGTCGGATCCACGATACGGACCAGCCATTTTACATTTCAATGTACCACAACTTGAATCACTCATTGCACCTGTTAAATAGTTAAAGTGTCCGTATTGAATCGATTCAATCGTGTATTTAAATTTGCCTTGTGGAGTATCGGAGTCGTCTTCATCAATTGCATCAAGTGGAATACCTACTAAATGATTGATAGAAGCATCTTCTGGTACTTTACGCATCGTATCTAACAACAGAGGTGGTTCGTTGACATCGGTCACTGCCACTTCTACCGTGGCTTCGTCTTGCAAACCTGCTGGATCTGTCACCGACACCACCAAATGAAAGACTGGATTACCATCACTGTTCGTTTTCTTTCCGTTGACTTCTACGTAATCACTTTCATGATTTAAGAGTGGTGTACCATCATCAGGATCTACAGCCATAGCTACCGAGATTTGACCCGACGATTCATCAATAGTAAAGCGATTGCCCCAATTGCCACCAGTAATTTTCCATTTGACTGGACCATGGGTGACCACATCACTGCGTTGAGATCCTTTTGGTACGAGTTGTCCTAAATCTTGATCGGCAGATTGAAGTGGTGCACCAATTTTAGTAGCAATTTTAGAATTTTCAACGACTTTCAAACAAGAACGGAATCCTTTGCAAGGAGTACTAGTAATAATAGGTGCTTCAAACTCATTGAGAATTTGAATGGCAACTGTAGTAATCGATTCTTTGCGTGGTGATCCATCGTCACTGACCGTAATTTCTACCGAAAAGGCAGCTACAGATTCATAATCTAATATTGCTGCTTTAGCATCTTCCGTCACTGTAATTTGTCCCGTTTCGCCATCAATTTTAAAAATGGAGGCAGCAGTGGAAGGTGAAGAAATTGGATCCGATCCACGTGTACGTGCAGAAGGCAAAGTCGTAGCGTAACAGACGGATTCAAATTGAACCGCACTGCCACCAAGAGAAGAAACACCAACCGCAGTTGGAACAAATGTCGAAACAGCAGCAGTTTGTTCATAGACTGAATTGCGCCATGCTCCACCTTTTCGGATACCACCTTTATTGCAATCGTTATCACTTTTTTTAGGATACGTTTGTGAAGGTGTCGAATATGAATTGTCACAGGTACACCATCCATTGTTTTGTAAAGCATAAAATTTGTAACCAGCACAGGCAGTAGCACATTTGTCACTGTCGTATCCGTATTGTTTAGGTCCACAACAGAAATCACGGGCACCATTGTCTTGGTAACATCCTAACCATTTACCTTTACCACTTTCTTTGACTGGTCCACATTCAGCTTTTACACCGTTTGCAGACTCAATATCTAAGGTACCATCTTTGTTGGCCACAATTGTAATACCATTGAATTCCAAGGCTTTTCTGGGTAAGAAATTGCCGTTGGATCCAGTACATGGCATGTTGTAAGATTTGCCAGCACTGTAACGTGTGGCACGTACGCCATTGTTACCACTTTCATGGAAAACAATTCTGTAACGTTCATCTGCATCTACTCCATTGGCACCACCGGCGCCTCCAGCAAGATCTACTACAACATCACCTTTTGCACTTTTAACACGGAACTCAACTTTGACACTGCCGTCACCACCTTTATTAAGAGATGGCACGAAATATTTTGTATCGGATGTAGCACCCGATGCCATTGTATGTTTCCAACAATTAGCACCTGTCAATGTATATTTTAAAGTATCTCTTGCGTCTTGATCGGACGAGAGTACAGCAATACCAACTAATGAACCAGGTTTACTGTTTTCATCAATTTGTCTTGGACTATGTCCATATTCAACAACGGGTGGATCATTTTGATCGACAACAGTAATTGTTAATTTAGAATCATCGGAAAGTCCACTACCAGAAGTATCAATGACACGAATGGTTAATGCATATTGACTTTCTTTTTCAAAATCTAATTCTTCTTTTACCACAGTGACTTGTCCACTTTTATCGTGAATTTTAAAGATGCCTTCTGAATTACCACCAACAATTAAAAATTGCAATGTACCCCATTTACCAGCATCAACATCACTGGCTAAAATTGGTGTACCAATATTTGTATCGATTAATGAATTTTCATCAATGGTACGTTGTTGGTCTTCAATAACAGGATATTCATTGACGTTGTACAACATAATAGTTACGGTAGCCACATCAATCAATAAACCTTTACCGTCGTCTTGTACTTGAATACGTAAATCCCATTTTTGTCTAATTTCATAATTCAATGCTTCTTGATTATTGACAAAGAGTTGTCCGGTCTTGCTATCAATACGGAAAGCAGGTCCTTTGTTCGTTCCACCGTTGCCACCAACTATAGAAAAGGTAATAGTATCTCCGTCTTTGTCTTCGGCTTGTACTGGAGTACCTACTGTTCTACCTTGTACTGGTGTAGCTATTGTATTTTCTGGATAATTAATTAATTTAGTATGTACTACTGGTGGTTTGTTTGCTGGCCATACTTTAATTTCAATCGTTGTTTCGTAAGATTGGCGTGGTGCTCCTGTGACTGGTCTACCTAAAGTGTCTGAAGTAGTACCGTCATCCGTCACTTTAATACCAAGCACATATGTTTCATATCTTTCTAAAAATAAATTTAAGTTTTCTTCCGTAGCGTGATCTTTGTTGACATACAAAGCACCCGATGGTGTCAAACGGAATTGTCCACCTGAACCAGTAGCACAACGTGAACGACAGAAACCACCCGTTTCTGTTGGACAGCCATCTCTTTTCCAAGTACCACCCAATGGATCGACTTCTAACAAATTGTCTTGGTCTGGAATGCGATCGACTAAGATTTGTTCGACTGCTGCTACGTATGTATGATTACGACAGGTATTACCACTAGTAATTTCATACGACATTGTTTGAGATCCATAGAGATCCATATCAGTAGAGGAAAGTTGACCAATGAACATACCAGTAATAAAGTTTTCAGCTACACCAAAACCAGTTGTAGTAAGACGAGGTTTCTCATTGAGATCATCTATACGTACTATAACATTAATATCATCCGTCAAACCTTTTGGATCTGTAGCAATTACCCATACATCCCATTCGTTTGGTAATGTTTCGTAATCAAACATATCTTTGTTTTCACTGTTGATAGTATTTAAAACACCGGTATTGACATCAATTTCAAACAGATCTTTACCACTACCACGTACTGTATCCAAAGTATATTTCAATTGAACCATATCACCGGCATCTGGATCTTTAGCTGTGACAGCACCACCGGAGACTACACGTTTTTGTGCCGAATAACTTTTCACACATCCATCTGTATTTTTAGACAAGTCGTTTGTCAAATCTGTTCTACGTGATGGTGTGTATGGCATAGCACAATACACTTTGTTGTCTTCTGGTTCTTGAACAAATTCAATCTCATCTAAATTACGAGTGTAATCGGAAGTAGTTACAAAGTATGGTTCTTCATTGACGTTAGTCACAAGAATGTCACATTTAGCATCTGCTGTATTAGCACCAATATCTGTGACTTGAATGGACAATGTATATTTAGTAATCGATTCGAAATCAAGTCCTTCTGTAATTACAATAATACCGGTTTTGAAACGAATGTTAAAATGACGTTTGTCATTACCAGCTGTAATACGATACGTCAAAACATCTCCTGCATCAATATCACTGGCTTTCATTTTACCAATTTCAGTGCCTACTGGTGTTGCTTCATTAATAACAAATGAATTTGAAACAATAGTAGGTGCTTCGTTAGCATCTGTCAAACTGACTTTCATCATCATATCTGTGGACAAAGAACCTAATTTATTATCATCAGAGGCACGAATTTTAATTGTAAAGACATTTGTCTTTTCAAAATTCAAATTGGCACCTTTTTTCAAATAAGTAGCAACTTGACCTGTAATACGATCAATAGTAAAATATTTAGCACCCGTACCACCTACAACAGTGTAAGAAAGTACATCGCCATAATCATCATCCGTAGTAGTAGTTGAAACAGGAATACCAACCAAGGTGCCTGATTTTGCATTTTCAGAAACATCACATTCAGTCATATCTTGAACACGTGGCGGTTCATTGACATCTGCAACATTGACTAAAATTCTTTGTGAAGTAGACATACCACCGGAATCTTTAGCTGTGACGGTTAAACGGAATGGTACCCGTTTACTCATACCAGCAGACATTAAGACACAGTTTGCTTCCACAGCTAAACGTTTGCGTGTTCCTTGACATGGATCACCACCAAAAGCTTCGTTGGTAGCAACAACTGTACAGGAACGTTTGCCAACACATAATGCTTCAATAACACTTTTACTTTCATCTGCATGACATTCACCAAATTTAAATGATTTCAATTTATCAGCACAGGATCCAGATGGATTACCATACGATGCAAAGGCAATGGATTCAATTGTCATGTCTTCTGGACATTGAATGACTTTAGAGTAGGAATATGTACGAGTAGCTGCAATGCATGAACCAACAAGATCATCTAATTCAAATCCTGGATCAATACGTTCACTATCTGCAAAAGCAGATGGTAATGCACTACATTCAGTAACATCAAACAAACCATTGGATGATTCAGTTGAAGCACCAAATGCAGCGACATCACATCCAATTTTACATGCAATTTTAGTAAATTTAGTTTGAGATGGTGATTCACATTTATCCAAACATTGTTGTTGTTCTGGATCAGCCAAGCGAGTAAAGACATCTACTTCAACAGCACACTGTGAAGTTTGTGTGGGCATACCATACAATCTCCAACTTTTACTGCTACCACCACGTACAGTCACTGGTGCATCCGTACCTTTTTGAATATTAGCTACTGGTTTATAATCCCCACCCTTGGCAGTTAATGCAGCAAGTGTAAGATCACCACACGATGGTTGACCAGCTACATCCGCTAAACGAACACCCATTACAGCAAGACTGGAAGAATCTGGCATACTAATATCAATGTAGGCACGATTAATAAAGTTGACTTTTTCTAATTTAACATCATCAATTTCTAAGAAAGAACCCATACCACTGACACTTAAAGAAAGTGGTGCGTTACCAATCGCTTCAAAAAAAAACAGTAGCTACTTTAGAAGCAGGTGCTTTGTTGGCAGGGACAAGGAACGAATACATTGGGCTGTTGGATGTCACTGATCCAGAAGAACGATATCTCATGGATAATTTATATTTAGTATCACGACGTATCAATCTATTTTGTGTCAATGTAAATTGCGATTTACCAGAACCAATTAAATATCTTTTTTGAAATTTATTAGCCGGTGCACCTAATGAAAAGGAGATTTTAGGTTCATCTCCACCAGCTACCCATTTAGCAATATCAATGTCACGTTCACTTTCCATATCATAATTTTCAACGACATTTCCTTCTGGTCCATATACACCGACTTCACACAACGTCAAATAATCTTCTACATTTAATTGTACATAGACATAACGTCCATACAAAGTACGTGAACATTCAATTTCAACCGTTTGTCCAGGTGCCACACCCAATGGATAATGATTGCCGTTCACATCGGCATAAGCATCGTTGTCAATACATTTCGCATTAGCAGCATTGCCAGGTTGATCTGTATTACCAACACGAATATTAAATTCACGTAATCTTTTAGCACAACCAACACTACAATCTCTATTGGATAATTTAACACTACTGATAGGTACATCATCTTCACCAAGATCAACTCTCCACCATGGGAATTGTCCAGCTACTTTACTGCGATGTGTGTGAGTACAGGAACCACGACCGTAGTTGCCATTTGAATTGCCATCGACAGCACGTGATGCGGCTCCACCCCATCCAGAATTCATTTGAATAGCATCTTTACCCATAGCAAGATTTTTACCAGCAGCAGATGGAAGACCAACTTTGATGTCCGAGACTTCAACAGAACGGCAAGAAGGTGCCACACCTACAGTACCAGTTACCCAACGAGTATCTTTAAACGAAGAAACTAATTGTTGGTCGACTAATAATTGCACTAAACCATTTGGTAAGACTTCAATGGCATAATTATGCCATTCTTTTTGGAAATTTTTAGGATGACGATATTGAATACGGATAGGCCAACCCGTTGGATTACCACCATGGGAATAACCACGATTGAGTGACATACGATTGGCCCAATGTCCTGGACCAAAGTTGTATCCAGTATGACGAGCTCCAACATTATTACCACTGAAACGGAAGACCATGCATTCATCTGAACCACGATCTGTAGATGCTTGACGTGCACGGAACTCGACACGGACACCACCCAATCTTCTATCAAAGGTACGTCTTGAAGACAACCATTGTCCACTTGGAATAGTAGCAACTCCTGCTTTGGCTGTTACTTTACTACTCCAGTACCATTGAGAACCATCTAATCCATTCACAAAGGAATCTTCGAATTGTGATCCACCTGGGATTGACATTTGGAATGGATTGGATTTCTCTAATGTGACTGGAGAGGCAGCTTTAGGTCCACCGGAACGACAGCAACGTGGTGTTACCATAGCTTCTGATTGTCTAGCTGGATTAACAGTAGCGTACAAACCAGTCGCATCTTTGACACCAAGAACAAAACCAAAAGCACCACCTCTTTCTCCAGTTTTGACCAAAATACGATTCCAACCAGCGCGTAATTGAACATTGCTGTATGTCTCTTGACGTGTAGAGTAACAACGACAAGCGCAACGTTCTCTCTCACCACCTAACAAATTCATATTATTGTGGGAATCAATGACCCAAACTTTGTAACCGTCGTCACTACCACCATGAATTTCAACTTTCATATCTTTAGCAGAATACACATACGTTAATGCATACGAGTACACATTATTGGCAGCATGTGAATTTGTAAAGTGACAATCAAGATTGACACCGTATCCTGCATTGCATCCACCACATCTTGATTTAGCAATTCCATTGTCTTTGTATTCCGACCAAGTTAAATCTTTATCAGATGAACCTTCGCCATGCAATTTATCACCGGCACGCCAAAACTTTTGTTTCATCGTATCTGGGAAACAATTAGTACCAGCATTACACATGGCATTGTCGTGATTCATAACACCGCAATTACGGCTGCAACCATTACCACTGTTGGCAAAGACATTCATTTCAGCTTTATTATCTACAGCACCAAGAACTAACCATTCTGTAATTTGCATGGAACCTCTAGCATTTACGAAACCACGATTTCCTCCCATTGAAAAATCATCTCCATTAAACATTTGATTGGATAAAGCAGCTGTACTTGAACTGGATTCTTTAGGAATGAATGCTGGTGATTTAGATGGTGATTGTCTTTTCATGTTGCCTTTAATTTCAAAAGCATCCCATTTAGAGGCACCTGTACTCCAAGATCCACCTAACCATGGTACACGTGGTCGAATTGGACTTGCATTGTCATCCGATGGATGTTGTCCACTCATGGCTGCTACTTCACATTGATCTTTAGTAAAAAAGTCACTGTAAATTTTAGCTTCCGATATTTCACCAACAAAGGATTCAGAACTTTCAAACGATGCACCTACGCTACCAGCACTGTTCAATCCATTTTGACGTTGTCCAAGAACAACGGCACCCGTATTAGACATGGCATGGGTAGAATAAAATTCAACTTCTTTACTACCATCAATGTAAACAGCACTTTGCACGTTTTTCTTGTAAGTCAAACATAAATGATGCCAATTACCGTCATTGACTTTTTGTGTATGTGCAACAGTACCACCAGCATTAGAGGTAGATAAAGACGTCTTACCACCGACATATGTTTGTAATCTACCTTCAATATCAACTACCATAGCAAGTGAATCTTTCACAGCACCACTTTGCCATGACATCAAGGCTTGTTTTGTACTACCTTTGTTGACACGCATCCACATTGAGACAGTGACACCTAATTTTTCATACATGTCAGCACTACCAACACCAAGATCAGCATGTGCATATTTACTAGTAGTACGTTCGGTAGAGACAATATCGTCAATAACACCTGGTACATCAATAACACGATGAAATTTGAAATCCGTTTTAGTAGCATCAATGCCTTCAGGACAATCTTTAGAAGAAGTCATTTCACGTTTACAATGTCCAGCACTATCACCTGTATGACCAAACGAAAAGAATTCACAACCAGGAGTGGAGTGACAAGCCAACATACATCTTTCAAGCGAGGAATATTTACCAAGATTGACATCCACACTTTTACATTCACCACTAGTAGCTGTATCACCTTTGACAGGTAATAATAATTCACTTTTTGGTATCATATTTGCACCTTTCAATCCCAATGCCAATGCTTTTCTGCGATCAAAGATTGGTAAATTTGTACCAATATCAAAAGCACCCATTCCAGCTGCTTGCCAACCGGCAGGACAAGTACCACCACTTTGTGAACTTTCCATACCACCTGTTTGTGAGGCACCAGCCGCTTCAAAATTATTTTGACAGACAATTGGTTTTTCATCCGGTACAGTGCAACACAAAGAAGATATGGTACATTCAGCACCACGGCAACGTACTCTACAACCTTCTTGATCGCAATCTAATTGTTCCAGACCGGCTTGGTTGCCAGACATAGTTGGTACTACTTTGTAAAAAGTAAAAGAATTAGTGGCAAAACCATCTGTACAAGAGCCACAATCTGGAAATTGACATTGTGGACCACGTGTTGTTTCTCTTCTACATACTTTAGAAATAGGATCGTAAGAGAAATACATACAGCCACCTGTTTGATCACATTTAGTTGCACATTGTCCAACTGTAACACCACTTGCAATTTGTGGACCAACATTACTACATCCACCACCGACATGCATGACTTCAAAACGTGCTAATCCATTTGGTGTAATTTTTAATTTAGATAAACCAATTGGAGATGCACCACCTACACAGGTACTTCTTTTGGACCAATTACTGTGAGAAACAGTTTTAACTTCCACACCAGCCGTACAAGATGGTTTCTTTTGACTTTTTTTAGAACGACAACATTGACTGCGAACGTAGCAACGAGCTGCTGAATTTTTGGAATTTGGACAACGTACCATGCAACCTTGATGGTTACAGATTTGTTCAAGTACACTTTCGTCGGAACGTAAACCAGTTGTACGCAATTGACGCAATCCAAATGGACTGTATCCATTTGGACAACTGGAATAAGAGGTAGCTTGATTTGGACCAGCGGAACGTTCAGAACCAGTAACACATTCCATTTCTTCACCAGATGGAAGACGATAATCTTGACCAGTTGTAGCACGTACCAAGCCATTGACTTCTTTTGGTGCAGGTGGTTCCATGGATGAGGTACAGATTGGTTGTGGTTTAGGCAAGACGGTGTATTCAGGTCTTGCTTCGTAATTAATATTAGAAATGACACTAATTTGACCGTCTAAACGATCAATAGCGAAATGTCCAAGAGTATTACCATCTGAAATGGAGTAACGAAGTGTTTTGAAATGTCCTTTATCTTGATCTCTAGTACGAACAGCGACTGGTTTACCAATTTGTGTGCCTAATCTGGTATTTTCTTCTACAGTAGTAGACATACCACCGGCAATTTCTGGTGCCTCATTGATATCAATAATTTGAATAGTAATTGTTGCTGTATCGCTGAGAAGATCGGTACCACCTTTACCAGCCACACCGGAATCTGTCACTTTAGCAGTCAAATAATAGACATTGGTTGCTTCGTAATCTAATTCTTCTTTGTTGACGGTAATTTCACCGTTGCAAGCTTCAATGCGGAACACTTTGGTGGCGTGATTGACCAATGTGAAACTTAAACGTTGATCTAAATCTGGATCTGTAGCTGTAAGACGTGCCGATACTGGTGTATATTTAATTGAATTTTCTTCAACAGATAAAACTACATCTGGAATGACGGGTGGTTCATTGACATCTTCTACAATGACTGTAATTTCGGTCATTGCACCTAATGGTGGACTACCGTTGTCTTCTACAAAAATGTTAAACGTATAACTGTTGACGACTTCAAAATTTAATTGTGCACCAAGTAAACGAATTTGTCCTGTAATTGCATCAATCATAAAATCAGCACCAAGCACTTCGACTGGCATTAATAATTTAATTTCAGATGGACCTTCTCTACGTGGAGCCACTTTTTGAGTAATCCAAGCGGGTGGTCCACTAGCAGCATCGGTTTGTCCACTTTTAATCGTTAAAATTGGATCCGACAAATACATATCAGTGACATCGGAATCAGTGGAACTAATAGAAATACAGAATGAACCGTCTTTGCTGTTGGCTTCCAAGGAATCTTGAACATTATTTTTATTTAATGGTATGACAATTTTAAGAGAAGTTGCTTTAGGTACCATGTATGTGCCCAAGAAATTGTCTGTTACATCTTGTTTGGTTGGTTGTCCATTGTAGGTGACTGAACTCCATAACCATTTACAATTCACTGCTTTCACTTGAATGGAACCAGAAATTGAATTTTTAGATTTAGTCAAAGTAAGATAAGCTTCAGCAACAACGTCATCGGTTAAATCCAATGCATTGTTGACATCGTAACGAATAATACCGGAGGAAATATCTGCACCCGGTCCACTAATTGGCATGTGTGTGACAGCACCAAGTTTACCAAAGGCTTTGTTGCCACCATTGGCATTTTTACGAACGTACGACATTTCTTTCAAGACAGCATTGACTGGACGTGCAACATCAATATTATAAGTACGAAGGAAACCAATTCCTGCTTTAATAGTATCTTTATTAATATTCATACATTTATATTCGCCTGAATTTTTATTATTACGTTCACTTTGCAACATGACGGTAGCTGAAGAAGTACCCATTAAAGATTCTTGATCGGCATATTCAATGACTTTGACACGATTGACCGACCATACCGCATCAGACAGACCAATCGAGATCTTACCTTTCGTTAATTTAATAGTACGTGGATCGTGGTATTGTCTGACTTCGACTCCGTTTAAGGAATTGACTACTTTGCCGTCTTCTGAAATATCAATGCGCCATGTAGCAAATTCATCAATTTTAGAGGTATCTAAGACTCTTTCTTCGGCAGCACGCATGGCACCACCACTTCCATCATCAAATCCTAATATATCATTGGCACCCATTTTATCACTGAATGTTCTCCATTCACCATGTTTACCTACTTTGTATTCAAAAGTTGTATCACCGTCGCAACAGCCTTCTCCGCCAGCTACGTACATTGTGTGTTCACCACTTTCTAAAGTAAAGTCATCAATGGATAAATGAGTAGCACTATTCATATTCGAGGCACCCCACCATAAATTACCGTAATTTGTACGTACGACTTCACCATCAATACTCACTACACCACCGTAACCAAAATCAATACCGTAACGGAATGACATGGTGACTGGATCTTTCAAAGTAAATTTAATATCAAAATTGAAACCAATATTACGATTGGAAGATGCAGTATTTTTACATGTGTTTTGATTTCTAATTTTATAAATTGTATCTAAAAAGGTAGTTCCTTTTTCACAGTAGCCTTCTGTTTCTGGCATTGGTGATGTACTTACTTCCAACATCAATGCAGCACATTCAGCACGTTTTTCATCTAAACTGGCACAGGCATCCCATACTTGTTCTTCTGTTTTTTCTTTTGGTTCCTCATCTGCTTTGACGGAGGGTGCACCTGGTGAGCAACATAAAACTTCTTGACGGAAATTATAATTGCCAGTACCAGTACCCCATCCTGGTTGAGAACCTAAGGAATCTTCATGTGTTCTACACAATCTATTTGATGGATCATAGTTACCTACCGAAGTCCATTCATTTTTAGTACCACGTGTTGGTACCCAGACATCAGAGGAACGCATAAATTTTGTTTGTGCTGGTGCTTGACGTACACCACCAACATTTGCAACTTTACCAGAAACTGGTGTAGTTTTGGAACCATCTGGACAAACTTCATCTTTAGAACATAACAATTGACCAGCGTCAGTACAGATTTGTTTGGCTTTGGTCCAGGACGTAGATTTTGGCATAGGGTACGATTCAACTGTCACAGTAGTGGCTTGAATGGCGGTCGAAGCATCTTTCATGGCACAACAAATGACTTCTTGACGGAATGCATAATCGTTCGTAGAAGTAGACCAGCTTGGTTGAGCACCTAAGGAATCTTTGTGTGTGCGACACAGACGATTCGTTGGATCATAATTACCAATAGAAGTCCATTGATTTGTTTCACCAGACGTAGCTACCCACACATCGGAAGCACGTTGTCCAACAACACCGTCAAATGAATTGACAACTGGTGCTGACAATTTACCATTTGGACATAAATCAACACGACGACACAATGTCATTTTTTTCGCTTGACAGATGTCTTTGGATTCTTTCCAGGTCGTTTTACCCGAGGCAGCTTCCGAGACAGGTATAGTCGATGGTTCTGAACGATCAAAACCAGGATGCGCAGAGACACGAAGTCCAGTACGTGAATCAATTTTGACTAAGAAAGATAAAGATGGATGTTGTACACCGGCTTGACCAGCTTGTACTACAATACTATTTCTTCCTTTTTTAAATGTAATTGATTTTTGTGTTTCCTCTGAACCGTAACAATTGCCTTCAGTAGGACATTCATTTGAATCATCGACTATTAGAGCACCATTCACCCAGACTTTGTATGAATTACCACCGAAACGAACATTAGAGGTACGATCTTGGTCGGCAAACACGTAGGTTAGAGCGTAACCCATACGATCACCTTTATCTGCACCACCCCAATGGCAATCTAAATCAATACCACGTTTACCGTTGCATTCGTCACATTCACTGACCATATTTTTCACAAAATTATATTTGTATAAATTCCATGCTTGACCCGATGACTTTTCAATATCAAATGGTTTGGGTGTTTGAATGTCTTCAAGATCAAACGTATCGTTTGGTTCGACTTGACCCAAAGAGGCACCTTCTGGAGCATCGTCGTTGGAACCAGCACCTCCAGCCAACGTACATGAACCACCGTTTGCAAATGGACCTAATACCATCCACGAATCTGGAACACCGTAATTATCGAAACCTGCATTGGAACTAAACCATGATGGTGTAGTACCACTGGAATAGGAATCAAGTTTAGTAGTGTGGTATCCAATTTGGGTGGATGAAAACCATCCAGGGCCAAGTGAAAATCCAGAGTGTGGTTTGGTTTTACTGTCAGCAAAGACACGCATATGAATTGGACGTTTACCTCCAGATAACATTCCTGGTCCTGTTACTAAATGATTTGTCATCACTTCTTTGTCATTCAATGCAGATCGATGTACCATAATATCACCATACCATCCTTTATATTTGTATGAACTGTGACTGGAACCCCAACCAAAGAAATTGCGTAATTTATAACTTGGATCAATGACGGTATTGGACCACTCCGTTCCTCTTTTACCATCAACAAACAAAGCCAATGTCTTTTGATCTTTGTTGTAACGTATCGTCAACGAATGCCATCCGTTCGATAAATCATTGAAACGTGTCATACCACTTGGTCCATTCATTGTAGAACCACCACCAGAAGTAAAGCGTCCTCCATTGCTACCAGAATTCATGGAAGCACGGAATGCACCACTTTGTGCACCACGAATAGTCAAAATATCACCCGACATGCCATCGGTAAACAAATGCCACCATTCATTGCTTGGAATAGCACCACGTTTATGAATCCAACCCATGACTGTAAATGAATCAGTACCCGATGCAACACTGGTAGAAGTAGAGGCGGTACGAATACCACAATCTTTACTGCCATCACCAAAGCAACCCCAAGCAACTGCACCTTCATCTGTCATAGATAGCGAAGTGTGTGCACCCAAAGTATATTTATCAATGGATCCACCAGCATGTTTAATACGCATTTGAATATTAGCAACCGATGAACGATGTCCGTCGTAATGGTACCAATTGGTACCTCTTCCATACTCATTGTTGTCATATTTTCCAAAGAGATTGGAATGATGACAGGCACCGTACCACCAAGCACCCGTGAAACGTGTAGCACAATTGGCACCCCAACTGTCATTGTCTTCATCTTTAGTTGTAAATTTACGATTGTTATGGTACTGCAATGAATTACCGGCACCACCACCTAAGAACGAATGGAAATTTAATTTCCATTTCGATGCTTTGTCGCCAATGTTAAAGGCAGAGTAAGAAGCAGTGGAACAAGAATTACCAGAGGTATCTCTGCACATGTCAACGGTCAATTCCATTGGACTGTTTTTAGTCAATGCATGTATTGCTTCCATACCAGCATGGAATGATCCATCTTTAGTACCTTCATAGACTACTTTATCATGCTCTATTTTATCTGCACTACCTTCATATTTTAAACCAAAACCAGCTTCGTACTCGGCCATAGTTTTATAAAAATCAGTATTATCAAAACGACGCATGATGACAGTCCATGGTCCATCTGGACTATCAAAGTCACAACGAACTTTGTATCTGGCACCTGTTTGCAATGGATCAATCAAAAACTCACCAGTTGTCGCATCTGGAGCCCATTTACCACCTGCTGTTGAACATGCACCTTGAGTGAGTGCTTTTTCCATGCTTGAAGTTACAGCTTTAGAGGTACAAACAGCTTTATCACCGACATTCGCACAACAGGATCCAGTATATCCTGGGAACCAGTATCCTTTTGCTTCATCGCAAGCATCTTCATCTTTGGCATTGCGTGTACTGTAAGTGGAAGAAGAAAGATCACAATCGGTTTCTGAATTACAGCAACGATCTGAATATTCAGGTCTTGATTTTCTTCCTTGAAGAACCATAATATCTTGACAGGTACGAGGAACATAAGCGTTTCCGGTTTCTGATGATTTTTCCAATAATTTCTCTAAACCATCTACACCAGCTGGTAAGATTGGAGAATTAAAATTACAGGCTTCACCTGCTTTGCAAATGGTACCCGAATCTAATGCAAAACCAGTGGATGCTTTGGATGGTGAGACATACATGACTAAGTCTTCTAAACCTGCCATTTCTGATAATCTTACATCACTAAATTGTTTCATAGTAACTTCTACAGAGAGTGGTACACGGAAAGAACGTTTTGTTGTAATCAATGATTTAGAACCACGTCCTACAAGTTCGCCATTCTTGGCACGCACATCACCAATGACTTCCCAATTTGCAGTCGACATCATGTAATCTTCCCAATCGTCTTGCAATGGAAAGTCTGGTTTGCCACGAATTTCAATTGCTTTGCCAGGTGGAAGAAGAACGGAACCAACGACTTGATTATGCAGTAATGGAGTTTCATACACTTGAAGTTTACTGTATCCAAGAACCCAACGACCTTTAGCTTTATCACAAGCTCCCTTGTCTTTGGCTGCTTTCATTGCGGAAGAAGTGTCTTCAAAGTCACATGTTTCTGAACAACATTTGTCGGCCAATTCTACGGTTTGTCCTTGTTCATATTCACCATCCATAGCTTGACAATCTTTACCTTCATATATTTTAGCTTCGTTGTCGGTATCTACTTTGGCTGTCAATGATTTTTTACCACAAGGTTCCATTGCTAATTTTTCACTGTAACTTGACATTGGTAGACCAGCTGGTACTTGTCCCCATACTTTAACTTCGCACAAGGTCAAGTAATCATATTTATCTGGGTATCTAATGTAAACGTAACGTCCTTGTTTATTACAGGTAATTGAACCGATGGCACCTTGTCCAATACTTTGTTGTTTATTTTCACATGGACTTCCATTACATCCTGGACAGTCACGATTACCTACTTCAACTACAAATCGACTTAAACGAGAACCGCAACAATCGGCACGATTCCATATTTGAACCGATTCGACATTGGCTTCTTGTTCCAAATCAACACGCCACCAACCACGTGTAGCTTTACCCCATCCAGTATTAGGAAACCAATTGTGGTGATGATGCGTATGTGTACATGAACCAGAACCGTAGTTTTGTGCAGTATTACCATCAACAGCTTTATAAGAAGATCCACCCCATCCAACATGTGCTTGTTTGGTTGGTTTGCCACGAGCTAATTCAGCACGCGCAGAAGCAACGAATCCCACTTGAATATCGCCAATTTTAGAACCACGTGCACCAGAGGCAGACACACCAATAGTACCTTTGGCAAGTTTATTGCCGCTTTTCATGTCTGGTTCGTTGTAGGACATTACTTGTGATCCATCTACAAAGGCAACCAAAGATGAACCAAGAACACTAAGTTTTAATTTAGTATCTTTGCCAGCTTTGTGTTTGGCTCCAACACTTTTCAAAACTGTGGTGTCACCACCTTTATTCATCCACATTTCTCTTCCATTAATGTTACATCCAGTATTCGCGGACGCAGTCATACCGGCTTGATCAAATGGAACAACCATACCGACAGCAGCACATTGTGCACTACATTGGGCATAGGTCATTGAATTGGTAGTAATGCCATTTGGTTTACAGGTACATTTGTTTTTGTTGCAACCACGTTCGTTGGAAGCACATCCAAACGCAGTGGAACAAACTTGATTTGGTGATCCACATCCACTGTTGCAGATAGAAATACCTTTAGAATTGTCGGAACTGACGCAACGACACCATGCTTTATGATTTGCACTTTTTGGTGTGAGTTTACCCCATGTAGCACCACGTGAAAGAGTAGATCCAGTACTGGAACCCCCATCTATGACACGAATTAATCGATGTTGATTAAAGTCTGGAGACGTTTGAAGTTCAACATAGGAACATTTATTGTTGGGTGCAATTGCTGATTTATCTAAACAGTTACCACTGACACGAGCACGTACACCAATCCAACCACCTTTACCAACACCCATTGGAGTATTGACTGTAGCAGATACAGTGTATGACGACCATTCTTCTGCACCTTCTTTAATGTAGTGAAGTCCTGGTGTAGCACCACCACCTGGAACAGGTGGTTTTGTTGAGGCAAACAAACCTTGTTGGCAATTACCTTCATTGACACATTCAACATGCATAACGAATCCCCAATTACCACCACGTTCACCGATACGTACCATAATAGGATTGGCACCCGCTTTAAGTTGTACATTTGTGCGCCATTGATTGGAACCGTAGCATTGACACGAATTTTGATTAATGAAATCTTTACCATTTAACCAAGCATACATACCGTCATCGGCACCGTATTTAATTTGAACAGTACGTGCACGGTCACTGTACAAGTAAGTCAATGCAAAGGCTGAAGAGTAATCGCATCGGCTACCAACGGATGAACCGCCACAAAAGTGACATTCAAAATTGAGACCAATGCCACTATTACATCCACCACAAGCGGATTTTGCGTTGCCATTGTCACGGTATTTAACCCATTTTGGTGCACCACCTGAATTAAACTTGTTGTCGTTAATATCAGACACATCACCTTCTTTCCAATCTAATTTCTTTGGAAGATCACGGGCAGCTTGATCTAAACCTCCAGGCGTACCAGAGACACGTCCAAGACATCTAGATTGATCGTTACGGAAGATACCAGTGTTGTGATCGTCGCGATCCACATTGCGAGCACCTAAGACAAGCCACTCTTTGATTAAGCCCCGTTGACTATTGCCATGAGCAGAACCTGAATTATCTAGAGTTTTTTTATCTGCACCAGCATTGAAACCACCTACGTATCCAATTGAACTTTGCATTTCTAACGTTTCACCTCTTGGTGTCCATGTAAGTGGTTTGACAGTGACACCCGTCACAGACAATTCACCTTGTGTTGATCGTTGTGGGTATCCAATATATACTGAAAAACGATCAATATTTTTACCTTGTGAATCAATATCTACACTGATGTATTCCCAAACTTGTTCTACACCACCTGTAGCTTTACAATCGGCATTCATTGTTTTCCATGGGCCAGATGGTGCCGATAACACTTCATTTTTAGATGCACCACCCCAGAATCTGGAATGAATAACAACACGGTCACCGTTCCATCCACCTTTACATCTAACCCAAGCACCAACACGGACGACACCGGCGTATCCCATGTTGCCTGGTTTGTTATGAATTTCATACTCACTACGAGCACCACCAGTAGAAGTAAATTTCAAGACACCACATTTACCATCATTACGATCGGCAACATCAACAGGACAAGGACATTTGTTTTCTTCTTTCAAAGTTGCGGTACAGGTAGCTGCATTCAAATTGTCAAACGCTGAAATAGTACGAATACCACAATTGACGGCACCTGGAGTACATCCCGAAGGAGAGTAAGATCCAGATTCATGACCAATAGCAGTACCTTCTACCATATCACCGTTAATAACAGTTTCAAGTTCGGAACTGAGAGGTGATTGTGCCCAATCGGTAGAAGCTGCAAGTGAACCAGTAGGAGATTGAATGTTTTCAGTTTTACTGACATCGACACACATTGGTTGTTTGGCACCCCAAGTATTTTTAGAATACACATTCATTAAACGTCCCGTATCGGCATCAATTTCCCATTGTCCACTGAGTGTCTCAGTACAATCACGTTGCACTAATTTAGTACCCACTTGAATACCATTCTTAGTTAAATCGTCTTTGTTCATATCTACATCAATACACATTTTAGTTTTAGCATTTTGTAATTTGCCATGTGCTTGAAACCACAATTGATTAATAGCATCCGCGCCAGTTTCTACACAATCAGCAAGGTAGACGGAAGCAGTACCACTGGCACCCGGTTCAGCACGAAGACATTGTGGTCCATCCACTACTTTGCGTGAATAACCTGCTATCGTATTGTGTACATCGGCATCGTCTATCACTTTACTGACAGAGGATTTCAAAGTACATTTATTGTAACGGAAAACCCAAGCAACACATGATGGATTGTCTTCACATGCTTTACCGCATGTGGAACCGACTACAATTTCAATAGCTGCTTCAGCAATCACATCACCGGCATCCGTTAAGGTAGCACCACATAAATATTCACTGTAATCTGCTTTACATTTCACTTGATCTTTTTCTTTGACATCAACAGCATCGAGCAATGTTTTCAAAGTAGAACCTTGATAAATTTTATTTAATTCTTTTCTGCCATCTTGAAACATTGGAACGTCTTGAATAATAATGCGTTGAGCCGTACCCACTTTAGATGGTCCAAAAATACCCTTTTGGCCAATCATAGCTAAAGAGGAACGGAATTCACCAGTTTGAGTTGGTCCAGCACCAATGGAACGCATAGCAGCATCTGACCATTTAGAATGTTTATCTGCAGAGTCTTGAGTAGCAACAACCACAACACGTCCATTTTCAATGGCATCTAAATAGTTGTTGAACGCATGTCCAGCTTTAGAACTGCCATACGTATCATAGGCTTGCGAGTCTAAGACTTTACCAGTGACTTCATCCATAACAACAACATTGTGTCCACGTTGTTTTCTAGAAACTTGTTCACCGTCGACAATAATTGTAGATATACCACAACCACTTGTTTTACCTGGATCGTCACAGGCTTCAGAACGTACTTCAACATTAATTTTAGTGGAAGAATATTTAAAAGTAGCACCAGCATCTGGATCAGACACATCTTTGGACAATGGAAGACCAGCCGAGGCCAACACTTCACTGTTTTCTGGAATGGAAACGACGATACCTTCCTTGAATCTTGGCGATTCGTTGACATCTGTTAAGGTAACTTCAACGCTGACCATTGATTTTAATTTAGGTACACCGTCATCTGAAGATTGAATAAACATTTGATACGTTATGATTGGACCTTCGTAATCTAATTTAGCACCGGCTTTGACAAAAATTTGTCCAGTGGATGGATTGACATCGAAGTTATCACCACCACCAACCAATGCATAATCGTAGGATTGTCCAAGATCTTGATCGGAAGCAGTAACAGGTGCACCAACTTTAGTTTTAAATATACTATTTTCTGGAACTGTAAATTTGACACCTGGAGAATAACTTGGTCTTTCATTTATATCTTGAAGAAGAATCGTGACTTGACTGGTAGCACTCAAACCGGCTGCATCTTTGACTTGAATGTCTAATGTGTATTGATCTTGCGATTCGTAATCTAACCACGAGGCATCTTGGACAAAGAGTTGTCCAGAATTATCAATTTTAAATGGAGGCAATGTATCAATAGTTTTAGCCGAAGAGATCGTTGGACTGGTTGAAGTTGTAATACCCTTAGCATCGTCAAAACCAACTACGTAACCCCATGTACCATCTTTATCTTTGCAACCCACTTTAATTAATAATGTATTTACACCTTTCTCTAAAGTGACAGTTTTTTTATCAGTATATTGACCTTTAGCTGGTTGATCGGAGATAGAGTAACAACGACATTGATCCGCTCTGGATCCACCCCATACTTCTTCTCCATTGAGCCAGACAATAAATCCATCACTGGAACCAACTTGAAGTTCCACAGTTTTACGTTCATCACTAATGACATAGGTAAAACCATAGGCCAAGGAAAGTTCAGCCATGCCAGAAGAACCATGGTAATGGCAATCAAGATTGACACCTTTACCACCGTTACATCCACCACCGGCACAACGCGAATCTACTTTTCCAGAATCAATGTAACGTTCCCATATTTTACCAACGGTTTCATCACCAATGGTTGGTTCAACGGTAGATTCTACTCCACCAATTTGTGACGCTGGATTTACACCACAGCGATCGTTTTCCCATGGTCCAAGAACAAGCCATTGTGAAATGACACCTTTCGTATCAATGCCACTATCTTTTGGTCCATTACCACCCGTAATTTCAAAACTAAATGTATCACCACGATCTTCATCGTAAACATCAATTGGAGATCCAATACCCACACCTTGCGTAGCACCTTCGCCAACCGCACGCACCGTATTAACCATCATTGGTTTGTCATTGGAATCAATGACATGAATCGTAACTATACCTGCATTAGTCAAACCTGCACTATCGGTGACACCCACATTTACATGAAAGATGGAGTCTTTTTCATAATTGATTGGTCCATTGACAATAAAAATACCAGTGTCTTTTTCAATATCAAATTCAGGAAGATTATCATCTAAGATAGCATATGTAAGAATATCACCGGCATCCACGTCTTTACCAACAATGGCGGGTTGAACATCGTAACCGTGATTCACTGACACTTCCGTAATCAGAATGGAACCCTTTTTGTTTCTTAATGGATAACCAATGTAAACAGAGAAAGTCGCAACTTTTTCATCTTCAAAATCAACCGTCACACAAATATGTTCCCAAGTATCACGTTTAGATGGGAAACCACCGGTTGTAGTACCAATGGCATTTTTCTTTTTATCCCAGAAACGACTGTGAAGAAGTTGTTCCTCACCATCGTAATCATTGGAGACTTTAGCCCAAGCACAAACACGGAATTCACCAGATTTACCCATAACAGCGTCCGGCGCCTGATGTACTTCGTATTCACCTTGTCTTCTTGCACCACTTTGATGCGTGCCACCATCATAGTCGGGAGCACCAAATTCAAGCACGTAACCACTGTACGTATTAATTGGTGGTCCGTTGGCCTCTCCGCGAATAGTACGTTTGCCGCAATCAATCTTTTCACAACCACTGTCTTCATCTGAAATCCATTTGCCTTGAGCATTTTTACCGTCGTAAGATCCCCATTCGTTTTCAATTGGTTGTCCATTAGTAAAACCACCGTTACCAATTAGATTGGATGGTGAATTTTCTAAGACTTCCAATTTGTGTGCTGGCAACCATGGTTTTTCGTTGACGTCACGAATCGTCATTGTAACAATGCATGAGTCTGACAAAGTACCGGGACCATTGTCTTGTGCTTTAATAGTTAATTGATAAGTATCTTGATTTTCAAAATCTAAACGAGCAGTACCAGTAGTAGCAAGTTGTCCACTGGTTGGATTAATTGTAAAGTAACCATTTGGATCACCAGCACTGATTGTGTAAGTCAACTGTTGTGATCCAGTCACGACATCGGCATCAAAAGCTTGAATGACCCCATCAATGTTACGTGATTTAGCATTTTCATCGACAGCTCTTTTAAAATCATTAATTTCAGGAGCCCAATTTCCTGGTAATATAGTAATGGACATAGTAGTTGTATCTGATTTACCACCTTGATCAGTGGCTGCAACCGTCAACGTGTACATGTCTTTGACGGAATACAACAAGGCTTGCCATCCAGCCGTGCCACCAGCGACTGCTTTCACTCCTTTACGAATTGAAATTTGTCCAGTAGTTGGATGTATAGTAAATGGTACCGATGGATTACCTACACCACTAACTTTACTGTTTCCAGCTGTTATGGAGTACACCATTGGCATAGGAATAGTACGTGCACGTGAAGCAATCGTTGCATCTTCAAAAGTCGTCAAATAAACAAAACCTTTTTCAGTAGAAGCCATAGAAGGAATACTTAAGGCAAGATTGCAAGATTTTATGGTTTCACCATTCCATCCTGTTGTATCTGTTGCAGTTAAAACAAAAGTTTCTGGTTCCATTTTATTTTTCGTTGTTTCGTCGTAGTAACCAGTGAAACAACCCCAAAGCCAACCATTTTTGTTGCCAATGGTATCCCAATGACGTTGTGCACCAGCAGCATTTCTTTGTGCTTTCCATGAATTACTTGAAGTATCGTAATAATTAGTACCAATTTTAGAGGTACCGTATCTATCCAAATAACATTGCCAATCTTTACGTTTGTCAGCAGCACTACCAGTAACAGCTTCTTGTAAACGATAGGCAATTTTACCACTCCATTCAAATTTACCATAAATAATAGATAAGATATCAGATTGAAATGGATCACCAGAAAAGGTAATTTCACCTTCTTGATCTTCGACTCCAACATTACGATCGCAACTATCTGAAGTACCGGTGCAAGCTTTGAAGCGGAAGACACGTGCGTCAGAGTAACGACGGCACCCATTTTTAGCAAAACAAGTTTGACAGACGTTACACGCCGCAGCAGATGCAGTGGCAACATATGGAAGTTCAAGTTTAGCAAAAGCAAACTCATCTTCAATTTGAATCGACATTTTGACATCGGAAACACTGCAAGTTCCAGCAGCAGAACCACCAAAATTAGACAAACGCCAAGTAGTAGAGGAACCAACACTGGACGCGACCACCATTGAACCTAAACCGTCTTGCATAGTAATAACACCAATGTTTTCAAAAGATCCGTCTGATTTTTTACGATCAAGACGTACACTTCCACAATCATCTCCACCTTCTGGTGTTTCCAAAGCAAAATTTTTGATGGAGAAAGAAGCAGTAGCTTCCGAAAGACCAAATTCAACATAGGCAGCTTGACGCGTACCCGTAATACCAACCGTAAATGGTGCTCCCATTGGAAGTGAACGTGCAGCTCCAGTATTAAATTTATCGTTCGATGCAACGTCCAATTTTGCTTCTTGTTTGTACAAGTTACATTGTTGCGCTGAAATTTCATATTCCCAAGCTAAACAATTGACTTTGTCCATGTTACATTTAGAAAGACAGCCTTGAACCGTTTCAAAACCAACTCCAGTAAATGGTGATCCAGCAATGAGATGATCGGCAACAACACCGGAAATAGGTACGTATCTTCCATCGACATTGTTCCAACCGTTGAAGGCATTAATATCAGTATGAATGTTAGCAAATTTACGTACAGCAATAGAACCACCTTCTAAACTTTTAGAGCAACGTTCACGAACATTGGCTTTAGTACAGTGATCAGTTTGATATGATTGAAGTTTCCACATTGATCCTGGCCATGTTTTGGTATCACCACAACACAACAATCCAGTTGGATCTGAATAAGTCAGTTCCATAACATCTTCATCAAAAGCTTGCATTGGTTTGCCAATTGGAGTGCCGGTCAATGCAATGTCTGCAACCGCACCTGCAAAAGAAGAACGGAACACAGGTGGTTCATTGACATCAACAACACGGACTAAAAAGTCGTGGCTGTCACAATTATTAGAAGTATCACAAGCTTGAATTTGAAGTGTATAAGATCGAGTTGGTTTCTCCCAATTAATTGTAGAACGAGCCACTTGAATTTCAGCACCAATCATACCAGTCAAACCGGAGTGGTGACCGGAAGCAGCCGTCGTTACTACTTTAAATTCACCTCTGTCATCACCACTGACAAGACGATAGGTAACAGTACGATCAAAAGTACCAGTCTCGTAGTCTTCGGCATCTGCATTGACAACACCCACAACGGTATTCACAGCTGAACCTTCATCCACAAAAGAACCAAGTACAACAGCACCCGTTTCTGGATCTTCAACAAAGGAAGAAGAGTAGTCGTCACATTCGGGCCATCCAGCACGTTCGTTCACGTTTTCTGAAAGACCACAAATGGCTTCATGGTTACCTTCCGACATCCATGATTTAGCATGGAAAAAAGTATGTCCAACACAATGGGAAGACAATTTACCTTTACCAACGAAACAACAGAACGGACGGTCGTCTGAAAAGATTTTCCAGCCTGGTGGACAATTTGTTGTCTTTTCTCTTGGAATTTGTGGTGCTTCGTTGACGTCGTTGACATTGACGTAAATGGATCCTCTTGAAACTAATCGTCCAGCATCTTGTGCTTTGACAGTTAATTCATATGTTGGATTCGATTCAAAATCTAAGATAGCCATACGTACCGACAGTTGTCCAGTCGAAGCATCAATGTCAAACGCATCGTTGTCTTCTACTTCCGACCATGTACGTGTCCATCCATCCAAGACACGTGTCATTTCAATGGTATACGTCATGACAGATCCTTCGTCGACGTCACTGGCAGCAACAGGTACAGGTACACGATCACCTCGGAGTGAATTCTCATCAATGTAACGATTACCTTTCTCAAGCACAGGAGATTCAAACTGATCAATGACGGTAACGGTGTAGACACCTGTCGTAGACATACCTGCTTTGTTCTTCACTTCAATCACAATAGGGTAAGATGGTTTCGATTCGTAATCCAATGGTGTAAACATAGTATCGTCTTTTTTGAAACGTGAAAATCCAGTATTGCAGCCTTCACGAACATCAGCATCCAGACCACTGCAAGCAGTGACTGCTTTACCAGCCGCATCTTCCGACCACGATTTGGCAGATAAATGACATCCAGTTTTACAGGCATCTAATTGACCGGTGGCAGCCGCTCTTGAACCCATTGGGAACGCAGCTGCACAATGAAGATTTACACAGTTAGATAAACGACTACCGATGTCACGTCCACGAACATCAATTTGTGCAATACAATTACTGCCACCTGTATCGGTAACAAAGTCTTTAATCATCCATTTAGCAGAGTAAGGTACAGTTCGCAAAGCAGTAGCACCAGAACCACGTGTAATGGTACCTGCAAGAGACCAAACATCGTTGGCAGTTGGTACTTGGTTGACACGTACTTGATGCATGGAGTATCCCAATTTACTAGCTTGTTTAGCATGTTTAAAAATTAAATGCACTTCAGTAACAGAATCATGTTTTTGATCAAATCGATGTGTGTTCCAAGCACCCCAACGGAAATCTGCATCTACATCAGTGTATTTAGATCCAACAGAGGGTTGTCCCCACATTTTGTTGGACGTGTACACAGCAGAAGATAAAGTAGATGTCTTGACTTTAATTTCAAGACCACTGAATCCAGTATCCATATCGTCGTTTTCACCTACGAATGTTTCAATGGAATCAATGGATGTTGGACTTGTTAATTTAATGACCATTGTAAATTCAGTGCCTGAAGCAGCAGAATATTTGTACATGGAACCAGGTTTGCCTTCAATCAGATTGGCGCAATCTTGACCACCAACATCCGTTGTATCTAAATTAGAAGCAGGTCCAGCACAAGAATCAATGCTGGCATATTGTGACATTTTATCAACAGCGTAATAAATTTTGGCTGATTTACATCCTTTGTTGGCAGATGTAGCCGTCAATGCCATAGAATCCAATGTAATTAAATCGTCACCAACTAAACTGCTGGCAAAACAAGCACCATTTGTTGTTCTGGTTTGTCCTAAATTCTTCATGGTAGTGATAATTTCATATGCAATACCATCGTTTGAAGTTTCAAGAACTAACTCCATGGCTCCATCACTGATTGGTGCACGAACCAAAACTGAACCAATATCAGTACCTGCAGTAAATTGCATACCAATTGCAGCATCATTTGTTTTTTCTGCAAAGGCTACGTACGTACCGTAGTTGCCATCAAAAGCACTCGTTGCATCTGAATCAGCAGCCGCACCACTCGTGAAGGCAAGTGGGTAGTCTGCTCTAGAAGCAGCTACCAATTCACCCGTATCAATTTCACCGGATCCACAATCTTTCGATTCATAAAATCCTACACGTGCAATTTGCCATTCACCAATACCTACAGTGCGACGAATGCGCCAATATTTACCGGCTTTGTTTGGATTAGCACCAAAAACAATTTTGGAATCCGTAGCACCAGTACCTGTCTTTTCAACCGAAAAAGTAGCATCATTGTAATTGACAAATGGACGTCCTGCACCCATGGTAGAGACTTCGGTAATTTTATTAGTAGTTGACATTGGTGAAATGGAATCCATTAAATCAACATCATTATCACCACTCACAGATATTTGACCGGTTTGTGGATCAATCACGAATCGTCCATCGGAACCACCCACAATATCAAAAGCAAGGCCAGCAGTGGAGCCACTGTCACTGACAGCAGCAACGGCAGGACCCACTTTGTAACCTGCATCTGCACCTTCTGCTACAATAGCTTTTTGTGAAGATGCCATAGTTGGAGGTTCACTGACGTCACGGACAGTTACACGCATTTGTGCTTCTGTTGTTAATTTATCAGTATCAGTCACAGCAACAGTTAATTGATAAGCTTTGACATTTTCAAAATCCATGACATCTGCAGATACACCGGCTTGTTTGGTATAGAAACCTTCCAAATAAATTGGTGCGTTTGTACCGACGGCAAGTTGAAGATTGCAAGTACCGTCACTCAAATTTGGTGAGACACCTTCTTCCCATGTTTTTAATTCAAAAAAATTAGAAGATGGACCAGAGTAACCTACGAAACGTGAATCACGTCCATTGGTACCAAGAACACCTTTCCATGAAAGGGCACCGAACGAAATCGAAGTAAGTGCAGATTCAAAGGGTGTTCCAGCAAAAGTAGCAGTTCCACGAATAGTGGCTGATTTAATGGTGTATGTTTTAGCACCGGCATGTCCAGCATAGATTTGACCCGTTCTTTCATTAATAGTAAATAATGGACAGTTAATATCGTCGCCACATGCACCAGCATTTCCACGAGCAATCGAATATTTCAAAGTAGCAGTTTGGCCACGATCTACGTCACGTCCATTGACACGTGCGCCTGGGATAGGAGTGCCACGAACCACACCTTCTGTGGCATAAACGTTCGAAGTAAAGATTTCAGGTGCTTCTGGTGTATCTTCCAATGCAATTGTAACTTTACCTGTATCACCTAATTTATCTGGATTTCTACCATTGTCATGCACATTGACTGTAAAAGTCATACCTGTTTTAGCACCGGGTGCTTCGTAGTTCAACATGTACTGACCAGCACGACGATGTCCAATTGGGAAATGCGTTAATTTCACTTGAAGTTGTCCACTGCAGGCTTCAATTTTAAAGTAATCGTTCTCTTCCATAGTAAATGTATAACCTTGTCCAATATCTGGATCGTTCACTGTTAAAGGTGCACCAACGAATGCATCTAAAGCTGAATTCTCACGAACAAAACGTTTTTGATCGGGAAGAATAGGTTGCTCATTGACATCATCGACACGGACGGTGACTTTGGCTAACGTTGTTTTTTTGGGAACACCTTTGTCTTGTACAGCAACAATAACGTGGTACAAATTGACATCACCTTCACGATTCAAGGATGCCATTCCTAAACTCAATTGTCCAGTTTTAATATCCATTCTAAACATATCAATCGATATTTCAGAAGATGGTTTTAAGACAGCACCATTGACGTAATCAATTTTCGAAGCCAACACACTGTGAAGTTTGAAAGTAGTTTGTCCAGTAGGTTTAAAATCAAAATCAGGATCACTGATTTCAATAGGACGACCAATTTCTGTACGTACCCCTGAATTTTCTGGAATACGGAAGGTTGGTTGTTCTGCGGTTGGATTTTCATTGACATCATCTGTGGTAATACCCATGTTGGCAAACAAAATGTTGCCAGTAGGATCAGTAGCAGAAACGACAATTTGAAAGTATTGAGTAGCAATGTCTTCGTAATCAAGAATACCTTCTCTGGCTACTTTTAATTGACCCGTACTGGAATCCAATGCAAAAACACCACCAACGTTACCACCTTCAATTTTCCATTTCAATCCAGCAATTGTTGGATAGACTAGTTTGATTTGTGGACGCATTGATGTTTCACCATATTCCTCGGTGAAAAATCCAACACCGTCACCACCAATTGCACGAAGGATAACACCTGTATTGGCACCACCTTTTTGTACATTTCGTACATATTCAGTGACATCAATGATTTGCCATCCAGTAGCACCCGTTTTAAAACCAAGTTTTTCTGCTGCCATACATTTTTTCAATGTTGTTTTAGGAAGTGGTTCCACCATATTCCAAGTTAATGAAGTAGGTGACCAACGACTGTTAGGCATAGGACAAATTTGAAGGGGCGAACCTGCATCGTAGACATAGACACGGAGAAGCACCTGTTCCAATGGTTGCACGCAGCCACCAAAAGATGGGAAACGTACTACAACACGTGCATCGTAAGTTGCAGCGGCACAAGCACGAGCGGAATCTTTTTTACCCAACGTATATCCAATTCGACGATTTGGAAAGGCGGTTAAATCAAGACCACGCGTAGCTCTTTCAATACATCCATCGGTTGGCACAGAAACAAGATTTTTAGTGCCATCACCATTAATGAACCAAGCAGTAATGCCATCACTGGCTAGACCTACATTGGTTGGATCAGATGGATCGTAAGATGGTGCAGCAGAACAAATTTCTCTACTTTCTTTGTCATCAATTTGGAAACCAGTAGCACGACGTGCAAAAGAATCAAGAGAAGCACCACGAGATGCACGTTGGCGACAGTCAGCATACCAGCTATCACCCTCACCTTCCAGTTCTTGTACTGTACCATCACCGTTGGCAATCCAAATCGTAGTACCATCTGAAAACAGACCAGCGGAACTGGAAGATCCATCACCCGAAGTCATAACAGCAGCACCAGTAGAGACACTAGTACGGAAACCAGTCATTTCAACAAAAGAAATGGTACAGTACGTACCAGTAGCTACAAATCCTTTCAAACGATAGGCCGAAGAAGACGATGCGACTGAAACCAAATTAAGTTCTAGATTATCATCGTATTTGACTTCACCTGAATTTAATACATCTTCCCATGAACCATCCGCTGGATCTTCGTTTTGTAAAGTAAAACCTTTACAAGAAACACCACCTTTTGGTGTAGTAATAGACATCTGTGTCATAGCAAAATGATCACCAGCACCTAAATCAAATTCAAGAATTGAATCTGCAGTCACTCTTTTATTGGCAGCTACATCTGCAGCACGGTATTTACCAACGTAAAAGACTTCTTCACTTTCAAAGACAGCAATTTCAGAGATGATGACTTTACCACCGTTGTGTGGTGCAGATACAAGAACTTGAACCGAAGTACCACACATGACGTCATCTAATTCAATGACATCTTGACGATTGACAGCATTTTCTTGTCCATCTTCTTCAGCAGCAGTACCAGCACCAATAACATTAATATCGGTGGATTGAGGTGCATATTTCGATTCGTATTGCACTTCAACTCTACCTACGCAATGAAAACCTTGTAATTCAACTTCTACGTTAATGCTTTCACCAGCTGGAATAACTTGTGAATCGTATACTGTTGCACGTTTATTGTCGGTGACTGCAGTTTGTGCAGTCAATTGTGTTTTAGTACCATACTCCAACGTGCCATCACTTTTAGTTTTGACCGTTTGCCAAGCACCAAATGTACCTGTTTTAACAGCACAACGACGTTCGTTGTCACCTCTGGCTACTCTTGCTTTTGCTTCTGCACTGGAATCATCATCTAAGTAACGTGTCACACCAAGAATATTAACAGGACGATTGACAGGCATAGCAGCAACTTGTGAAATTTGAACTGTCTTGGTACTGAGTGCAGCACTGCATTTAGACGAAGTTGTCATGTCGGATGGTACGTATCCACTCATGTCTTGGTCAGTAGCAGAAATAGGTGGACCAATAGGTGTACCAATTTTACTGTTTTCACTAATTCTGGCACAATTAGAGACTTCATCGTTATCTGGACATGTGTTGCGAATGTATGGATTTTCTGGCACGTTAGTAACTTGAATTTGTACATATGTTTCATCGAAAAGTTTGCCATCTGTAGCTTCTACACGCAAACTGTATACTTTTTGTGTTTCGTAATCAATAAGAGGTTGGTTGACAATAATTTGTCCAGTATTTGCTTCAACGGAAAACAAAGAATTAATTGTGTCCGATGTTTTTTGTAATTCGTTGTCTTCGTTGTATACATGATTGGGTGAACGTCCATCAAAACAGATAGAATGCCACTGGGCACGAACATTGTCCATGCCAGTAAGGAAAGCAAGATGTTCAACTGGGAGCATTTTTGGATCTTTACCTCTCATAACAATGGAATCTAATTTGGATGGATTTTTACCAGTACCAACTAAAATTTCACCAGCACCGCCAGCAGTTTTTTTAGAATAGGAAATCCAAAGATTGGCTCCACGATAAGAATCAATTAATTTAGCTTCGTTCGTCACGGATTGCGCTAAAACTTTAGTTCCCATCATGGTGATTGGACCTAACGTACAGAATCCAGGTAAATCTTGGAAACCAGTCAAACGCCATTTCTTTCCGTTTCGTTTTCTCCAATTTCCAGTCGTACTTAGTCTTGTAGTAGTACCAACATCTACAGTGGCTTCGGTGGCCCATTTACCTTTGTTAGTCCATCTTTGAAGTTCCATCGTACCACATGGACTAGCACCGTCGAAATGAATGTTTAATAAGGCAGCACGTTCTTCAATATCAGCATCACTGATGGAAGCTTGGTAAGCGTAAGCAAGACCAATATGTCCATCGTATGAACCACCAAAACTACTGATGTCTAAAGAACTGTCACCACTCAACGAGAGTTGTTGTGCAGCACCTTTTGGCAAACCATTAATGAACAATTGTACTTCAGATATAGTATCGTCGTAACGTACAGTCACATCGTTCCATCCCATATTTAAATGACGCCAATTGGCACCATATTTGCCTTGCCATTCGTTATCTCCACCTACACCCATACGTGTCCATATTTGAACACGCATGCCAAGATGTGCACCACGTCCTTTTTGTTGACGGTCGGCTACGTAACCTCCCCATCCACCACCTTGACATCCACAATAATTACAGGTGACATCTTTATCTACACCATTTGTTTGTTTCCATTTAGGTTTGACATCTGTTTTACCTACACCACCATAGTACATACCAAATCCAGTCCACCCACCACTGTTACATCCACATTGGCGTTCTCCACTGCCAGAAGGAATGATTCCCCAAGCTGTATCTCCTGGTAATTTACCATCCGATTTAGAAGAGGCACGACAAAATTGAACTTGTCCAGCATTAAATTTAGAACTAGCCGTGGCATCCGAAGTACGAACGTTATGAATAGGAATATTTAAGTTTTGTGTATCGGCAAAAAAGTGTTCACCAATGTCAAATCTTAAATAATTTTTAGCACGTGATTTGGATGTTTCACAGGCATTGTTTGTGGTTGTTGTGCAAGTACTAGCACTTTCAGGACAACACCAAGTAATAGCAACTTCGTCGTAATCAACACCGTACGTTTTAGTAGCACCAATGTTAAAGGAAGCATCTGTTTTTTGATTGAAATTAAGACCTAACATAACAAGTTCTTGTTTGGAATCATGGGCTTCTTGTGCAACAAGCGACCACCCATTGGTATCATCAATTGTTTGACCAACTTGATCCATACCTAAATAGAAATCACCAGTAGCAGAATCCATTTTGAGTGCATCACCAATAATAGATTGATCGTGATCCGCGGAAGAAGTTGTAACACTATCTTTGTACAACCAAGCAGTGAATGTAAAAGATTTACCATCGGTACCAGTAACGAGAGGTTGACGTGTTTCTTCTCCTGTTTTAGCATCAATGGATAACACTTTACCTCCTACACCAGATCCAGGTGACATGGAATCGACTTGAATTTCACGCCATTCACCAAAGTGATTCGCAGCAGTTTTCAAAGAAATGGAACCACGACGCAAGGCACCGCTTTCGGCAGCATCTACTTTGTCATGAATATCAAACAATTGTTTTTTAGCAGCACACGTAGTAGGATCAGTACCGCAGGCACCAACAGAGACTTGAATTCGATCACGCACGGCTTTAATTTCTAAATCGTACCAATGTGATTTTAAATACGATTTGTCATTGTCTTGACGATGACATGCAGCTGGTGAACATGCCATTATAGAAGTATATCCTGGACGTGGACGAACAGCCATTTGTACATAATCAGCATCTTGGTAATGAGTTGCTTTCCAAGCCCACCATACTCTTGATTGAGCATAATGACCATTACGATCATTTCTACCATTCAAATTGGAAGAGTGACAGGCACCGTACCACCAAGCACCCGTAAAACGCGATGCACAATTGGAACCCCAGGCATCATTGTCTTGATCGTAAGTAGAGAATCGACGATTGTGATGGTAACTGAGACTATCGGTGTATCGATTAATATTTCCATTTGCACCCGTCGTTTGAGTTCCACCATTGCCACCTAATAGTTTAGGTCCAACGGTCGTTTTAGTATTGTGTGAATTGCCCCAAACGTGAAGACGATATTTATCGTTGATGTGTCCAAGACCAAAGTAGTTGTATTTAGTAGTACCCCATTCAGTTCCACGACCCATAGTAACTTGCATTTCCATCCATCCAACAGTTTCAATAAATCGACGCATTTTTTGTAAACCAATCCAATGAGCCCCTTTCAATCTTTTCTCATCATCTTTACCATCACATGGTCCTGGATTAGCAAGATTGTGAACAGAATTGACCAATTGATTGCCACCACATGAATTTTGATTGTGACTTACACGATTCAATTTCCAAGTTTTAATACCATATCTTCTTGGTGGTGGTCTCCACCAACATAATTTTCTTCTTTTAACAGCTAAACGTCTGCTGTTCCATTGTGGATCACCATTTTTGGGACCATATAAAAACATTCGTCCATTGATGTTACGGACATATTTCACACTCACACCAATAGTATGGCCTCTTTCACGTGCAAAATTAATTGCATTACTGATACCAGACCAACCACGTTCACCAGATCCAGAGACGTGGTTACCGACAGTACCACCAACACCTTGATTGGAATTGGTGGAATAAGAAGAACGGGATTCAATGAGATTCCAGTCCGCTTCGAAACGTCCATGTTCAGAGAAACCTTGGACGTAATCGTCCCAACCACGATAAAAGTTACCACCCGCTTCGTTTTGTGTACGACGCATAATAACAGTCCATGGATTTGCACCGCCACTTGGTCCACCGGTTGGTTCACTATCCATATCACACCATACTTTAAATGGATCGTGACCATTGCCATTAGGTGATATCAAGTAGACACCACTAGTAGCAGTTGGTTTCATTTCAATGACATCGTGACAATGTCTTGGCATACGTTTGGCACAGGCTTTCACGCCACTGGAACATCCCGATGGGTAGACTTCTGCCAAGACAGTAGTAACACCGTTGACAGTTTTTTTCAAACGACGACTCGATATTTCAACCCCCATTTCAAAGGTATAGAAATTTTTAGCATCTTTGCGACGGAAATTTACACCAATCCAATCGTTGTCCAGAGAACGCATTTTAACTTTGAAGGCGTAGTCATCCCAACGAATGGCTTCCGATGGAGTGTAGACTAATTCAGTTCCAATTGGATCAATTTGACGCCAATTGTATTCGAGACGTGGAAATTCTGGTGAGTATCTACCACTGGCATGAATATTAGACCGTTGACGAATCGAACAACCTTTAAAAGTAGTGTCCGATGTAGTTGGCATGACTTCGTAGAAATCATATTGGTCGGTCTCCCATCCTTGTGGGCAAGACGCCGAAGAAGTTTGTTCGGCATAGCAATGTCCTGCTTTAGAACCTGTACCATAGACAAAGAATTTACATCCGTTGCTGTCGGCACAAGCATCGGCACATCGATCAATAGCACCAATACCAAGATATTTACCAAGGTAATAATCGTTGGATTGACATTCGGCACCCGTTCTTCTACGTAGGTAGGAAGCGTAATTGCCACTGCAATCCACACCCCAAGAAGATGGATACGTGCGAACATCTTTACGACGACACTGGTTACTGGTCCATTCACACATGTTAGGACACCCATCTTCAGTTGCAAAATCCAAACAAGAATGATCTTGTTGTCCATCAATAATTTGCCATTCACCGCCGTACGTTTCTTGAAATTTATTGGAAGTAGCTTGGTAATTGTTCGAGTAATATTGTGTTTGTCCTCTAGATAATGTTTCTTTAAACAATGGAAGACCACGTCCACCTTTCATTTTAGAAAACAATGTTTTAGTTCCACCAACGCTACGAAGTTGAGTACCACCACGAATATCTAACGTACCAATCTCTCCGGTGTTACAGGCATTGGCTTCCCATTTACATGGATGAAGACATTGAGCTTGATTTAAAGTAGTACATTTGTGATAGTTTTTAGTAGCAAGATTTGCAATTTGACCATTGATAACCGAAGAATCACCACTAAGATCAAATAATAAAAGAAGGGGTTCGGTTGCTGCACCAGCGTCACCTGCTACTGGAAGATCGTAACCAAACGATTCAGATGCTTTGGATGCTTTTGCAATAGTAATTTGTTGAATATTGAAAGCGTAATCGGCTTCAAGATCGTCAGAGACCGTAAATTCAACCGCAGCATTTTGACGTGTACCAGTCCAGGCTGTTGCATCACAGTTATTGACATCGTCGCAATTTTTTTCTCCAGCAGCATTCAACATACCAAATTCACCCACCGATAAAACATTAAATTTTTTAAAAGTATCTGCATCCCAGGTTGCCGTGCTATTTGTACATAGTTCTGCGATTGAATAAGCAGAATCGGAACACATTGGTTTAAAAATAGAAGACTCGGAACATTTAGTACTTGAACATGGTGTTTTTTTCGTTTCATAAACAAAATTACCACCAACTGTATATTGAAGTTCGCCAAGTTTAGGTGGTGTTGGGTATTCTACCAACGTTTCACATTTACCATCAGTATCACATCTTTTAATAAAAGAGGCTGTATTACCTTCTTCACCAAAACTAATTTGATAAGCAGCGCGACTGTCACTTGGTGAGGTACGAAGTTGTACTACTGCTTCTTGTGCTGCAATGACTTCAAATGACACTGATTTGGCTTTTTCACCTACTTTAGCTATACCAGCTGAAAATGGTGGTACAAAAGATCCTTTGCCACCTACTGTATCTTGTGACCAGCAATTTTCACCAGTCAATGTATATGTTAAACGATCGTTCGTATCTTGATCCGTACCTGGAATTGGTGCACCGACTCGATATCCTTTGAGAGAATTTTCTGGTACTGAAATAAAGTAACGATCTGGAAGAACGGGTGGATCATTAATGTTTTTAACAAATACATCAAATTTTACTTCATTTGAAGCAAGACCACCGTTATCAAACGCAACAACAGTCAAACGATGAAGTGGTTTCGTTTCATAATCCACTAAGACACCCGCCGTAGTAATAATTCCAGTCTTGTCATCCATCGAAAAAACACCATCTTTAGTAGTTTGTGAATAAGATCCTTTACCAATGCGGAAAGAATAAGTAAATTCTTCGTTGGCATCTTGATCGCTGACTAATTTTTTTAACTTCTTTTCTGTAGTATGTTCACATTTAGTTCCTTCTGGTGCACGTTCATCAATATCACATGAAGTACCAATTAAAGTAGGTGCTTCGTTGACATCGTTGACAATGATCATCATAACTGTTGATTTTGACATATCCATGGTGTCACGGCCAGGAATGAGAGCACAATCAGAACCTACACATTTATCTGTGGCTGTAATAACAAGACGGAACGTTGAACGACGTTCAAAATCAACTACTTTGCCATCTGCTACTTGAACGACGGCGGTATCGGTACCAATACTAAAGTAACCAAGATCATTGCCACCTGTAATTTCATAAGAAAGAACATCGGTATCATCTGGATCAGTACCAAGCATTGGTGCACCTATGACAGTTCCTGGTGCAATATTTTCACTAATACTAGCCACTCTACCTTTAGGTAATTGTGGTGGTTCGTTCGCTCTCATAATTTCAACTGTTAATATTTTACAGGTTTCTTTGGCAGATTGTGAATTTGGTGTAGCAAATCCAGAATCTTTGACACAAACTGAAGCACGATATAGATTGACACCTACATCGGAGGACAAAAATGGATTGAAGGTTCCTTCCGAAGGACCACGATTGACACGAACTTGACCTTGTGGACTGATAGAAAATAGACCATGAAATGGAAGTGCTGTTGCGGTAGTATCATCTGCCAACGTATCGGTACCAAGACCCCAATTAACTGTTCTCCATGCTTCGTCAAAGAATGCTTCCGTTGGTTTATATTTTGTCACAACAGTGCCGTCTAAATCGTAGAAATCCACATCTAAGAAATGACTTGGATGAAGCATTCCAGTGACTTTCTGTTTGTTGACAATTAAGCCACTGGCTAATGTTTGAACACCCGCAATTGTACATTTTGGATACTCTTCATCTTTGCTGAGGCCATCGGTACGATAAATCATACGACAGACTTCTGCAGCTGTGTTACAAATACGTTTCTCACCCTTACATGCACCGACATTGGTTTCATCGGCAGCTAAACCACTTGGATTTTCGTACCATGGACCTGAACCAATATTACCAAACTTGCGAGTGGACCAAGTACCACATGTTGCTCCAGCTGAAGCAGTGTTACAACTAGCATCAGCGGTACAAGCGACACTTTCATCGTGAGAACAAAACGCATTTGGAGTGGACCAAGTACCACATGTTGCTCCAGCTGAAGCAGTGTTACAACTAGCATCAGCGGTACAAGCGACACTTGCATCGTGAGAACAAAACTTTTTTGGAGTTGTAGCGAATACAGATGTAGCGAATACAGAAGATTCGGACCATCTACCTTTAGTCATCCATGCATCTGCAGTTTCATCCCATGGTCGAAGTGAATTGGTTGTATTCATTGCAGTACCACCCCATTCGTAACCAGGACGAAGAGAAAAGGTTAAGGTTTGTCCACCACTCAAATCGTAATCTAATGCTTTAATGGCACCACCACATGTATCACCTAACAATGCATTTTCTGGAATTTTTAAACGTGTATCTGAAAGAACAGGTGGTTCGTTCAAATCTGTCATTTGGATATTGACAGTAACAGAAGCAGTGAGTGGTGATAACCATGTACCACATGTTGCACCGGCTTCAACACTGTTACAGATAGCATCGGTTGTACAGGAAGTGGTTGAGATTGGAAAAGAACATTTAGCTTTTGGAGATGCAACAAAGACTTCTTTATCGGCGACTACTACAGTGACGTCGTATCCGTTCACACGTGTTTCGTCATCTTCGTAATCAAAAATGGAAGTACCGTCAACGGCTACTTTAATAATTCCTGTATCGGAATCAATTGTAAAGTGTGGTGAAGAAGAAACTGGATCCAAAGCATACGTTAATAATGCATCGTCGCCAGAATCTTGATCAACACCAATAACACCACCACCACCACCAACAATTGTACCGAGTGCAGCACGTTCTGGAATAGTACGAGTGTAATCTGCATCTTTAGGAAACCACGGTGCTTCATTGACATCCGTTACGGTCACTGAACAAGTTGCAGAGGCAACTAAAGAAGATTTACCTTCTTGCGATTGTGTTGCCATATCACGAACTTTGACACTCAATGAAAATTTGTTCAAACTTGGACTTTCAAAATCCATTTTAGCATCACTTCCACCAACAGTGATTTGTCCAATACCATTGTTTCCACTGGTACCGGAAACAACAAAAATATCTTTCGTGTTACCACCGGCAATAGACCATTCGTATACTTGTGAACTATCTTCGTCAATGACATTGAATGTGGATGCAACTTTTGTACCTTCTGCTGCGTCTTCGGGAACATTACCAGCATTGCTTGAAATAGAGGGTGGTTCATTCACATCACGAAGTTTAATAACAACAGTAGCAGTCGTGTAAAGAACATCAGGATGAGTCGTTAATTTACGATCACGTCCTTCCACTGTAATTTTGTAGGAGTTGCGGTTTTCGAAATCTAAAGAGTTACCATTACGAAGTTGAATGAAGACTCTGCCTTTGTCATTAATATCAAACAGATTATGACCGTTTTTGACAGACCAATACATTCTATCACCATCTTGGTCACGAGCACGAAACAATGTTGGAAGTTTAGTGCCCGTATCGGCATTTTCTGCAACGGTACGAATGACCATGCTTCTTCCCATCATGACAGGTTGGTCATTAATATTATTGACATTAATCGTAATTAAAGCAGAATCACACAAACTTTCATGGGCATAGGTTCCAATTTTATCATCGGAACGTTTAGACCATCCAAAAGTTTGTGCATCTACTTCAGCACCACCGACGGACATAATGTCACAACTGCTAATCACAATGGAATGTTGTTTGCCAACTTCGTAATTGAGAGTAGCACGTGCAACGGTGATATCTCCTGTATTTGCATCCAATGCCCATCTTCCATCACTGTTGCCACGTGTAATTGTATAACGAACATCTTGATGTTCACAATCTTGTTTACTTTGTCCTACAAAACACCAGGCGTTGACTTTACTTTCAGCAGCACGACATGAGTTACCATCTAATGCATAACTGAAAGTAGAAGTAGCAGAAGCAGAAGTAGTACTCCAAACCGCACACGTATCACCACTGGCAGTTTCTTGTGCCTCTGCTGGATAATCTGGATCAAAAGCTGCTTTTAATGTACCAACACTTGCACCCACTGGTGAGTTTTCATCTACATCAAAAGTTTGTTTGTCAAATTGAGGAGGTTCGTTGACGTCAAGTACAGTAATTTCTGCAGTAGCTTTATCAAACAAACCACCACGATCTTCAACTTTGATGGTCAACGAATATTTACGTACATCTTCGAAATCAATGGCATCTCCGTATTCACTGAGACTGATTTGTCCACTGCAACCTTCAATTTCAAACAGACCATCTTGGTTACCACCATCAATAGTGTAACGTAATTTTTGTTCGACAAAAATATCAGGATCGGTAGCAACTACTGGTTCACCAATAGCTTCATAGGCACCAGCATCTTCCAATACATTGATAGAGACACTGGAGAGTTCCGGTGTTTCATTAATATCACGTACTGCAATTTCAATAACCGCTTCGCTGATGTAATGCGTAGCTGGTGAATCCCAGGCTGTATCACAATCACCAGCTAATCCTTTACAATCGACAGCTTCTACTTTAATCGTGTAAGATTTAACTTTTTCGTAATTAAGTTTAACGGTACCAACTTGTACTTGTCCAGTTTGTGAATGTACTTCAAAAGCACCATTGACCGATTGTTCACTGACACGATATCGAAATTCTTGATTTTCATAACATTCATCCCATGTTTCACCAATAGAACCAGCTTGGAAGTCAGCACTATGTGCACACCAAAATTTACCACCGTAATTTGCTTTAGTACATTTAGTGTACGTAACGTCTTCGTAAGTAAATGGAAAGGTACACATGGAAGGTAAATCAGAATCTAAAGCTACAAGTGGTGCACCAATAGGCGAACCAGTCGCACGATTTTCATCTGTGACCAAAGAAGCAGGTAAAAGTTTACATGGATCATTCATGTTGCGAATATTAATTGTCATTGTTTTAGATACGATCAATCCACCAGTATCTTGAACAATAATAATGATTTCATGTTTCGATTGATCTTCAAAATTTAACCATTTGCCTGGTAAGATTTGTACATTACCACTTTGACTAATTTGAAAGTGATCGTTGTCACTGACTTTATAGTTCGTGTTCAATTGTGCATCAACATCGTCTTCGAAATCCACAGCATCAACATTACCAATGGTTGTAGCACCAACACAGGTCTTTTTAAAGACATCACCTAGACCGCAATCGTTTTCTTCTACGGTTAATTCCATGGCACCAGTAATGGCAGGTGGTTCATTGACATCATCAATTTGTACTGTAATGTAAGCAGTGTCCGACATAGCACCTAAACCGTTATCTGTAGCACGTACCGTCAACACATATTGTTTTTGTTCTTCGTAATCGATATATTTCTCATCCCATACTACAAGTTGTCCTAATTTACTTTCGTCAAAGGCAAAAACAGCAAAATTATGATATTTACCTTCTTTCGAAGCTAATTCAACTTCTGAAATTCTTGTATTCGATGCAAAAATACCACTGTCGGAACCGAACGAAACGATACCAGCCCAAGCACCCCATCTCTCCGTAACTTTAATCATAACAATATTTTCACCTTTATTTAGACTGACTGTTGCGGTATTTTGTGCAGCGGCAGCGCCACGACATTTATTGTATCTAGATAAATCTTCAATCAATTCACCGTTCAACCATGTCATAATACCATCATCGGAACCAACACCCATATCAATATTGACTTTGTCAGTATCGGAATAGATGTAGGTAACGGCATACGCAGTAGCATCATCCAATCCAGCACCCATAGTTGGAGAGGCAGCACGTTGGAAATTAATTTTACCACTGGAACCAGTTTCCCATTTGACCCATTTTAAATCTTTGTATTTTTCTGCTGGGCTTGGATCTGGATTTTTGCCATCTGGAAACCATCCTCCATCTCCTTCACCGACATCCGCTTCGACACCACCAATGTTCGATGATTTAGTACCACATCCAATAGATTTTGCGTTGTGAAATGGACCTAAGACATTCCATTGTGTAATGTGAAACCAATTACCTTTATCCACCATATTAGAACCTTTACCACCTTCACCGACACCATATTGTTGTGGTTTAATTTTTTGTGCTTGATTTCTTGGTAAATTACCACCTTCAATAGTAAAATATAATTCTTGTCCAACATCTTCTTCGTAAAAAGGTATTGGTTGACCAACACGAGTTTTAAAAGGTGAATTTTCAGGAACAGCCACAGTAGTTGGAAACAAGACTGGTGCATCATTACGATTACACAAATAGACTTTGTATGGACCTTGTACATGCAATGCATTGGATGGATCTTTACCTACATCACCTTTGTCTGTACCTCGAACAGTCACAGTAAAGGATGGAATCTTTTCATAATTTAATAACATACCCAAAGTAGCTGGATCCGCATCTTCAATCGAAATGGAACCATCTTCACTGATACGTACTGGGGTAGCACCGTTGACGACCATGGAGTAATCTAGTTTGTTGTCACGTTCATCAAAATCTTTAAATCTTGCATTGCCCATGGCTTGGGTTTCAATAACACGTAATCCTGTAATTTCAATAGTACCGTCGGTACTGCCTACATGAGTATGAATAGAGATCATCACCATACGTACCGTTTCATCTTCTCTTGGATCGTCACAGGCATCGTTGTCGGCATCGGGTTCGTCTTGTGCATGATCCAATGATTTTTCCAACGTCACTGAGGATTCAATTAAGACCCACTCACCTCTTTCATCTTCTTCTTTACCTCCACCAGTAGATGGAAATGCACCGTCGCCAGAACCGTCGGCCGATCCATAAGTATCTAATTTCCAATCTTTAGTAGGTGGTGCAGATTTGTAAGTAGTAGCACGGAAAATGTTTTGATTGGCCGTGTAATCTTTACTGACTTTGACCCATGCACGAATTAAAATATCAGATGGGTGAGAGACCGCCATTTCAACACCAGTGTAGGCTTTGTACACTTGATTTGCACCTTGTGTACCATCCATCTTCAAGACATATCCCGAATAAGTAGAATGATTTGTAGGTGTATTTGTAGTTTCTTTGACAATTTGACAAGACGCACAGCCAGACATGTCTTCGTGGTTGAAATATTTGTCGTTGCCTTCACCTAAGAAATGTAAACATCCCCATTTAGATAAACATCTTTTCATACCACCAACACCTTGACCTTTTGTGAACTCACCGTTGACTAAATAATTAGAAGGTACGTTTTCAAAAATAATGGCTTCACCTGCTTCGTCTGCTTCCATGACTGGAACTTCATTCATATCAATAATAGAAATGGAAACGGTAGCGGTATCAGCTAATTCACCCATGCCATCGTCTTGACATTGAATGGTTAAAGTGTATTGTGTTGGACCTTTTTCAAAATCTAACACGGCATCTGGAGTAGTACGCAATTGACCGGTCCATGAATTAATAACAAAATTACCTAAATCATTACCGTCTTCAATGGTATAAGTCAATCGTTGTCCACGTGCAACATCAACGGCATCGTCGACACAAGTGAGAGGGACACCGACTGGTTTATTGATCCAATTTTCTTGCACAACACGTTCTGCATCATGAATGGTTGGTCTCTTGTTGGAGGGTGGTAATATTTCAACAAATACATTTTTAACAGATGTAGCACCGGCGTTATCGGTAGCTACAATGGGTAAAGTCATAACATCACCTTCTGTAACAACCATAGCTTTAGCTAAATACAACATACCATCAAACTCACCAATGCCAAAGACTCCAACCACATCGGTGTTGGCTGTTTTATTTTTACCAATATTAAATGTACCACCAGTTTGAATACTGTAACTTACTTTATCACCTGCATCTTGATCAAACGCAACCATTTGACCTAAATTATTACCGGCATCGTCGTCTTCTGGTAATTTAAATTGTGAAATTTGTTGTGGAAAGGTTGGTGCTTCATTAATATCTTTGACTTTGACTTGTACCTGTGCAAAATCATTTAATTTTTCAGTCGTTGCTTCACCTTCACCCACACCTACAATACCACGATCGGTACATTGAATCATCACATTAAATTCAATGCCATCTGTTTTTTCTTTTAAATATTCAAAATCCATTGCTTCTTGTGCAACTTCGATACGAATGGTATTGGATTCAGAAACTTCCGACAATTGAAAATATTTTTCACCACCATTACTGACGGATAACATGGAACAATCTACATTGTTGTCATCAGCACTATCTACATGATTGACATCAATTTCTAAGACTGTTACACCAGGATCACTGTTCTCATCAATGTCTGCTTTTTTACCTTTAGGAATAATTGGTTTTTCATTGATATCAATCACTTGTATTTGAACTTCGAAATCGTCCGTCATTCCACCGCCGTCAGTAAATCTCATACTAATATCATACGTTTCATACAATTCAAAATCTAAACCAGCGGTATCCGTCAACATAAATCCACCAGTAGTGGAATCTAATTTGACTACTTCTGTTTCATGAGCCACATATTTATCTTTGTCGTTGTCCCATTTATCATAGGTTTGTTTTAAGATTTGAAATTCACCCGAACCCCATTTATTAAAATCTTCGTCGGTATATTCCAATTTCTTTTGTGATAGATCTGTACCACTTATGGTAGCAATGTCACCAGCATCTGCATCTTCACGGAAGTAGAAATCTCCCGTTGTGCCAATAGGTGGTTCGTTCAAATCATTGACTTGTACAATTAAGGTAGCAGATTCATCTAAACCAGTCACATCTTTAATGTTTAAAACAACTTCGTATTGATTCATAACTTCATAATCTAATTTTCCTGATTTTGCTATTAATACTTGTCCAGTGACATCATCAATTTTAAAAATATCAACAGTAGCACCAGTAGAATCTTTTTGGGTGGTTAACGAATAGACTAAAGTATCTCCTTCACCGTCATCTGGGTCATCTGTTTTTAACGGTGTACCAACAATTGTATTCACACCGGACTCTTCATCCACTGTACGAATATCAACAAATGGATTTTCTTCAAAATATGGAGCTTCCGCTTGATTTTCCACTTTAATAAAAATAGTGGCATCACCAGATAATCCACCGTTATCCGTATACCGTACAATTAATTCGTGTTCCTCATAATCTTCGGCATTCAAAAACAACGAACGTGCTTCTGCGGTAGCCAATTCAGAAATACCAATTCTACCATTGTTTGGTTCAATGACAAAGACTGGCCATGGTGTACCAACATTACCCCCTACAATAGACCATTTACCTTGTTCTTTGTCGTCGTTAGGTAAATCATCTGGATCTGATTGTTGATCAGCCACATTACAATCAATTTGTGCCCATGGATTTAAGCAAGCCAACATGACTCCTTGATTTTTATTACACGTTGGTGCTGCATCAAAACCGCTACAGAAACGTAAACTACGTTCAAATACTCCAACTGCACCATTTGCATTTGTACATGTCACTTTTCCTACTGTTGGGTTACCAGAACCAGCGGATGCTGCACCGGTTGTACCTAAATAAGTACCATCCGTGGTGGCATCTGCTTTAAAGCCTAATTGACGACATGCAGTACGTGCATTCTTTTGTTGATCAGCAACGTCCCAATCGCAAACGGAACCCCATTTACCATCGACATTGTATTCTAATCTACCAACTAAAGCATTGGATCCACCAACTAAACGAATTGATGTTGCTTCACGTCTTGCATTATCATCTGCTTCTGCAATAGCACAAGTCATATCCATAACATTTGGTTTTTCATTGACATCAATAATATTAATGGTTATTGTTGCGGTATCTGTCAATTTATCTGGATTTTCACCATCATCTTGTACTAATACTTTTAATGTGTATTGATTTTTAATTTCATAATCTAATTCATTTCTTTTGAGTTGAATTTGTCCATCACAACTACCAATTTCAAAGATGCCTGCACCATCGCCACCTGTAATATAATATCGAAGAGCATCTTCTTCGTCGGCATCAATAGCAAAAACTGGTTTACCAACCAGAGCACCAATATTTGAATTTTCATGAATTTCATGAACGGAATCATAGACACGTGGTTGTTCATTACGATTATCAACTTCAACAGTAATAGTAGAACGTCCAGTTAATCCACCTGGATCAGTAACTTCAACGGTTAAATCAAAAGATGGTTGAGTTTCAAAATCAAGGGCACCAGCACATAATGCAAACATAAAAGTAACATCGTCACCAGCTGTATCACGTGCAAATGGCAAGGAACAAGAACGTTTTGAATATTTACATTCGGTTCCTAAATTACGCATGACCATTGATTCCGATGGTTTATCTAAAGAAGAGGTCATATGTAAACCGAAACCAACAATAATTTGTGCATTGTTTGGACATTGTAAAGTTTGTTCGGATAGAACATCGTTACAGACTTGTCCTGTTGTACCAGCGGGACAATCTTTGGAACCACCACCCGTTGAACTAACAACAGGAGAACCATGTAAAGTAGAAGTTGGTTGACAGAACAAATAAATTGTTTGCAAATCATTACCTGGTGAATTACAGGCCGATTGTGTACAGGACGCATCCCCTTTATTACACATGAAATTATTAGAACGTATACAATCAGATTTATCACCTTCGTCGTTTGTTGTATGTAAAGCCCAACCAAATGCAATGACTTTGCCTGCTGGACAAGACACCGTTTGTCCAGCACCACCGGTAACAGTACCATCAATAGCATCGTTTGCTGCAATCTGCAATGGAGCTTCAGCCGTAACAGGTTGACACAATGCCCAAATACGTGACATATCAGTACCTGGTGTGTCACATTCTTGTTGGGTACATTTATCTTCACCCGGTTTACAAACTTTATTATTAGCAGCTAAACATGCAGCACCAGTAGTAGATGATCCACTTAAAATAGACACAGACATACCACATTCTTTAATAGATGCAGAAGCTGGGCTGAAAGAAGAAACAGCAGGTGAATCTTCAACTGCATTCATTTTAGTTGCTTTAGATTCGGTTGCCGAATCAACTTTACTCAATGCTTTCACACTGCCTGATGCTAATCCTTTAGTACCCACTTGTAAATTGCCGTCACTTCCTACACCTTTGACATATGCAACAATATCGTCTGGGAAAATAGTTTCAATATTAGATGCTTTTTCATCGTACAAAGATTTAATTTCGGAAGGAACTAAAGTTCTTTTCCATACAGCAATATGTGCCATGCGTACACCTGTCAACTTTTTACCACCATTCATGTTTTTATTTGCATTTGTCCATCCATCTGAAGTTTCATCCCATTCACGTCCTAAAGTGATATGTTGCGTTCCGGTGGTACTAGCTTTTTGTCCAGTTGAAACAGAAGTAGTAAGAGCACCGTCAATGTATAATTTTGCAACACCATTGTTTAAAGTAGCAGCCACGTGATACCACACACCAACATCTACGGGACTTTTACTTTTATCACCAGCCTGCCAATTTGAATCACCTTTTCCATAAAACGCAATTTGTTTTTGATAGACGTGAATTGTCATACCTCTGCCTCCATCTTGTGATTTCGAGATTAAACAATTGTTGGCATCAGCATCCGTCAATTTAAACCACATTGAATAGGTGAAATCGGTATCTCCTTTGAAAGAAGAAGGTGTTTCCAAGCGAACAAATTTAATAGTACCTGCTTGCGGGAAATCAATTGCACGAATATCTGCTGATTCTTTTTTATAAGTGACGTATGCACCGGCAGTTTTAGAAGCACATTGTGCTTTAGTGGACCAAATACAACGTTCAGCAATAGCCATAGTGCCTGTTTCACCTTCAGGATTCCATGAATAGTACTGACACGTAGATTGTGCATCACATTTAGCTTGACATTCGCGAGCAGATTCAACACCTGCACCAACATTGGTACCAGATGCACATTTCGATCCACTATATTCAACTGGAACAGTCGTCAATGGTGAAATTCTCCATCTTCTTGAATCCGAAGCAACATTGTCATTTAATGTATATTCAGTGGATTGATCAAAAGATGCAACGGTATGATATTGATTACATTCTTTGCTGGCAGCATCCCATGATCCACAACGTTCTAACATAACTGGACCACACGTATCTTTACCAGATACTGGACTAACCATTAATTTGGTTACAGCCATTTTTGCATTGGATTTGATACCGAATTCCACATTAGCTTCTGCTACTGGACCTGGTGTACCTGACCAAAAGACTTGTGGATTGTCAACCAGAACCGTATGTGTATTACCATCGTTTGGTGCGGAATTAATAATTTTAATATCTGCAGAGGAAGATGGTGCAATGAATGAAATACGATGTTGTTCAAATGTAGCTTGTTCAATTAAATTGTATGGTGGTGTTGGTGCCGCATCACCGCAACGACAACATCCCATTTTACCAGCCGGAGCAGCTTGACCACATTTTGCAGTAGAAGCAGTATATTTAGATGAATCACCCCATTTTAAATTCAATATACTGTCTTCAGACGAGGCACCACGACAGTGTACATCAGATTGATCACCACCAACATTATTATCTGTGTGACCAGCTAAACAAGTTAATCCTAAATCAGAACAGCGTGCATCGCAATTACGTCCAGCACCACTTGAAAAAACAGAACCAGCACCTGGTAATATAATTGTTGGATTATCTAAAAAGACGGTACGATCACCATTTGGTGAATCATTTTTCCATTCTAAATTAGCTTTACCATTGCTGTCTGCAGTAAACGTAATCGTTTTTTTAACAAAGGCTGTTCCGGAACCAATCGCACTACATAAATATGTACCTTTTGCAACACTATTAATACTCACAACCATTTTTTCGTCGGTGCCGTAATTTGGACGACAAGCGGCGTAAAAAGTTAAAGTAAGAGTCACGTCCAAAGGTAAATTTTCAACAATTTGAGAGATTTTGGATCCAGCCGATTGAATCGTTAAAAAGTGAGACGCACCAGATCCAGTACACAAACCACCCCATGGTCCATTGCAACTGGCTGCAATAACAACACTACCAATGGATGACCATCCATCTTTTGGTGTTACGTATTTGTAAGCACCTGGTGGTACGGAATCCCAAAATCCATCGATAAAAGTTGGATTTTTAATACCACCACTCGATGGAAAGACACGCCCCAATCCACTCACATGTACTTCGACGCCATTTGACGTAGCAGCATCTCCTTTTTTTTGTGCAAAACCTACTTCCATGTTTACTTTTTCACCCGTTGGTAAATTATTGACAGTTTGTTCAATGGAAGACAATGTACCTTCTAATGCGACGTAAAATTTAGAACCAGATTGTGTAGCTAATCCATCGTTCCATTGATCATCACCAGATGTAACAGTATGAACAACAGAATTACCAGTCCAAGAGGAAGGTGACTCTTTTGCTGTTTTAGAACTACCTGTTTCAAACTTGGAATTTACAAATCCATATTTAGTATCATCGTAATGTCCAACACTTAATGTAGCAAGACTGGAACTATCTAATTTCATATCAATTTGATTAGAAGCTTCTTGTACATGTTTTGCACCTTTTAATACTAATGTAGAGGCATAATTGACACCTTGACCAGCACTGTATTGATGAGCAAAACCAAAACTAATTTTTTGTGACGATGGACATTTTACTTCTAATCCACCATTATTACCTACAGCATTCATAACCATTGGTGCCATGTATTCATCTGAATCTTCATTCAATTTATACAACCATTCACGTGCTTGCACAACAACGGCAGTACCGTCCATGGAAAATAAATTAGATGTATCACCATCAATAATTTTAACAATATGTGATGTAACATCACCACCATTATCTACATCGGTCACAGTGACTTCGTCACCATCCGACAAATATAATTCAGCAGCAGCATTCTCTTTAATTTTAAATGATTCATCGGTAATTTGTGGTGGTTCGTTCACATCTTTGACATTAAGGGTAGCAATCATACTGGACGAAAGACCACCTTTATCTTCACATTTAATTTCAACTTTGTATTCTGTTTTACCAGCTTCAAAATCCATGGCAGTTTCGTTACGTACATACAAAGTAAAATCTGTTTCATGTAATCCAAATGCATCGTTGTCATTGCCACTAATAATTTCACAGGTGTGTGTATCATCTGCATCAATATCAGTGACAGTCAAAGTACCTAAAACATTGGTATTACCTTTTGAATCTTTTTGTTTCAAAGCTTCACTAATATCACTGACAGTAAGTGCAGCAACAGTTGGTACTTCATTGACATCTAAGACAGTAATATTGGCACTGATTTCAACAGATATAGTTGGTGTATCTGATTTTTTACATTTAAAGGTATCTGTTGTACAGACATCGGCTTTTACTTTACCATCTGGTACGACACCAGTTTTTTCATCACACCAATCGGAATCGCTACAATCGATATCTACTTTGACTTGACAATTTTGACAATTCTTACAGCCACATCCTTTGTCTACTACTTTGACTGTAATTTCATGAACAGTATCCGTTTCAAAATTAATTTTACTCTCGTCTTTAATTTTAATTTGTCCAGTTGAACTAACAATGGAAAATCTACCGTCTGCATTCAATGTTGTCGTGCCGTCTACAGCAAACGAATACGTTACACTATCACCTTCATCGTTATCCGCACCACGAAATGGTTTACCAATTTCTTCACCATTGTTATCATCTTCATAAACGGTAATGGCCACTTTTGGTTCTTTCAAAGTAGGTGCTTCATTTGTATCCATAATTTTGACTGTGCCATCAATTTCAGCTTCTTTGTTTTCTTCACAGTAATCCCATTCTTTGTCACCCGTCAATGTGTAACACCAAATAGAATTTTTTTCTCCTCCAGGATCACGACACATACCTTGTAAAATATTTTTCAACGTACATTCTTCGTCATCGGTGGACCAAGTACCCTTCATGTCTTCACAAGTCGTTTTAGTAGTAATGTAAGGTACAAGTACTTCAGTTAATCCAGAAGTATTGTACTTTCCTTTGCCATTGTTATCATCGACAGGAGAGAAACTATGAGCACGTGGAGATTGAACGTCCCAACGTTGACAAGCGGCACCGCCTTTAGTTTTCCATTCAGCACCACGATAATCAGCTGCTGTAATGGACCATCTTGGTTCCGAAATTTTAATGGTTAAGGAATGTTCTTTTTTACCTTCGTAATCTAAATCTGCTTTGGCAATTTTAATTTGTCCATCGTTTTCATCAATTTCAAAAATACCAGCATCGTTACCTGTAGCAAAAGACAAGACTTGATTCGTTTCACCTTCTGGATCAGTATCTTTACGAGCAGCACTGGCGGAATTGTCTGGGTATAGAACACGTTCACAAACTTTGTCACCCACGTTTGAATCTTCCGAAACGTCTTTACATTCCCATTTACTGATTTTGTTGGGTTTTTCATTGACATCCAAGACATAAATATCCACTTCTGCTGTGTCTTTTTGTTTATTTTTTGGATCGTCGTCTTCAACTGTAACAGTAATAGTAAATTTAGCTACTCCATTGGAATCTTTTAATTTTTCATAATCTAAATCATCTGGTTTTTTGACTGTAATTTGTCCAGAATTTTTATTAATATCAAAATATCCTTTGTTGTTACCTTTGGAAATGGTGTATGCCAATTTTTGAATACCTTCATCTACTTCTTCATCAATATTTTTGGTACCAAATTCTTCACAGACTTTGGTGTTTTCTTTGGGTTTTTCAAACAAGTAACATTTTTTATTTTTAATATTTGGTTTTTCATTCACTGGTTCAACAGAGACTTCCATATCGACAATATCATACTCAGCACCCGATGCATCTACAAATTCACAAGCATTGTCACCACTACCTGCAGCTTCACATTCTGCTTTGCTAGCAATTTTAGCGGCACAGGCTGTATTCGTACCACCACTTTTAACGGTACAAGTATTTTCCCAAACGTTAGCTGAATTAACAGCACCTGCACGATCCCAACATTTCACACGCACTAACATTTTTTGTGCTGCTAAACCAACACCGGGAAGCTCTACATCTTTAGCTACTTCTAATTGGTATCCATCCATTGTGAAACAACCTATCTTAGAATGATCTGCTTGATTACATTTGGCAAATGCATGCCCGTCTGGAAAGACTGTTTTATCGGTTCGAAGATGTGCAACAACTACACAGGTAGCTGTACATCCACCATCTGCTGCTTGATCGGATTTATCTTCATCGGTACAATCAATGACTTTACCAACATTTGTGCCTTCGGTAGATAATTCATTGACTTCACGTTTAATGCTGCCAGTATCTTTGCCATCGTCATCTTCATCGTTTTTAATTTCTGGTGCTTCGTTCGAATCGGTTAAAGCGACTTCAAATTCACCGTCTGTTTTTAACATGGTATATCCTGCTTCATTAGCACAGCCATCACAAATACAAGAGGTCTTGGACCCCTCCGTGCCTTTAATACAAGTAGCAGTACGAATTTTCAATTTGTGTGTTTTCTTTTTTTCAAAATCTAATTTTAATTCTTTAGCAACAGTCAATGTACCATCTAATGCAAGATTAAATAGACCATCTTCGTTACCGGATAAAATAGTTGTTTCTTTTCCTAATTTAAATTGTGGCGTTGTAGTATCATCTTCACGCATTTCAAACTTACAAATTTTAGCATCTTTAGGTGCATCTTCACTGGTACCATCTGCAGCATTGTGAGCGTATGTTCCCGACGCTAAACCTTTCGAATCTAAACATTCAAATGTTTCACCGTTATCACTTGAATCTCTGGCTTCAATGTAAGGTGCTTCATCAACATCGTCTACGTTTACTGTAACAGTAAATGTATCACTTAATGGTGCATCTTTATCATCGTCTTCAATTTTAATCACCAAAGTGTATTTTGCAGCAGTTTCGTGGTCCAATGAATCCACCGTTTTCAATTCTCCTGAATTAGCATCAATCGAAAATAAACTTGGACTACCTGGTGTACAACTACTAATAGCATACGTATGATCTTGGTCGCCGTCTACTAAATCGTAAGATCCCATTTTATCAGGAGTACATTTAGTAGTATCACCATCTTTACAAGCACGTCTTTTAGGTACATTTTCTTCCACATGAATGGTGTAATCACCCAAGACTGGCGCTTCGTTGATGTCATTGAACGTAACTGTAATTTCCATATCATTAGAACGTGAAGCAGCACCATCGTTGTCTTGTGCGTACACTTTCACTTTGACCGATTTGGTGGTTTCGTAATCAAATGCTTTTTTAGTGTTTAACGCCCATTTTTTATCACTGCCAATACCACTGGATACCAAAGAGAAATCGTCGGAACTACCACTAGAAAATTTGAAATCAATTGTATTCCATTTCGTTTCCACATCTTTTTCAGTCACTTTTAATTCATCCACAACGGTCAATGCAACAAATGTAGTTTCAGAAGATTCATCGACGGAGGCGTCAAGAGTTGCTTTTAAACTTGGTTTGTCATTGGCATCTGTTACTTCAATATCCACCCAGGTATCTACACTGAGAGGTCTTTTGCGCCACCCACCAGTATCAGTACCACGCACTTGAATGCGGTAGTCATTTTTATCTTCATAATCAAGAGTACGTTTGACTTTAATTTCACCGGTCGAAGGATCAATTTTAAAACCGTCGTGAGAATCTAATTTTAAAATTTTCCAAGTGTGTTTACCAGCTTCATCGGCATCGGGATCAGAAATAGCAATGGTACCCACTACTGTGTTTAATGCAGCATTTTCACTAATTGTAAAACCACTGTTTGTATCTTTATCACTGGCAGAAAAGTAAGGTGGATCATTTTTATTTAAAATTTCTACTTCAACAGTACCGTAATTAGCTTTTTGACAATAAATACCTTTGACAGCATCAGGTGCACCGGACAAGACGTTACGTGTATCTGTAGCACATCCACTTTGATCGAATTTAGCGTAATCGTCGTCTTGATCCATGACTTTAATAGCTAATGTATATTTTCTGGCTTTTAATTTACTTCCATCATCGTCGTATCTTAATACATCATTTTTAACTTTTAAAATACCACTACATTTTCCAATTGAAAAAGGCAATTTATCTTCGTCAATAATATTAGCACCTTGCGTTTCATCGTACGTACCTTTACCACCATATTTAGTATCTAAACTAAATTCAAAAGATTGTCCTTCATCGTAATCATGCGCTTCAATGGGTGTTTGTACCAACTGTTCCAATTCACTCTGTTCTTCAATTGTACGTACTTGTCCATCGGTAATCCATGGTCTATCGTTGGAATTACGTACGGTAACAACAATCGTACAGGCTTTTCTTGTTTTAATTTTAGTCGCCGAATTTGTTTTTAAGGCACGTGTAGCAGTCACAGTCAAGGTTCTTTTTTTATGTCCATTGGCATCTTTGTCAAAAGCAACAGCTTTACCGTTTCTTAATTTGATAACACCTTCAGCCACACTGTCTTTTAATCCCACTCCTTGAAACAAAGCAGCACCACCCAAAGTATCTGTAACTGTGTAAACAGCTTCTTCAAATAAATTATTGGCACTTTTAACGCCGACACCAATTTTATGATCGATAGTAATAGTAACTGTATTAGCAGTAGTAGCATAGGTCGTCAAAAAAGCTAAGCTAGTTTGAGATTTAGTTGCATCGTTAGGTGTAGCAGTCATAGCACTGACCGTTTTCCATTTTTCACCACCACAATTATCACTACCACTCCAGGCAGCTACAGTGTCGGAACTGGAAGAAATAAATTCTAAAGCTGGTGCACGGACACCGTAAATACAAATGTAATTCGTTGGACAATCTTTCATACCAACACGCATATTTAAATAACGGTCTCTGTCACCATCGTGATCTACGCGCCAGACGCCTTTACCTTTCTTTAATGAACCAGATTTATCGTTAGGACCAATCGTATATTTACCAGAAGCTGGTGCATATTGAATTTCTGCTGTACCTGTTGGACAATAAGCGTTTGCTGCGTAATCTTCTAAGAAACGGTTACCGGCAGCAACAGATTTACCTTTAGCACCAGCTGTACCCGTTTTAAAAGCAAGTTTACCACATTGGATAGCACCCCAATCACTGGTTGTAGCTGCATTGGGACTGGGCCATTTCAATTTAGTACCTAAATCACAGTAGTGACCTTCTGGACAAGCAGCATTACATGTACTATACATGTTACCTTGACCCCAACCGGTTCTACCTTTAGCGCATAACGTACCATCAATTTTACCACGTCCAGTTTTTAATTCATCACGATGACAATATCTACCTTCCGTACATTTTCTGACTCCAGTAAACGATTTTCTAGATTCAGACCATCCGGTACCCACCCAACCATTTGGAATTTTAGTTGTTTTACTGGATCCTTTTGGACAATAATTTAACCATGTCGTACCCGATGTTTCACCAAAGGTACCACAAACTGATTCGGTTGTCGCACCTTCTGGACAGTAAAATCCAGCAGCACATAATTTAGAGGCACCACCGTTGTTAATGCTACCCCCTTTAATGGTGTAGGCGCCAGATGGACAGAAATATCCTTTCTTACACTGTCTTGCACCATCTGCTTTTTTATTACGACCATATTTATCAATTGATTTAGCAGGACAGTAATGACCGGCGGCACATTTGTTAGAAGTATAGGAAGAAGAACCTTTTGGACAAAAATATCCTTTAGGACAATCTTTAACATTGGAACTACCTTCGTAGGAACCAGCTAAACAATATTTTCCAGCAGGACATTTTTTGAAACAAGAATCAACACGAGTAGCATCGCTTTCAATGGTACCTTTAGCACAAATTAAACAATTAATGCCATCGGTATCTTTGGCTGTCGATGCGGATGGAGTACCCGTCATTAAATCGCTATCACGTCGATAACGACCGGCGGCACATTGTTCACAGGAACCAGATGGATTTTTGTATTTACCAGCTGGACATTTGTGAGGTTTGACACACAACGTAATGTGTACTTCAGCAATTGGAAAGACTACTTTATCACCCGATTTAGTAATTAATTTCCATTCTTTTGAGTTTCTCCATAAATGTGTAATTTGATCTAAATTTCTGGCGGTATAAGACATTTGTGTTCTGTATTTTTTTAATTTGGTAATTTCCCAATGTTGTGGTTTCCAACGATTACAGACATTGACACTACCACTAATGTAAGAGTAAGTACCCTCACGTAAACATTTTTCACTTTGACGACCACGTATGACGTGTCCACTTTCACCATGCCAAAGCAAACGAGTTTGTGGACCCCACCAAGACCAAGATGTCCAAAACAAATCCCAATTATGATTTTGACTATCACGGAAAATTTGAATTCTGAACGGACACCACCAACATCCCCATCCACCCCATCCCCACCAAGACCAAACTTGACGTGAACTAGAAGCTTTGTGAATGTGATCCCATCCCCACCATCCCCATCCGTGACGATGAACGTGATTTCTGGAATGTCCTCGTGCACCGTGACCCCAACTTTGGTGTCTGGTCCATTCATTGTAATGTTTATTTTTTCTTGGCATATTACTACTGTGACCTCTCATATGTTTAGAAGTACCGTCGACATTAATCATATTATCATTGTTGTGTTGATTTGTCCATGAAGGACATCCACTACCATACTTGTAATCGTTAATGGTAGTCCAACCAATACATGTAGCACCGACAATGGCAGAGCGATCGACGTAATCGGCACCATAGGAACCATCGTGACATACGATATCTTTTTTGTCAGTAGTAGAAACACCGTATTCTTGTAAAACTCGTGCTGGTGATTTACCAGAACATCCAGATGTACCTAAACCATAATTAGCTTTACATTTAGCGAAACCGGCTACTTCTACGCATGGATCTCCAGACAAAGCCGAGTAGGATTGATCTGTACCGGAACCAAACCAATAATAATTACCACCGTTTTTACCTTTGTGAACACCAGTTTCTGGACTGGTACCACCAGTGTATGCATAATCACGATCTTGTCCATCTTGATTTGGATTAGAATACGACGTGGACGTAGCACCACTGTAAGTAATACCACGGTAGGCATTGGGTCTTGGACGATTACATTTACATAAAGTACTAGTGACTTTGTTAAATGTAGTAATTAATTTATTGTAAGTATAAACATTGACTTGAATCCAATGTTGAGTAGTAACAACACAATTTGTATTTAATAGACCAGCAACAGCAGGAGACGAAGTAGTATCACAGGCTAAACGTAATTTAATAATGTTGTTAAGATTTGTAGCAGATGGATTAAACCAACTGTGTCCATCGTCGGCGGTGGACACACCACTATCAAAATCATTCGATTGGTGACATGCTAAATCTTTTCCTTTCGTAGAACATGTACCGTAGTTGGAATATTTGTTCAATGGATCGATGTCTTTCCCTTTGTAGGTAATACCACCTTTGCCACGTGATCCATCTTCATCGACACATCCAGGTTCAATCGACCATTTGTTGGCATTGGCACCACCCCAAAGATTGGGCATGACAACGTCGTTGATCAAAATTTGCATGCGAGGTCTTTTGTGTACGCACATCAAACCTTTAACGTAACCCATGGCACGCACAACTTTTTTATTTAATAATTTCTCATTTAATACTTTCGTTGCTTGTAAAAGCGTAAATTCGCTTTTGTATGGATCCGTTCCGGAACCTAATTTAAAATAACCTTTAGGAGATTTACAAATAGATTTTTTCTTCATTAATTTGTCGGTTGTTTTACCGAATTTCATGAAGATATCGGCACCACCTTTGGTATGACCTAAGATAATTTTAACAGCTGGATCCGATCCAGCGGGACATTTAAAATTACCAGAACCATCAAGTGGTGCACGAGGTGGACGACTTCCAATATGTCCGTGTGAGACGGGACATTTTAAACCTGTAATTTTGGAAGAGTCGTGTTTGCAACTAGTACCCCAGGCGTCGTTTTCATTCGTACCACCCGCGTTACAGATGTAAGCGGCTTGAGTGGTTGAAAACAACATGGATAATGTTGCAACAAACATGAGGCATATCATGGACGTAGACGTGTGCATGATCATGATTGATGTATTGAGGGAGGTGTAATCCGTATATTACTTCTGCAATAGGGCGAAAAGTAAAAGATAGAGATAGGCAACGGCTCAATGAGTGACGGGGGGAGGGATTAAAGTGGAAAAAAAAGTTTAATTAATTTTCGTCTAAAATATCGGCGTCGAATGTATAGCTTCTTTTGAGATATAAATTTCAATCGAGTAATGAGTCGATAAAAAATAAATAAGAACACGGGTGTGATGTCGTGAAAGAAGGTAAGTGCGTTTCGTGTATTTAAATTATAGATTTAAATGCAAAGTATTTC
>Ga0206693_1049246_pt1 | contig 21251 bp, 17 predicted proteins | sample M280m12015metaT_FD_159680 | JGI IMG/M metagenome (GOLD analysis project Ga0206693, IMG submission 159680) | Metatranscriptome of ammonia-oxidizing marine archaeal communities from Monterey Bay, California, United States - M2 80m 12015... | ecosystem: Environmental > Aquatic > Marine > Intertidal...
CGTCGATAATACAGATTTTGTAATGCTTGAAACAAATGAGAACCTGATGGTAAATTCAACAACCAACCTGTAACCAGCACATTATGGTCTCCCCCCATAGGAAAGTTAGCTTGTTGACCATATTGTATTAAACTATTCAAAGTTTTTGAGTCGATTGGGAGTTTGTGCTGATATAAAATTTGGGCAAAATCATGAGTCTGCTGACTGACTGGGAAATCAGCTTGATCAAGCAACGCAACAACTTCTGGGTTAAACCCGTTTGTTGTCGTTGCTGGCATAAAACTCATTCGAATATTCTCCCCCAACGAGACCACTTTAGCTTGAATTTCTTGACCACGTTTAAGTGGGAAATCCATCTCGGTAATTAGTTGATGTCCCTTAAAACTAATTACAAACTGTTTGTTGTCTAAGGCACGAACAACAAGACCCTTCAACACCTCACCAACTTTCAAACTAGACTTAAACGCGAGGGAAGAGGATTCGGCAATTTGAGAGTCAGTAATTCGACCCAAAGTCGGAGATAATTTCATTTCACCTCGAAAGTCGTTGTAGTTCTTTAGCTAATGCATCGGGTTGTAAATCAACATTTCGATTAACAACCTGGCGTACTTGATCATTGGATTTGTTAAAGTCTCCAGTATAGAAATACGCTTGGGCCAAAATTAGATGAATATGCCGCTTACTAAGCCTAGGGTTGAATGTTGATTGATATTTAGTATCAGCTTTTTCAAGCGCACTATTCCCATACTGAATAGACTCAGAAAATTGATTCTTCGATAGGTAAATACCTGCTAATCCCACGTTTGCATCAATATTAGCCTCATCTTCTTTCAATATAGCGCTAAATATTCCCATAGCATCATCGACTTTACCTTCGATCATCTTTTTACCAGCTTTTTTCAAATCACTAGCCTTATCAATAACAATAATATCGTCTTTTACCAAACTATCATATTCTCTGTCAGCACAGCTGAAAATACAAAGCAAAGAAATAATGATCGGAATATATCGCTTTATATTTCGGTCTGAAATGAGATGTCGATGGATAATAATCATATCTATTTTAAAGTGAAAGCACCCATTGAAGGCGAAATGTTCTGATTCAAATTATCTTGACCAATAACAGTTGCAACAACTCTAACTCCACCCTCTGATAATTTATTCAATTGATAACTAACCATCCAAATATTACGTGATTGAGCGATTTTTTTCATCATTAGTGTTCGAGGCGCTAAATCAGGTGACTCTGGGAAGGTTAAACCAACAGTAAGATTAGCAACGTTATCCAAAACCGATATGATTTTAAACTCATTGCGTAAGACAGGGTTGCGGATCAACATTACAGGAAAGGTTTTTGTCGTCTCTGTAGGTAAATCGAAAATCGAAACCGTGATCGCCGCCTCTTCTACTTTCTTATTTTCAAATTTGGCAATCACCTTAATTTTTTCTGACGTGCCAACCCAATCTCTCTGTGGTCTTAAAGTCAAAATCCGATTCTTAATAATAACTGCTACATGTTCAGATGGTAAAGCTTCCCAAACAATATCATCAAAAACATCTTGAGGTTGAATATCCAAGTAGCGACTCAAGTCAATATGATGTTCCTCATTCTTAATTAAAGACACTGTAATCGGAAGTGTTAAGTCAAGCTTTACAAAAGGAAGCGGTTCAACCGACACTTCTAACTCACCACGATCAAAGTTGCCGTCCGGATCAGTAACGACGATAAACATCTTGAATTTCTGTACACTATTTATGGGATTCAAAGATCGAAATGTTAGACGCGGTGGATTATCAATTATACCTTTTGATTTGTCCAAACGATTGATACTTATTCCACCGATAACAAGCGCAGCGGGCATCCCTTCAATTGTCCAACTCAACTCAGCATTTTTGTGATCCATATCTTTGACAAAATTATCCAACAACAAGATTTCCTCTGAACCAGAACGAAACTTAAGTTGAGGGAAACGAATCAAAACGGGAATTCCTTTGTTGTCAAGCCACAATGTGGCAGTGTCAATAGCCAAAGAATCTCCAATTTTCAAAGAAACTCTCAGGTCAACTTTGACTACTTCCCCTTTCGATTTTGGTAATAAATTACCCACAATTAGTTGGTTAGCTACATTTAACTCTACTTGTTTAGGTCGTCCTTTGCTATCTTCTGCATTCAACACCCAATTAAGCTTTGGCCGCCCCTCCGTTCCAGAAACTATCACAAACTTATCTAAAGGAATGTTTTTACCCGGATTTTCAGATACAAACCTCTGAAGATCATACCGATCAATTTTAACTAATGTATTCTTAATTTCAATATCGGTATCCACTAAATCCTTAAAAGATCTTAAGCGAGGTCTTCCGTCTTTAAGTTGTGTAAATAACGTGTACCTACCTTTGTTCCAATGCGCTTTTGGATCTCGGTTTAAAACAACACGTGTTTTACCAGCCCCCTTCCCAACAAACTGAATTTGTGCAACAACACCACGACCTTTGGGATAAGGTGCCGCATTAGAAATTACAGCGAAACCAACCTCTGTTGGTGAGACGATCTTATTCAGAACAATCGTCCCTGTGTAGAAAGACCCTTGAACAAATGGGGTTTCCTGATTTACTAGGCGAAGCTTATCGGGTTCGTAAGTTAGATAAACTTCAACACCTGCGCTTGGTGTTTCGCCTACATCAATAAATAATTCTAGATCAATCAGGTCACCCTGTTGAACAGTAATATCGCTTTTCAAACTATCAATACTACGCAACTTAATTTCAGCACCATTGGCAACGCAATTCATCGAGACGATTAAAATAATATAGCTAATTAGTTTTTTCACTGGGCTTCCAAAGCTTTCTTAATTTGTAACACCTTTTGGATGTATCTTTGCGTTTCCGAAGGTAATCCTTTTTTTGTTTTTACCCGCGTTGGACCAGCGTTGTAAGCAGCCAAAGCCAATGAGACCTGACCAAAAGAGTCCATTTGCTGTTTCAAATACTTGGCACCACCAGATATATTCTGCTTTGGATCAAACACGTTAGTAACCCCAAGATCTTTTGCTGTACCTGCCATAAGCTGAGTTAAACCACTTGCTTTCTTAGGGGAAACAGCACGATAATCTCCACCTGATTCCACATAAACAAGTGCAATTAACAATTCTGGGTCTAAACCATTGTCCTTTGCAGCCAAACGAATCAAACTTTTATATCTATTTACTCGACCTAACACTTTACTGTTCAGCCGTTGTTTTTTAGCATTTATCTTACCAACTGAAGCGGGCCTCACCATCCGATTGTCCCGTGTTTTTTTACGGGACAAATTCTTATCCGACAGTGTTCCGATCCGGCTAGGTTGTAATTGAAGGTCAGCATTTACTAGTGTCGGCTCAACAGGCTCGCCATTTTGAATCGAAGAAGAAAGTCCAGATCCAATTGGAATTTTTACTAACTCTGACTGTAATTGACTTGCTGGAGACAATAAATCCGACACTACTGCCTTTTCTTGACCTTTAAATTTGGCGAATTCTTTAGCTTCTTGATGCGATGTGCGTTGAGCTAAAGACAATCGTTGATGGTTTCGGTGAACAATAGCAGTTTTTGTATAGAGAGGCGATGCCACTAATTTTTCTTTCGAGATCTGACGGTTATCTTGCAAAATTGAAGGAATTGGAGTCGCAGATGTTATTTCCGTCTCCGGCCTTTTCGCGCTCCATTTTTTCGTATTAATAATGGACTTACCGTACAGGGATTCATCATTCTTAATTTTCCAATGTGCAAGTACTTGCACGTCCTTAATGAAGGTAGTGCCACCATTATACGTCACGTAAGTCGACGCATCAACCGCCGTATAATCAATCCATCGATTGCCTCGATAATCAGTCACAAGCAACTTGTAAACTGACTTCACTTTGGCTTCAGAACTAGGAGTGAAACAGAAAAGAACAAGAAAACTAGCACAAGTCAAAAAAAGAAGTTGACGATAGTAAAAAGGTATCCTGCCCATCAATGCCAAATTCATAGATTTTTACGGATCGATCTATATGGACTGAATCGGTCTTCTACTTTAATATCACCATTTTTTTCAATGATGTTTGGTGATCAGTTTGTAGCTCATAAAAATATACTCCACTTGCTACCTGCTCACCAAATGAGTTACAACCGTCCCAGTAAGCGGCAAAAGTCCGGTGCGTATAATCGCCGGCCTGCATAACCCCTAAATCTAACTTCCTGACTACAGTACCCATGGCATCATAAATCCGAATCAAAACCGTTGATTGCTGACTAAGTTTATAAGGCAGCCATGTTTCAGGATTAAACGGATTGGGATAATTTTGAGCCAGTTCTGTTTTTCGTGGAGTCTTTAACACTTGAATAGATTGAGACCACTTTCCGTCAGGATGAGAATAAATATTACGATCACCGTCTACGACGACCAAACGATCTAACATGATCTCACTATATCCATCGGTCAAGTTGACAAAAGAAAAACTTGCGAGATCAGCTGTATCAGAGGCATTACCACGTCTTCCCGCAATCATATTAGCAACTAAAACTCGATTAAGCCCATTTTCCTGAAAGGTCCGGCTAATAAAAAATGTTTCATCTTGAGCTGAGTTTTTATCTAAAATTTTGCCAGCTATTGCTTGCTCGTCGATCAAGCGCCAAACATTCGGATCGTAAGTTAATTCGAATGCATAACCTTTTACATTTTCAACAGTAGCCATAATTTGAAACTTGATTCTTTCTCCTTGTTGAGCAAGTTGTGGTATTACGGGTTGCATTAACCGGAAAGTTTGATTAACAATTGCAGGAGAGGCCGCTGGTGGAGGCCCACCAGCCCCCGTTGGAGGAACACCCAACCCACCAAAATCGCTGACAATAATATCGTAATCGACCAAGTTTATATTTCCATCATCATTTAAGTCTGCATCGATATTAAATTGTTCATGACCCTCTTGAGTTCCCCAAGCTTGCATAAACAAATTCATATCGCCAATATTTATTCGATTATCGCCGTCAATATCTCCACCAATCAAATATTGGTCTTGATCTTTAGAAGAAATATCAATACCACGCAAATTATCACCAGGAATAACGACTAATGTGGAGGCATTGGCCTTTGGTTGATATTGACCACGCAAATAGGAATCTGCCTTAGCTACTAATTCCCAAGTCCCCCTCGGCACCCCTTGAATAGTATACGATCCATCAGCTTTAGTTGTTACTTGAATTCCAGGCTTGGCCTCATCTTCATCGTTAGCAATACTGTCGATCTCAAAGTCTTCAGTTGTACCAGGTTTACGCAAAGAAAAGGTAACCTCAGCAGAATGGTCTCGGCGGCCTTCCAATTTAACTTTTCCAAAAATAGTGGCGTGAGGCAAAATTTGGATAGCCAAAGCTGGCGTATTAGCTATAGGTGATACATTTTCTCTTGTATCTGTCAACGGGTCAATGATGGCAATCGAGGTTCCTCTATTACTGGCAGCTTCATCAAAATCAAAAGAGACTGCAGTATTAACTGGACGAGTTCTTTCATGTTCTTTCACCTTAAAAGTCAAAGTTGTTAACGTCCGATATACATTTGTCCTGACAGCCTTAGCGTTGTTCTTAATCACCAAACTATAATCCAACTGAAAGCCACTGATACCGTTAGCCATACTATCTTCAACGGTATCATCATGAGTATCATTCTCCAAAACTTCCTGCTGATTTTCTTTAGCATCATCCAAGTCGAAGATCAATGAAGATTTATCAATCTTATCTTCTGAAGAAGAAAGCTGACGGAAAGGCAAGGCCGAATTCTGAATCTCCAAGTAGCGATCATCAAAAGTCATGTATATACTGGCCCCTTTAATTCTGACATCTGGACTCCGGAGTTGTACGCGAACCTGAAACTCCTCCCCAGGCCCAGCAGCAATAGATGCCGGACGCAAGCGAATATTCACCTTACGAATAGTTACACTACCGGCGGCTTTACTATATGCTTCGTTACCACTTTCGTCAGTTGCTTTCGCATAAACAAAATAAGAACCATTTAAACCAAACTCATTCGACAATTCGAAAGATTCAATATCCCAAGAATAAGACCCCAAGCCGGCCGAAGTCAGATAGTCCGTGGTTACAATACCAGACTGTACCGTATTTCCGCTAACTTCACCAACAATCACTTTTGCATCATCTTCTAAAGTATGGTAGTACAAATTAATCTTGATACCGTTATTATCGATATCGTCTGTATGCCAAGAAATCGTGTATTCATCTATAGCACGCGAGCCTTGAAGAATCGGCGAAATCAACTTGATAGTCGGTGGATATTTAACCACCAACCGGCCTCGACTTCGCAATGCCTTTTCCTTAATTTCTACTTCTTCTTTGGCCTTAGTTGGATCTTTATCACTGATAATGGCATAAAGATAATAACCAGTTACACTCTCTTTAACATTTTGGTTGCGAAAATTCCACTTATATTGTCCTAAATCTTCGTCAGCATCTTCACTTAAGTTGCCAGCGACAAACTCGGTGTTTTCTCGCAATGTTACTAAGTCCAAAGTCGAAAGATTTTTTTCACTGTAATAAAGACTTATCCTAGCATCACCTAAATTCTTCTTGTCAGCCCACTGAACAATAAAGGACCCATCAGTAATTTCAACATCTTCTTGAGGTGTCAAATTACTTAGAAAAACATCGTGTTGAACCTCAATTTGACCTGGTGCTCGCACCAATTCAGAACTGATATCGGTATCTTCTATGATACCGTAAATCGTATAGGTACCTTCCCGAATACTTCGTGTCTCCCAAATAATATTAGTCTCCTCTGCTCCAACGGTCAATTCCACTGGAATGGAAGATGAAGGATCAACACTGGGTATGGCTGGTACTAAAACACTAGTATCATTCTCTGTTGCCACGCGAGCTTTCAAACCAGCAATGTCTCCGGCACCAAAATCGTCCTTGCCCGAGTAGAACAAAGTAATTTTTGCATTAGGGTTAGGCCCACTAGCACTAAATCCAATCTGACCCTGATCATCAAAAATGACAGCTGGCACCTTAAATGGAGAAAGTATTTTCAGAACCGGCTTTTCTGGCAACTTGGTGATAATCGGTCCAGAAGAGCTGAAATCTTCAGCAGGTCCAGCCGGAACTGACTTACTAAAGGTGAAACTCGTATCCTTTTGAAGGATGACACCGATCGTGTCTCCCTCTCTCGCCTTCTCTTCAGCTTTGGTCAAAGCTGCCAAAAGAAAAGTGTTTTGGGTCGTCCCTTCTGGTTCCGCTCCTAACAAGGTCTGATCAAGTTCAAATGAAAGACTAATCAAGTCTGTTTTAATTTCTGCAATCGGGGCCCCATCATTTTCATCCAGTACACGCAAAGGTTCTATGTCTTTATAAAGATAAAGTGTTTCAACAGACTCACGCACAAAAGGTGGTGCCAGTTGAAGCGTCATTGACATCATATTCTGAGCGATATCAGACCTAATTTCAATGGCAGACAAAGCAACCCTTTTGTTAAAGGAAACTGGCTTGCCGTCGTTAAGAGCTGTAATAACGATCGATTCTATCCCTTTTACCATTGGCCCATCAATCCGCCGTTGGTCTTCCATCGCAGAAACTCTATCGGCTTCACGAAAAAAGAAAGCATGGCTACTGAGATAGAAGATAACCTGATTACCTCGTTTTGTCTTGCCAGGATGAAGAACAATGACTAAAAGGAAGTTGGTTGTTGTTTCTTCTCCTAATTTTCCCACGGGCAAACCAAGTCCAGCTTTTTGTAAATTCAAAGGAGCTCGACTATTAACGTCAAGAACTTCGGAAGTAATCCACTCCGCACTGTCTGGCTTACCATCTTTATTTACATCCTCATACAATTCAACTTTGGCAATAGCCGCATCTTCAACACCTTTGTTCTGTTCTTCCAATTTAAGATTACTTACTTTCAGAAAGAACCATTCATCTTGTCCTCCATCGTCAGTAATAGCTATATTAGCAACAACAGCTTGCAAATCTCCTGGATCAACCAGCTCATCAGAAGAGACTGGCTGAACATCGATATTGGTGACAAGACCCCAAGACAAAAGAGGCGAACACAAAATACCAATAACACAAAGTATTAAAAATGTGTAAACTGAACAATGTTTCTGGTGGAATAAAGAACAGTGAATAGACGCTGTTCGGTCAAACTTCCTCATATCTTCTCTTCTTCCTTATTATGAAGTTAGACGAATAAAATTACATGAAATTAAATAGACTTGGCGACATAGTACGCGCCCCAGTTTGAAGCATGGCTGTCAGCATATTAAGCTGTATTTGGTATTCAACTACAGCATCAGAGTAATCAACCTGCTCAACAGTTTCAAGAAACTGCTCCAAGGCTAGCTTTTTGTCTGACAAGCGATTACGTAAAGTATCAACTCGACCGAGTTTGCCCCCAACCTGAGTTTGCAAAATCGTAATATGCTCAATGGAACTTTCCATTGCACGGGAAAGTTCCTCTATAGCACCTTTCCCATTATTACCGACTGCAGACTGCAAATCAACCAACTGATCAAACACCCGTTTAAATGCCACATCCCCTGGCATTCCAACTTCAACAAAAGCGCTTTTCCCAACTCTTTCTAAATGGACGCCCTCATCGCCTTGATAACTAACGCCAATAATATCCCCGATACCGACCGAAGTATGTTTGATAACTCTTGCATCTAGTTCTGCAGAATAGGTGTTCTGTAATGGTGTTTTCAACAAAACAACGGCTTCATTTTTTGTCAGATCGGTTTGCACCGCCTCAACCAAGGCAATCTCGGACATTCCCCCCATTCCTTGAACAACAATTTGGTCGCCAGATTCCAAAGCACCTTGAACTCTGTCCAAAGGTAATACCACCGACCGACGCTCAGCACTTTTTAACAAAGGAACGAGAGGCGCCGCTTCCTCACCCTCTACGGGTAATCCCCCACCATCCTCATTTAACTTGGTTAAAGTAGCTGGCTGACCTGAATCAGCAGAATAATTGTTTGATAAGTCTCTATTAAATAGTATTACCACGCTATCATCTGAAGACTCAACTGATGAAACCGTAACATACTCCTGTTTATCACCCTGCGTCAAAACTAATTCATCGCCAGCTATAAAAGATTGAGCAAACTCTAATCCAATTTCAACTTTATTATGTGCAACATCCCGAGCAAATTTAAATTCGCGTGTAGCGACTGTGGATTGACTTCGTTCAGCCACAAATGCTGTGTTATCTGTTCTATTGCCTGCAAACAAAGGTTTGCCTTCAAAAGTAGTATTTACGGTTTCCAAAGTTGATTCAATCAACTGTTTCAATTCTTCCGCGTAAAATTTATAATCTGAAGGATGATTAGTATCTGACAAAGCCATCTGTGCCAGATCCCGTGCTCGTCCTAAAATACTCTGTACATCCTGATAAACCACATTTTCAATACTAAGCTGAGCTTCTGTATGATTGACGTTTGAAACGAATTGTTCATTTTGGGAAATATGTCCTCGAATATCCAAAATCTTATTAGCGAGAGCCGGATCATCTGCCGGTTTTTGGATTTTCAAACCAGTGGAAACCCGCATCTGGGCTTTCTCCAAGTTCTCCATCGCAGCATTGATCTTTCTTTTTAGATTATCGGCTTGTCCTGCACTTGTAACGCGAGCCATTTGCTTGCTCCTTCAGTAGTACTAATTATCTATCTCGGTGCCATACGGTTAATAACAGTATCAGTCATTTGATCAATTGTAGACATCATCCGTGCAGCTGCTTCAAAAATGCTCTGATACTGCATCATGGTGACCAATTCCTCATCTAAAGAAACACCAGAAACACTTTGCCATCTTGCCTCAAGCTGATCTCGAACCAACTGAGTTGTGTTAACTCTACGCTCATTTTCATCTGACATACCGCCCAAGGAAGCAACCGACGTATTATAAAAATCAGTAAAACCGAGCGTACCTTCTTCAAAAAACAGACTATCTTGCAAAGAAACCATCTCCAAAGCATTTTGGTTCTCGCCCCTAGCCGTCCCTTTAGCTGTAGCAATCAGGTTTAGATTTCCTGCGACTTCTGGAGCCATCTTAATAGTAGCCGCGATTCGAGATGGTGGTTGTGTTTCAGGTGGAGCTGTCTCATCGGTACCATAAGAGACTGTACCATTAGCATCTGGCAAATTAAACTGGAAGAAAGACTGACCGTTAGAACCAGTTAATCCCCGACCTGATTGATGTACACGATTCACTTGACGAACAAAAGTATAAGCGAAACGATCCAAGTTTTTTAATGTTTGTGGAATAACTTCGTCTTGCATGCGCAATAGCCCCGCAATCGCACCCCCGCGAATTGTCACATCACGAGTTTGCCCCGGTTGCTTCAACACAACATCGACTAACTGTTCGGATATTGCCGTTGTTGTATCCATTGAACCATCCAGAGGTTTCTTTGGAATTACTTTCAACTCGTTGACTTCTGTCTCTTGTATAAGAGGATTACCGTCGAGCATGACCATAACCGTTCCGTTATCTTGTTCCAAAACACGGATATCAACTAATTGAGCTATTTCACTTACGATTTCGTCTCTCAGGTCTAGCAAATTAGCCGCTTCTGTCGGTTCAGCTACACTAGAAATATCCTCGTGAATAACTGACAACTGACGTAACAACGAATTTACACGATCAACACGAATTCTTATATCTTCAGCAAAAGTTGGCTGCAACTCTTCTAAGTCAGCGTAAAAACCACGTAAATCACCAGCCACAGCTTGTGCTTTAGTCCGAACCTCTGCTCGGAAAGCCGAATCTGTAGGGTCTTGAGCTAAGGTCTCCCAAGCATTAAAAAAGTCAGAAACGGTGCTGTTAAAGTTATCATCCGACAAAGAATTAAAGATAATTTCAATTTGCTGAATTCCCTTCTGTTCCTCTTCTAACTGATTCAAACGTTGGTCGGCATAACGAATTTGCGTTTCGATGAACATATCACGTTTACGGTCCAACCGAGTCAATGCACTCCCAGTGCCAAGATGTATTGTCCGGCCAAGACCTGACAAGCCTCTATGTTCGATGCTTTCGGTGGTTGAAATAATCGGAACTTGTCGATGGTAAGCCCGATTGCCAGCATTAGATACGTTTTGTTGGTTCGTTTGAATTGCAGCTTGATGCGTTTGCATCGAGCGACGACTCATCTCAAGAATACTAAAAAGCGTAGACATGCTTAATCCTTAAACTACTCAGATCCGATGATCGAACATACCCTTACCTTGTGGGGTACGAACGTGTCCATCATTCTGATAAGTATCTCCAGGTTCATCAATTCTTATCACCTCATCAACCAAGAAAGAGGCGTACTCTTGTTCACTTTCCAAGAGTTTTTTGTTAGTATCGTTAATAAATTCGAATTCTCGTTTTACACGTTCAACACGCTGAAAAAGCTTTTGGTAATCGGATCTTAAAGGTTCTTCCGCTAGCTCAGTAAGCGTCTTGGCATTCAAAGGCTCATCAACTAAGCCCTGCTCTGCCGCCAACTTAGTAAGAAGCCCATCGCGTGTAATTTCAATTCTTTGAATTTTTTGTATTGTCGCTTCCTCGTCCTTAATTAGCACTTCTAAATCTTTAATCTTGCGCTTCACCAACAAATCGCGCTCAGCATACAAAACCTTCAAAAGTTCATAATACTTATCCAGTTCATAGCGTAATAATTCAAATAAGTCAGTAAGCAAGGATTGCAATGTAACTACCACCGAAAACCATCACGTTAGCTATCCTAAAGTTATCGACAAAAAAACAGCTAACTTTACCTAGACTGAAACTCGACCCAAAGATTCAATCGCTTTTCCCATAAGTGTATCATGAGCTTTTATCACTCTTTGATTCGCCTGATAAGCCCGCGTAACCGTGATCATGTCAACCATTTCAGTAATAACACTGACATTAGACATTTCCAATGTACCTGACTTGAGACGGACACTTTCAACCTGTTCTGGTACAGCATTAGGATCTGTAGGAACAAATAAGCTGTTTCCCATTTTAGTTAAATTATACGGCTTAGCAAAATCAACAACCTGTAACCGATCAACAAATTCATTATTCACAATAACTTCACCAACTTGATTAATATCAATTTGACTACCAGCTACCTGTATCGGTCCATTTTCTCCTAGCACCGGATGGCCGTCGGCGGTCACCAAACGATATTCGGTGTCAACAACAAAGTTGCCGTTGCGAGTGTATCGTTCACCTGATGGAGTTTGAACAACAAAAAACCCTTTGTTAAAAAGCGCCAAATCCAAAGTGTTACCAGTTTCTTGATAACTGCCGGATGTAGCTAAATCATGAGCGGTAACATCGGGGTTAACTCCCAAACCGATCCGACCGGCAACGGGTCGAGGATCAACCTCAAAGCCACCACTCACTGCTTTAGGATCATGAATTCGCTTTAGCAATAAGCTGGGAAATGCCTTAGACACGGAAATATCCCTTTTGTAACCAGCAGTATTGACATTTGCCAAGTTATTAGCAATCACCTCTTGCCGCTTCAATTCATTCAACATTCCCGTTGTAGCAATGTACAAACCTCGTGTCATAAAGATTTCCTCTTATTTAAATAAACCGATTTACTACCGTTTCAAACCCAACGCTTCTTGCAAGATGCTATCCGAAGTCGTGATAATTCGTGAATTAGCTTGAAAACCTCTTTCTGTAGTTATTAAATCGGTAAATTCTTCAGTCAAATCAACATTGGACATCTCCAATGCACCCGAAGAAATTTCACCCATATTACGACCGCCCGCAGCAATGTAGGATGGCGCACCAGAACTCGGAGAGACAGCAAACATACTATCCTGAATAGTATTCAACCCTTCTGGATTGGGAATGTCGGCGATTGCAACCTGAGCAATTGAACGACTAATACCATTGGAGAAAATCCCGTTGATAGTTCCATCAGCACCAATACTAAACGAAGTTAGCGTGCCAGGGCCCACACCATCTTGCCGCGATGCCATCGCATCAGAAGTGGAAGCAAATTGTGTCAGATTTCCAAACTGCAAGTCGAATGTTAGGTCTTTGCCATCACCTTTGGGCTTAATGGTAACTCTTGGTTCCGCAGGTGTTACAAACTCAAATGCACCAGAATCGCCATTAAAACGTACTAAACCATTACCACTAACACCATTTGCTTCAACATCTGTAGCATTAGTTGCAGCCCAAGTCCACGTATTATCAGTATCTTTCTGCTTGGTGAAAGTCAATTCTACATTATGGCGCTGCCCCACACCATCGTAGACACCGATTGTGCTTTGGTGAACTGCAGATACAACATTGATCGAAGCAATTCCACTATTAAGATTTTCGCCAAAGCTTAGCGTAAAACCATTTCCATTTAGGTCTTGAAGTGTTATGGGTTGGTCTGCACCAGGTATTGCTACATCTGCTCCACCGTCAAGAGAGGCAACCAAATTACCACTTTCGGGGTCTGCAGGATCTCTCTTAACAATAATTCGGTGTGCACCAGTTGACAGTTGACTATCGGCTGGCAAATCGTAAGTCTTGATACCTGTACCACCACTTTCTGTCAATTCAGCTTGGCCTGCACGAGTATCTAAATTGCCCATATACTCGACAAATCCAGTTGATTTAGCAATCGACTTAGAAAAAGGAAAGTTAATTTTTCCTACCGGTTTGCCACTATCGATCATCCCCGTAGCAGTATCCGCATTCCATCCCATAACGCGATAACCGTTTGGCCTGTAAATGAAGTCGCCACCAGTGTCAATACCAAAATTCCCGGCCCGAGTAAAGACCTTAACCGAATTTGATGATGCCGAAACCCCTTTGCTATTTGGATCAACATTGGCCGCATCAGGTGCTCCTAAAACAAACATCCCTTTACCACGAATCATTAAATCGGTGGCAACGTCAGTAATTTGTGGGCTACCGTTTTTGTGGTTCACATCAATAGAACTAAGTTGAACACCAGATCCTACTTGATTGGGGTTGGTGGCTCCTCTTTGACCAGTTGCCGCCACACCACCTTTCAATGTCTGTGCAAAGGTTTCCCGAAAAATAACCCGAGATTTCTTAAACCCAGTCGTATTGATATTGGCCAAATTATTACCAATGATATTAACTTTTGTTTGATGGGATCTTAACCCAGTCAACCCCGAATATAATGCACCAATCATTGTTTATCTCCTCTTTAACTATAAACTCTTAAACATTCCGACCGATACTTAGTGCTTCACGAGCCATCGTTTTCGCAGCATTGATAGCTTGCACATTTGCTTCATAAGCACGAGTAGCAGAGATCAAATCAACCATCTCAGTAACGATATTGACATTTGGCATATGGACATACCCACTTTCATCTGCATCAGGGTGTCCTGGATCATATCTCAATTGAAGTGGATTGGTCAGAGAACGATCCTCCCGAATGCCATTCTTAGGAATACGAACGCCCTTCAAATCCGGTCGCGGCATAAAAACAACCATCTTCCTTCTAAATGGTTCACCAGTTTCTGTTCGAGTGGTATTGACGTTAGCGATATTGTTGGAGATAACCTCCATCCGTAATCGCTCGGCTGTCAAGCCAGAACCACTAGATTGGATTGCCGAAATAAAACTCACAATTTACTCCTAAACAATAATTGCACTGTCAATATTGGTAAAAACGTTGTCTTTTAAATGCTGTCCGTCAATCACCGTAATAACAGTCCGATTTTTCACACTAACAATAAACGCTAAATCATCCATCAGTAACAGAGACTCATTTGCCCCTTTTTGTGAGGCTCGCTCGACGGCATCTTCTATCTTAACCAAATCCTGCCGGCTGAGATCGATCTGACGAACAGCTAATCGACCTTCTGCATGAGCACTAAAATTGACTCCCTTTCGTTCACTAATTTGTTGCTTTAAAGTCTTCTTAAAAGAAGCCTTGTTAGGAGACCCAGCGCCCCCCTTGCCATGTCGAAAGCTAGTCTGCTTGGACACAGAATTTGTTATATTTTCTGTTCGTTGGATCATGCTCATTACTATCTACAAGTCGTAATAGTGACTTTCCTCTCTATTGAGAAATTTTTTGAACGTTATTAACGTTAACGTCTCGTTCCCCAACCCGCAAAATAGTTTTCCCATCTAACAACCGAACTGATGAAACCACCCCATTAATTACCCGATCACTTGTTCCACTTTCGGAAGCTTCGATTTCTTTGCCAATTAACGAACTTGCTTCAAGCAATGCGACCGATGCAAAACTCTTATTGAGGTTTTGCATTTGCTCCAATGCACTAAATTCAGCCATTTGAGCCACAAATTGCTGGTTATCCATCGGCTCAAGCGGGTTTTGGTGCTGAAGTTGAGTAGTCAGCAAACGAAGAAAAGCGTCTTTGCCTAATGTTGTACTTGGTGTCCGCTTTGAAAGCGGGCTTGCTACATCACCTAACATTTCATCTAGTTGGCCGACAGGGCCGATATTACTCATCCTATTTTGCTCCTTTAGACCAAGTGGTCAATTCCCAATGAAGAAGAATCCATATACAAATTTTTCATTTGCTGACCATTTTCCGACCCGCTTGGCAAAGTGTAGGAACTGTTATTCATCATTGAATTTGAACTCTGATATTGACGGCGTTCAAATTCCTGCTCCCAACTACTAAAACCTTGCCAATTGCCCTGTTGGCCTGAATCGCCAGACGTAACATGAAAATTGTCAATTTGAATGCCATGCTCTGAAAGTGCATTTCTTAACTGTGCCAAATTTCCTCTCACAATTTCGCTAACCATACCATTTCTGGCTTGAACTTGTGCTGACAATCCACCGTCTTCAAATACTAATCGAATATGAAGTCGACCTAGCGAGGGTGGTTCTAAGTCGATGACAGCTTGCTGAAAACCACGCCCCAATTGAGGTTGCAATTTATTCGCTATTTGAATAATTACCTGATCGGAACTAACAATTTGGGTCGGTAAGGTTGCTTCCCCTTGAGCACCACTGAGCACATTAGCTAAACTGGAAGTATCCATGTTCTGAATCTGGTTCCAACTCAACACCATACTTTGCGTCCCTTGAGTCGTCTCAGTGTGCCCTGAACCTATTTCAAACTGTGGCTGATGTAAACCCTGATGTTGCAATTGCAAGCTACGTTGATTAAGGGATTGGTGACTTGAACCTTGTTGTTGTAAGTTAAACTGCAACTGGCGTAATCGGCTCAAATTCTCTGAGGTGGATTCAAAGGTCTCATTCGCTAACATACTTGCAAAGCTGGCCTGAGACATGTTCTCAACCGGCGGCAGAACAATTATTCGCTCAGCCGGCACTTCCAATTGAGTTGCCAAGCTTTCAGGACTAATGACAAAAGATTGTTCAGTTCCAAAATCCCCTTGAACAAGTGCATCACGCCTGACATCCGAATTCATTGAATCACTTGATAGAATTTTAGCTTGTGAAGTAACCTCTATTCCTTGAGGATCATTGAAGTTCGACTCCGAAATCATTCCAACTGGATTCTGGCTCAAGCCGACTGACTCTTCTGATCCAGAACTGAAATCAGTAGGAGTCGTAGTCAAATCTGCCGATATCTTTTCGTTAACAGCGTCAGCAACATTAACTTCAGGAATAAGTGAAACTTTCGAATCAGCACTATTCTCAAGTAAGCCATTACCCGTCAATTCCTCCGCAACTGAAAGCACAGTATTTCCTGACAAGCTGTCTTCAGTATTAACACTTTGAGAAAAACGCTCGATTACTTGTTGAACCAGCTCGTTCAATTCTAACCCGTCAAATGATTCGATATTCAATTCCGAAAGTAATGCAGGCAAATTTAGGCCCGAAGCGACAGCAGTAAGTTCTAAACCTTTAGGCACATCCAGTTCTTGACCAATCCCTAACTCGCTAGAAGGTTTTGCTTGGAATCCCTCAAGCTGTTGGATCAACATTTCAGCCAAACCCAGTTGGCCTGTCTTTGCAATCTCCATCGCATACTTTTCATCAAGCATACCATTGAAGATTTTCATCGTAGTACTGTTCTCACCCAAAAAGTCAGTTTCAGTCGAAGACTGTCGCATAGTCGAAAGCAACTGTGCAACAAAAATGGACTCAAACTCTTGAGCTGCTTCTTTAAGCTTATTCTGCTCTGGCGTAATAGGACCTTGTACTAATGACGTTTTCTGCGCCGAACCTGCCAATTGTTGCCCTTTGCTATTACCATTACTCATCATGGCAGATATCTTGGAGCCTAATTTTGTAGCCTTAGACTGGTACAGATCGTGGTCAGATGACGCGCTGCCCCCAACTGAATTTTCACTAGATTCTTGTTGTAATAAAACAGGAAAAATATCCATCACAATTTCCTTACATAATAATCAGCTTGGCGTGCAAAGCACCCGCTTTTTCCATCAACTTCAAAACTTCGATTAACGCCATAGTAGTTGTACCTGCAGCTTTCAATGCAGCAACTACATCATCTAACGTTGATTCACCAACAGGAAGACGGTTTATTCTAATACTCAAACTGCTTGCACCATTTCCATTAAGAGAAACGGCAAAAGTAGAAATCCGAACTCCTTCACCAATAACCACAGCCCCAGTCTTTTCGTTGACCACAACAGTTGCAATAGTATCCGGCTCAACTGTTAATTCGCCTAACATCGAAATGAAGTTAACCAACTTCTTCTTATAAGCTTCCGGCACTTGAACTTGAATTGTGCCGGGGTCTTTAGGCTCCGCAATTCCATCCCACAACGTCTCATTGATTTTTTTTGCAACCAGACTAGCTGTGCTAAAATCGGAGTGATTCAAACGCAAAGACAATGTTTCTAAATCATCGAAATTGGTGTCAATCTTGCTTACTACTAGCCCACCTTTCGCTATACTACCGATTGGCGCTTCTCGTTGACCAGGAGCAGCTACTGATGCAATCACACCTTGAGCAGTTGCATAGACACGACTATCAGCAGCTTGAAGCCGAGCGAAAAGTAGTGTGCCACCGCTTAACGTTTTTGCGTCTCCCACTGAAGAAACCATTACATCAATTTTGTCTCCGGCTTTAGCAAAAGGCGGTAACTCTGCTGTTACAGATACTGCTGCGATATTTCGAGCTTGTAATCCATCTGGGTTGATTCTCAGGCCTTCCATTCGAGTTAGCATATTAGAGACAGCTTGCCTAGCCAAAGCCAATCTTGTGCTATCACCAGTCCCAGGCAAACCGACAACAACTCCCATTCCCCAAAGTTGATTGGAACTCATTTCTGGTATTGTCGTCACATCCTTAATCCGAACAGACACAGCGTTAACTTCAAAAGACGAACCTACCACTAAACAAAGAAAAAGAACGACGTGAGCAGCCCGTTTCATATCATTATAATCTTTTGTCAAAACAGTAACCCCAAAAGACTCCCAATAAATCGGAAGGGAAAAGTAACCACCCGGACAATAGGACCTTGCCTTTGAACTGCCGATCTAGGAGCGATATATCGAATGTTCGCCTCAGCCAACGAGGTTGAAACAATACTATTATCGGGGCCAATATCCAGCGGTCTAACGATTCCTTCTACAAAAATCTCCGTTTCTTGATCATCAATAGCCGTTTGCTGAGTGCCTGCAATCCGGAGATTTCCATTCTCCATAACCTCAACTATGCTTGCAGTTATAGTTGCAATAAAGCTAGTCTGCCTAGACGTGGATCGGCTACCAGATTTCTGCGTTTGGCCCGATAGAGAAGCAGAGCCTGCACCTATTGGAATTGGACTCAAAAAACCAGCACCAGCTGGAATTTCTGTAGCAGCATCCAGCTTAGCACTCCGATTCCTAGCTGACTGCATATTTTGGTTGGCTTGTGCGCTTTGAACAACTACCACACGGATCAAATCACCAACCTTCTTGCTAACTAGATCACTGTAAACTTCACTGCCTAGCTGGCCTTCGCGGTACAAAACTTGTGCTGATATCACAGCAAACCACTGACCCGAAGCCCAAAATAGCAGCAGGAAAACAAAGATACTTGGTTTTTGTTTAGCCTTCAACATCTACTCGCTTGCCAATTAACTATGGCTTAACCTCGACTTCACCACTTGCGGTTACAACACCCACAACAATCTTTCGAGAAGCTTGATTTACAACTTTCACCTGCTCTCCAACATGTGCATCTGCCAAAGCTTTACCTGTTGCACGAACGCTCACGCCATTCATTTGAACAGTGATTGGAATTACGCTACCGATCAACACCTTCGGCGTTAGTTCGACATCTCCACCCAACAGGATTTTATCCTTTTGTATTCTGCTTTTCGCTCTGCAGTCTAAGATATCGGAAAGCTGTAGTGGAATCTTTCGAAGATTAGAAACTGTTCGTTTTTCTTGTGCTATCATGTTAGCTGAGATAACCTGATACCGTTTAATTTCTTGCTTGGCAATAACTAACTGAGTGGTCATTTCAACAGACAAAGGGGCCACAATGGACTTCTTCTTGTCTTCATTAACAAAAACATCAACATAAACATTTAAAGAACCCGACAAAAAAGACATCGGAATTGCACGTAAAGAGTAACGAATCTTTCCGAACGGGAGAACAATTTTTCGAATGGGACGATCAATTCTAACCTTGTACTCAGCAGGAAATCGTGCATAAAGTTCACTCTTAACCTGATCAACAACGAATGCTTCTAGCTGTTCAGTTCCAGCTCGGTGGCTCTTTCGTCCAATTAAAACCTTAGACGATGGCTCAACCTCAATATGGTCAGGCGACAACCCAACGCTTTCTAATTCCGACCGACCAATCCGAAGATACACACCAACAGAACGATCAGTCAACTCAACGGCTGACCGCCCAGGTAAGGGGGCGGGCTTCAACTTCAACCCGTTTAAAACTTTCAACTGTTGCGGACTCAACTGGCCTTCAATTTTGGCAACAATGTCTCCGAGCCGAATGGGAGTTGAGATGACATTAACTTCTTGGTGCAATGTCAACTTTACCAAACCAACGTCAGCGTTGCCAACGCCTCCCAAAAAAGCAACAAACCAAAAAAGACAAAAAAACTTCAACCAGTCAGGATTGGATAACACAAATTGAGGCAACTATAAGGTTAAATCGGAAATCATTTATCGACGGATTGAATTAGCCGTTGACAACATGTCGTCAGAGGCCATAATTGCGCGAGAATTAGCTTCATAAGCCCTTTGGCCAGTAATCAGGCGAACCATTTCTTCTACAACCTCGACATTCGAAATCTCAAGAAAACCGGAAGTCATCGTACCAAACTGGTCGATCTGCTCAACCCCAGAGGCAACTGTTGCCCGGTAAAAGTTTTGACCGAGACTTTGCAACCCTGCCGGATTAGCAAAACGGTAAATGGTAACTTGTCCAACCTGTTGTGGCTCTGCTTGCCCATCTTCTCGAACTGAAATAGTGCCATCGGAACCAATTGTAACTTCGGCTGCACTGTCAGCTGGGATAGTAATGGCAGGATCCATAGAAAAGCCGTCGGAAGTCACCAGTTGACCTTGATCATCTAGCTTAAAAGACCCATCACGCGTGTAGAGAAAATTTTGCTTATCATCAACGACTTTAAAGAACGAGTAAGGGCTATCCAATTTCAAATCAAACGCATTTTTGGTCTCCACGACATTACCTAAAGAAAACATGCGTTGTGTCGCGGCCGGCCGAACGCCATGACCTAACTGAATGCCAACCGGCACTATAGTTTCTTGTGTACTTTGTGCACCCGGTGTTCGGATAGTCTGATAGAGTAAGTCTTGGAACTCGACCCGCGCTTTTTTAAAACCTGTTGTGTTTACATTGGCTAAATTATTCGCAATAGTGTCGATATTAAACTGTTGGGCACGCATCCCCGTAGCAGAGGTCCACAATGCGTTAATCATAAAAACAACCTTTATTTATAAAAATAAAACAACCGCTTGCCGAACTCAGGCAAAACAGCGGATCAGTAATGAATTGGTTCATTCTAAGGTAAGGTATGGAGGAGAGAAAATCTGTCCCTTTTATCTTCTGGTTGCCTCAATCAATCAGCAACCATCGGCTTCTGCCAAGCAGTCCAGCCAACAACTTCCTTCTCTTCACCAACCGGTGCCAAGATTATCATAGTTTCTATTTTTTGTCAACACATAAAAGGTCTTTTCCCAATCAAAACCTAATCTTCTATCTGATTATCTTTGGTATCAAAATGACTTATGCCATGTACTGCTAAAAGAGTTTTGATTTCTGGGTTATCGATAGGGAGACTGATTTTCCCCCTCAAATTGTTCGAGCAGTAAAGTCCTA
>Ga0206693_1072919_pt1 | contig 19727 bp, 36 predicted proteins | sample M280m12015metaT_FD_159680 | JGI IMG/M metagenome (GOLD analysis project Ga0206693, IMG submission 159680) | Metatranscriptome of ammonia-oxidizing marine archaeal communities from Monterey Bay, California, United States - M2 80m 12015... | ecosystem: Environmental > Aquatic > Marine > Intertidal...
GCTAATTTTACTCAACTCATACATAATATCAATATAGATATTAAGATACACTCAAATTATTATAATATTTTATATACTCTAATCATTTTCTGTATTCTTTAAGATTGTTAGCCTTGGTGACTGTTGATTTCTTAAATGTGGCTTGTTTTCCACCTGGGCTTGCTCTCATAGCTTCATCGGCTGACATTAATTTGATTCCTAAGTCAAGGAAGTTCTAGAATCCAATTTCGTTTTCACCTAATTATCCTAAGCAATCAATGCTTGCTGAGATTTCTGCAGTTTCTCCCTAGAAACATGGCATATTGTAAAGCCAGACTGTCTCATCTTCTGGGAGTAAGATTGATTTGACTTCATAGTCAACATCAGTGAAAGGAGTATCATTACAAATGACACTCTTTGTTCCTTCGTAGTTACATTCTGAATACAGTGTAACACAGGTTTCTTTTAATGAGGCGATATCACAATAATCATTATTCTCGCAAGATGCGTAGTCTGGATTTTCCCAAGTACCCTCTCCATAGACGAAGTACCATTGTTCAATGTCTCCTTCAAATCCTGGGTATTGATCCTAAGATCTTCCTAAGTAGATTCCAATATATTTAGGAATGAATTGTAAGGAGGAAATTTGATGAGATGTTTCAATTGGATTGGTTTCATCTCCCATCCATACATATACCATGGCTGATTATTTGGCAACAGAGTAGGCGGTATAAGTATAGAACCATGATGATAAGTAGTTTGTGACATCAATTTTGTAGTATTCATTGGTTGAATCATATTCTGAAGTGAATCCATAAGTGTAAACAGAGAAATAAATCCAATCTTGTCCATACTCTTTAAGAGTAAAGGCAACAAGAGATCTATCTCCGAGGTATTCAGAATCTCCAACTGGGTCTACATTGATGGTTAATCTCAAGAATTCTTGTTTTTCATACATGCTTCCTGTAGCTCTAGCCCAACCATAAGTGGCCCATTCAGTAATACCATCATATTTATCACCGAAGTCGGTGAATACGTATGATGAAGTCCAATGGGTATGAGTTCCTGCTTCTTAAACTAGAACGGCTGTTTCAAATAAGAACATGAAAACCATTGGTGGCATGATGCTATCTCTTTTAGCTCTAACTTCAGATTCTGTTGACATGTAAGCGGTTTGATCCCATTTGAATTCAATCCAATAGAAGTAACCATTAACAGCTTTGAATCCTGAAGTTGCTCCTAATTAGAATTTAAGAGCAGCTGGAGGAATGTTGTGGGTTAATTGTGGGTTAGTAATACCGACATAGATGTCATTTCCGTAGAAGGCACTATAAGATTCTTGTTTTTCTACTGAATATCCGGAATAGACATAATACCATTTTCCATCAATAGCGTCGATTTCGAAGTCTTGTTCTTTACAAGCACTAGTTACACCTCTGGCAGCATCATAAGAACAGAAGGTATATGTTGGAGCAGTATAATGAGACCATGGTTCGAAGAATATACCTAAAGCTCTATCTCCAAGAGTGGTTTTAGAACAATAGCTTGCTCCTTCTGTTACTCCTGCAACAGCATGTGTTTGAGATCTCTTTTCGTCGACTTCAACTCTGTCTGGTGATCTAAATCTCCATTGATACCAGAATCCGAAAGAGTATTGATCAACATAGATTAATTCTGATTCTGGGACATCAACTTCATAAACTGGGGTTCCGTTATCTGGGTGTGATGGGATTAAACCTTCTGGGTCAACTTCTGTATAATCAATATATACATCAGCTGAAAATTCATATTTTTCTCCATCTACACATGGGTCTCTGTATAAACCGTCGTCACAATATTCTCCGAGATCACAACCTGGGCGGCCTTCTCCAAGAGAGTCTAAATCTTCAGGATCTGCTATTTCAATTTCTTGTGCACAATTAAGTTCTTCAAAGTCGTCTTCTTTGAAACATCCGGATCCTAAACATAAATGCCAGTCTTTCATATTTCCGTTCCATCCACTGCTTCCTCCTTCAACATTACCGAGACTAAGTCCGAAATATTTAGGAATGAAGTGGTTGTTTGATTCTTAGTATTCAATTACTTCTCTATCTCTGAATCTACAATAAGCAACTGCTTTGTTTTCTACTGGGTCGTAACCATAATAGATCCAAATCCAATCTAATAAATCTTCTCCATGATCAATTGTTGTCCATCTATCGACATTGTCGGATCCAAAGTTATACTTATAGTGATAAGTGGAGAAATAGAAATTTCCATCATCGTTCAACCAGATTCCAAGAGTTCTGTCTCCAAGTAATGAGGCATCACCTTAATATTCTGGCTCGTTGATGGTCAATCTAGCGATTAAGTGGATGTTCTACTATTCAATGTTATCAGTCCATTAAACCCAACCATATGTTGAATATTCATCTTGGTGGGCATAATAATCAGGGTATTCAACTTTTTATACTTCATGAACAGAAGCTTGGGTTGCTTTGAGAGCAATGATTCCAAGATCGATTTCGAATGGGGTAATCACTGGGTGGTCACCAACATTAGCATCGAACCAAGATTTGTAGGTAGCTTCATCGGTGGTAGCATAAGCTCCAGAGGCATAGTTGAATTGAACATCGGCATAAAGACCATTGACATTGTATCCATGAGCAGATCCGAAAGAGAATTTAAGCTTGTTAAGTGGGGTAGTGTGGGAAAGTCCGTCAATTGAAACTTATTGATGGTTTCCATAAGCATCTGTGATATGACCAACTACTTATTGTTCTCCATAAGAATAACCAAAGTAGACATGGTACCATTATCCTTCGAATTGTTAGAAATCTAAACCAATAGTTCTGTAAGTGTATGGGTTGCAGTCTCCATCATCGTTATCATTATCGTATGTAGAGAATCTGTATGTTGGTTTGGTGGCTGTGTAATGGGCAGCATAGTAAACTGCAAGAACTCTGTCTCCACATTCTGAGTTATCAGTCCAATCATCATTTTCAGTAACACCTGCTTAAGCTAAGAAGTTGTTTCTGGCAATATTGATTGGGAGATAAGTTGGAATTCTGTAATGGAATCTGAACCAATATCCGAAAGAATATTCGGTAACATCTCCTACTTGATTTTCTGGGACTTCGACTTCAACTTGTGGTTTATCATCATCATATGGAATTTCACCTCCTTCATCTACGACATTACAGTTATTGGCTAAGCATGTAATATCATCAACAAAACATTCGTCATCATTGCTTGAGACACATACGGTATTGTCTTCAATGGTTCCCATGAATTCTGGGGCAACATAAATTCCAAGATATTTAGGAATAATGTGATGGGCACTAGCTGAAGCACTAACTTCGAAATCGTCCTAGATGACAGTACATTTAACTTGTTTAGCAGTGAAGCTGTAAGCAATATAGAGGAATGTCCATTTCTCTTCGACATAAACATCACCAATGTCTAATTCAATAATTTCATCTTGAGAAACTTGTTAGATTCCGAAAGTATAGGAATAAAGTTTCAATTTTCCGTCTATAATTTTTGCAACAAATACATTGTTTCCTACTTCATCGAAATTTGGTGACCATACGTCAGCATTAAAGTTGGGGTTGGAGCCTTATGATTCTTCAGATGGGGTATCAATGACAAGTCTAACAAAGACTTGATCAGCATCACAGGTAGCGGCACTGTACAACCAACCATAAAGTGCGTATTCTTAGGCAAATGGATAATCTGCACTTTCGTAAGATAAATAATTCCATGGTTCGGCGTTACAAACTGTGTCTATGTCGAAAGTTCCAGCTTTGACATATGTTCCGAAGGCTGCTTCTTGGACAATTGGGTCTCCTCTTGTTTAGTAATGGGCTTCAAGTGCATCTTGACTACTTAAGAAAGTCTAGGCAGATTGGGTCAATCCAAGGGAATAAACAACTGTTTCTGTTGCTGTTTTAAGAGATCCTTAGTTAGTGTATAGGGCAGCATTATAGAAGTATCCATTGATTGATTGGAATTTAGAAGAATCACTTGAACCTAAATAGAATTTAAGACTGTTGATATCTCCTTTGTCATTATGGTAGATGTTATTGAAAGTTTCAACTTCCCAATTAGCATCTCCGTATCTAATACCTCCAACGGCTGATTTACTTGAGTGAGAATAAGAGAAGTATACATAATGCCAAGTTTGATGGTAATCATCTGGAATTTTGGCTGAAGAATAAATATTGTTATCTTCAGAAATAAGATCATAAGTAGCGAATTGTACTTTCATTCCATCATTCTTCCAAGGTGCTTAGAAGACTGCAAGTTTTCTGTCTCCGGCTTTTTCACTTGATCCATAATCTTAATCTTCGGTCAATCCAGCAATTCCTAACCAATTTTCTCTTGCTGAGGATAGTTCAACTCTTGATGGTAATCTTAATAAGTATTTATACCAGAATCCATAACCAATTTCATAATTATCATCAAGTGTTTATGGGTCGATTTCAATTTCAACAGCTGGTTCTTCATCATAAGTTTCAACTGGGATTAAGGTTTCCTCTTCGATAATGACTTCTTCTACACAAGTAATTCCATCATCTCCATCCATGAATCCTTTGGGGCATTCACATTGGAGTCCAGTTCTTTCTTCTGGGTTTTCACAAGAAGTACATTGGTTTAATCCATCACAAGTAATACATGGTGATTGACAAGCAACACAATCAGTAACTCCGGCATCATAATATCCTGCTTAACAAGTACAGTCTGGATAGTCTCTTCCTGCAGCACAAGTTGTACATACGTCTCTTTGGTCACATTCAGCACATTTATAAGAACATCCGGCACAGATAAATCCATCGTCGAATAGACCTGCTGGGCAATCACAATATGGTGCGTTTATTCTTGGTTCAGCACAGGGGTCACAGTTGTCATATGTTTCTGTACATTCTTCACATTTGTGGGAGCATTCTGAGCATGTGTTAGTTGCGGCATCACAATACCATCCTGAAGATTATTTACAGTTGGTACATGTGATACATGAAGTTCCAGATAAGTAGTATCCATCTTTACAAGCACTACAGTTGTCAGCAGTAGAATCTTCACAAATAGCACATCTTTCGTGACAATTCTAACATGATTGAATTGGTGTTTCTTCTTCATAAGTTCCATCTGGGCATGGGATTTTACATTCATATTCATGGAAATAGGTTCCTGTTGGGCATGTGTAACAATTATTATATTCAGCTCCGAAACATGTTTCACAAGATGAATGACAATGGTCACATGTGTTTGTTTCAGGATTGGGCCAATATTTTTCTGGGCAGGTGCTTGAACATTCGCTATCATACAAATAAGTAGTATCATGGCAACATGTACATTCGTTATCATCTGGTCCAACACAACACTTACATTCATTGTTACAATAATCACAAGTATTGGTTTCAGTATTTCCCCATGTTCCTTCTGGACACTCTGCTACACAGAATGTTCCATCTAAAAAGAAGCCATCTGGACATGTTAAACAAGTTTACTTTCCGGAGATCCAAACTTCATTAGTGGCTGTATTACAGTAGGTACCATCATATACACATAAGTACATTTGAGGGCAACACCACGTATCTCCAAGACAATCGTCGGAATCTGCACAAGGTTGGCATTCGTTGGCATCTGCGGCTGGTTCGAAACAGGTTTCACAAGGAGATAAACATGTGTCACAAGTCCAAGTGTTTGAATTATCATAATATCCTTCAGATTCGGGACATTCAGCAATACAAGTGGTTCCATATAAGAACCAGTTATCAATACAAGTGTTACAGTGGGTTTCAGATTCACAAGTTGCGCATGGTGCAACACATGGTGCACATTTCATGTCTTCGGTTTCATAATAACCTAATGGGCAGGAGTAAACACAATTATCCCACTCTTGCAAGTACATACCTTCTGGACAAGTTACACAGTTCATACTAGTTTCTCCATAACAAGTGGCGCATTCATCATTACATGCGTCACATGTACCGGTTGATTCATTTTCATAATGAGTATCTGGGCATGGTCTTACACATTGACCGTCGTCTTAGAGATAGAATCCATTGGGTTAATCACATTTGGTACAAGAATAAATAGTTGATCCAATACATTCAACACAAGAGTCATCACATGGATCACAAGTTCTGGTTTCAGGGTTTGGCCAATATCCGGCACCACATGATCCACAAGATCCTTCAAAAAGATAGGTTCCTTCTGGGCAATAAGTACATTAGTTATAGGCACTTCCTTCTTCACAACATTCACATGAGCTATCACAAGATTCACAAGTTCTTGTTTCATCATATGCATATAATGAACATCCACAATCTGTCACACAAGTATGTTCAGATGAAAGGTAGTAGTATGGGTCTTCACAAGTCAAACAATTATTGTTTTCAGGTCCATCACAAGTCAAACATGTTGCATGGCATTCTTTACAGACGTGGTCAGCGGGATCACCATATTTACCATCTGGGCATGTAGTAATACAAGAATTTTCTTCTAAGTATTTATCTGATGCAGATGTAGTATAACAAGAGTTACAACAACCTTAATCATCTCCACAGGAACAAGTAGCACAAAAGCTTGTACTAGTACATTTTGAACAAATTCCAGCATTGTCATAATATCCGTCAGGGCATGGAGTGATACATTCACCATTGTGTAAGGCATAACCAGCTTCGTTATCACAAGCAGTACAAGAAGTAGCGGAAATACATTCTGTGCATGGATAAACACAATCTTTACAGGTCCAATCTGCTGAATCTCCGTATTAACCAACGGGGCATGTTAATTTACATTCACCGGTAGCTGCATCATAGTATCTTGGAGAGGTACAAGAATCACAACCAGTGATTTCATCATTGTGACATGTGTAACATGAAGAGTCACAAGGATCACAATCTCTATTTTCTGCGTTATCCCAAGTTCCAGTAGGACATGGGTATACACATGATCCAGCATACAAGAAGTTAGGATCACAATATGTACATTCTGAATCTGATGGTCCACTACATTCATAACAACTTTCATGACATGGGTCACAAGTGTTGGTATTAGTGTTAGGATAATATCCTACTGGGCAAGGACTGATACATTGTCCGTAAGCTTAATCACCATCGTTGTCAATATAGTAAAGGTCTCCTGAACATGAAGTACAACATTCATTTGATGAACATTCACATGTGGCACAGGAATCATGGCATGGTTTACATTCATTTTCGGTAGCATCTTCATATGCTTTAACATCTTCACAGTAGTCTTTACATTTACCATCTTCTAAATATTATCCGTCATAGCATTCAATACAATTGTCGCAACCACCAGCTGAACATTCTGAACAGTCTTCACAACATGGGTCACAGGTATTATCTTCTTCGTTTTCATAGTAATGTGTATCACAAGTATTTTGACATTCTCCATCTTATAAGTATTTGGTTTCATAACAAGAAGTACACTAATCATTATTACCTCCGGAACAAGTTTCACAAGAAACTGAACAAATAGTACAGACATTATCTTTAGAATACCAACCATCTGGGCATGGAACAATACATTATCCGTTGTAAAGAGATAATTCTCCAGTACAAGATGTACATTTGAATTCTCCTTCTGCAGAACATGTTGCACAAGTGTCGTGACATTGAACGCAAGATTTTGTGACATCATCTTTCCAATATCCTTCTGGGCAGGTTGTATAACAAGACTAATCTACTACTGGTGTAGTACCGTCTGGATTAAGGATAATTGAGCCATATCCATCAGCAGGTGGTTGTTAATAGTATCCACTAGCACAAATTATACAATGGTCTTTATCAGCAGCAGTACAAGTTTCACAATGTGAATTACATGGTTTACAGACTGCTTCATCATTTCCATAGTAACCCTCTGGACAAGGGTCAACACATTCATAATTATCACCTACTTAAATTAGCCATCTTTCTCCGATCACACAATCAACACAATCTTGAGCTGTTAAACCATCACAAGTCTTACAAGTCTCTTCACAAGGTTAACAGACATTGTCCGTATCTTACCAATATCCTGCTGGACATGGATCTACACACCAATAGTCATATAGATATCCGGCTCCTACTTAACAAGCTGTACATTCGGTATCAGAAATACAAAAGTCTTCACATGGATATAAACAATCATTACATGTGTCTGGATCATAAGAAACCCATCCGGAACATTCATAAACACATGAATCACCATGTAACAACATTGGAGGTGCACATTCAGTACATCTATATCCTCCAGCTTTGGTCAAGTCTTCTACACATGTTTCGCATTCTTCTCCACAATCAGCACAGGTATTATCAGTACTTCTCTCATAGAGACCGGCATTTTCTGGACAAGGAGTAACACACGAGCCCTCCCAAAGGTAATAATTAGCTATACAAGATGTACAACCCAATTCAGTGCCATCAACACAAGTATAACAAGGGGAAAGACATTGTTTACAAACGCTGTCTACTAAGTCTCCATAATATCCGTCAGGACATTCTCCACATTGGTGATCATACAAGAACAAGAAATTGAAACCGTCACAGGACGTACATTGGTAATCATTAGTACAAGTAAGACAGGTTTCTTTGCAAGGGTCACAAGTCCAAGTGCTTATTTCTCCATAAAACTCATCTTTACATGTTGGTACACAATAATTCTCTTCTAAATAAAGTGGGTTGTCACAAGAAGTACAACAACTGTCTTCTCCACAAGAACAAGTTTCACAAGTATCGTGACAAGGTTGACATATATTGGTAGCTGGGTCTGCCCATGTTCCTGCTGGACAAGTTGTAACACATTGGGTTCCAGATTTATAGTAATCATTACAACAAGTGGTACATTCTGTACTGCTTCCTCCACTGCAAGTACAACATGAATCATGACATGCTTCACATTTCTTTGATTCATCATTTGCATAATATCCGTCTTGGCATTCTTCAACACAAGTACCTCCATCAATATCAAGATAGAAGTTATCAATACAAGAAGTACATTGTCCATTAAGTGGTCCATAACAATATTAACAGTCGGTGTGACAGGCATAACATACTTTATTTTCACCATAGAATTTCTCTGGGCATGGGTTAACACATTCATAATTATAGTAGAACCATCCAGCGATACAAGAGTTACATTATGTACTAGAAACCCCGAAACAGGTTTCACAGTTTTCATAACATAATTCACATGAACCGGTATTAAAGTCTCCATAATAACCATCTGGGCAAGGTGAGATACATGTTCCTTCATATAAGAAGTGTCCAGTTATACATTCAGTACATGTAGGGTTACATTTTGTACAGGTTTCTGGGCAATTTTAACATTCGGGAGTTCCTGAAATTTCATAGTAATTATCTGGGCAATAACATTCATTGCTTCCAAGTACTCTGACATCTCCGTAACAAGTAACACAATAATCTGCACTACCTGTACATGTGGCACATCTGAAACTACATTCATCACAGTCGTCATTTGTATTTGTAAAGAATCCATCTGAACAATAACATGTTGGATCACCTACTCTGTTTTCTTCACAAGTTAAACAGTGATCTGATGTTCCGATACATGATGCACATTGTTTGTCACAAGTAATTACTTTAGCGGATCCTACTGGTACATCTCCGACTATGGCGGATTCAGGGACTGGGATATAAGGACAATCTGGAATTGGACCATATCCTGCTTCACAAACGGTACAGTAAGTTGGAGAAGTGACACATTCATCACATTGTAAAGCACATTCTGGGCATGTTGCTTCACCAGTATCATATGTATGGTCTGGGCATGAGCAAACACTTGGGTCTTCTCTATTTCCAGCACAATCTATACAGTTATTAGAAGCAATTACACAATCTCCACATTGTACATCACAAGTTGAACAATTTTCTTCATAGGTTTCGTATTTATGGGCTGGGCAACTACATGTTCCTGTGAGAGCATCAAGTATTCTGTCTCCTTTACATACGGTACAAAAGTCTGAAGTACCTTCACATTCTTCACAAGGATGAACACATGGAGAACAGCCAAGATTCTCATCTTCGTATGTTTTACTTGGGCATGGACATTATGGTTTTGGAGATCTTGGGGCTACACATAAATCACATTCTTCTGGAGTAGTTAAACAACTTACACATTTATATGAACAGGGTTCACATTCTGCAAAGGTTGTGGTGGCTCCTCTATCGGTATATCCAACATTACAATCACATGCTGGTGCATTAACTCTTCCGGTGATACAAGTTAGACAGTTATCAGCTGTTCCTTCACAAGTAGCACATCTCCAGTCACATGGGGAACAACCGGGTTATCCGGGTTAAGCTTCATAATAAAGATCTGGGCAAACACAGAAATCGGGTGAATTGGGCTTGGTCAATCTGGGTACTTCACATTCAGTACATGCAGCAGTGGTTTGTGCACAAGTAACACAATTGTAGTTACATGGTTCACAACTTCCATTGATTTCAACATAACCTTCGGCACAATAACATTCGGGAGCTACTCTGTTTTCAGTACAGACAGTACATTCGGCGGCATTACAAGATACACAATTTGGATATTTAGATGTACAAGTTTGGCAACATTCATTGACTCCATCATCAAAGTAGCCATCATCACAAGTTGTACAATCGGGGGCACCACTTCTGTTGCAAGCACATTCGTCACAAGATTCATAGTTAGAACATGAATCACATTTGAAGTTACAAGCAGCACAATCATCGGTAACTGGGTCATTTTCAAAGTAATCTACAAGACATTGGCAATATGTATCAGAAGCAGAATTTTCATCTCTATTGGCTCCAATACACTCGGTACAACCAGTAGCAGTAACGTCACATTTAGAACATGGATGTTCACAAGGGGTACATACTCCATTCAAATCATAAGTTCCATCATTACATGGACATTCTGGTGGGGAGTTTCTTCCTTCAATACAGTCTTCACAATAATCTGGCTCTCCTACACATGAAACACAATAATCAGTATTACAGTCTGGGCAAATAGCTTCATTTGTATCATATGTACCAGCTGGGCAGCTACAAACAGATGGGTTTTCTCTGTTACCATCACAAAGATAACAATAAAGTTCTGATTGACAGGTATCACATGGGATACCACAAGGACTACAAACTAAGACTCCGTCAACTGTTTCTTCGAAATATCCATCAACACAAGAACATGTTGGTGCGTTTTCTCTATTTGCTTCACATTCTTCACAATGATCAGAATAATCTGAACATGTTAAACATTGGTCTGCACATCCTATAAGTTTAGCAGAACCTACTGGAACATCTTCAACAATAGCTGAATGAGGGCGATCTGGGATCAAAGTACAATATGGTGGATTTTCATATAATTCAGAACAGACAACACAATTATCAGCGGAGTTGGAACAAGTTAAACAATTATCATCACAAGGTGGACAATAACTATCAGTGTAAGTTTCCCAAGTACCATCTGGACAGTTACATTCAGTGTCTTTGACTCTGTTTTCAGCACAGAGGTCACAGTATCTTGCATAATAATTACATGTAGCACAATGGTAGTCACAGTTTTAACATTCACCTTCATATTCGAATTCACCATCTGGGCATGGGCAATCTGGAATTTCTGTGACATTTCTTTATGGTTAACATACTGTACATTCATAACTGTTTTCACATTCTAAACATTTGTCTTTACAGCTTGGGCAATAAGCAGTTTCTCCATTATCATAGACTCCTTATGCTGGACAAATACATGTTCCATCTAAAGTTCTTGGTTCATCACACACTGTGCATTCGTATCCGTTAACACATTCTGCACAAGAATAGTGACAAGCTTGGCATCTTCCTTATTCATCAGCGTATTATTTGGCAGGACATGGACAATCTGGTTCACTATTTTCTTATCTATCCCATTCACAAACAGTACAATAATCGTAAGAAGTACAAGAGGCACAAGAAGGACCACAAGCTTCACAAACAGCTTATCCATCGACTTCATAATATCCATCAGCACAGAGACAGTTGTCTAAGACTCTGGTTTCATCACTACATTCATCATAACAGTTGTCTGCAGTATCAACACATTTACCGCATCTGAATGAACAGTCTTAACAGTTTCCTTGAGAGTCAGCGTATTAGCCATCTGGGCATGGACAAGTGGGTTCAGATCCTACAACTCTTCCTTCAGCACATGGTTAACAATTGGCGGCAGTTGTAACACAGTCTTTACATTATACTGCACATTATTGACAAACTCCTTATTCATCTTCGTAAGTTCCTACTGGGCATTCACAGTCTGGAATTCCACTTCTGGGTGAAACACAAACTGTACATTAAAATGGCTATTGAACACATTCTTAACATTTATATCCACATGGCTCACAACTGAAATCTGCTTCTTTATAATATCCTGCTACACAGTCACATGTTGGTGGGTTTTGTACTCTCAAGACATTACATTTAATACATTAAGTTGGATTATTTTCACAACTGACACATACATCAAGATTACATGGTGCACATTCGTCGGTTGATGCTTCTAAGTAAGATCCTTATTTGCAAGAACATACTGGTGGGTCGTTGTTTCTATCTGCGGCACAAGTGGAACAATTTTCTTCACTAACAGAACATGTGGAGCATTTGTGGTGGCAATCGTGACATTCATAAGATCCGTCTAAGTTGTCATATTGACCATCGGGACATGGGCATTCTTTGTAGGTGGTGGTTTCTTCTTATGATCTCCAAGCCTCACAAGTGAGACAATTGTTTATATTATTACATGTAAGACATTTTCCTAGACATGCGAAACATACAGCTTCTTTACCATCAAAGTATTCACCATCACATGGACAAGAACTGTCGGACAAAGTTCTGGACCAATCATCATCACAAGATGTACAAACTGATTCGTCTGAACATGTTAAACAAGTGTAGTGACATTCCTAACAATATCCGTTTTCATCGGCGTATTCTCCGGGAGGGCATGGACAACCTGGTTCGGTTCCTTATTCCCTTTCATCAGCACAAATAAGACAGTTGTCTGCTTCATTTGTACAAGATTTACATTTTATGTGACATGTTTAACATAGTTCTCCTTCCAATTCATAATATCCGTATTCAGGACAGCGACAATCATCTAAGATTCTGACTTCTTCAATACAGGAAGTACATGCAGTAGCTGTACATGTTGGACATCTCCAATCACATGGAAGACATGCTTCATTGAGTTCATAATATCCATCAACACAAGTACAGTGTGGGGCATTCTCTCTGTGTTCAGCACAACTGGCACAATTTCCGGGAGATTGACTACAAGTCTCACAATTATAAGCACAAGTGATCAACTTAGCAGATCCGACTGGTACATCTTCAACAACAGCTGATTGAGCAACTGGGATTGGTTCTGTACATGCTGGTGGATCAACTAAATCTCCTGAACAAATAATACAATTTTCTCTGGTATATTGACATTCATCACATTCGATTCTACAATTTGGGCAAACCTCTACACCGTCATCGAAAGTTCCACTTGGACATTCACAGAAATCTTCCATGTGTCTATTACCAGAACAAGCGCTACAGACTTCAAAAGATGTACATTCCAAACATTTATAGGAACATTCTTTACATACACCATTATCATCATACATGCCAGAAGGACATATACAATATCCTGAGTTGTTTGGATCATCTACTCTTGGTTCAGCACAATCTCCATTACAGTATAGAGCTGATCCTTAACAAGTAACACAATATTGACTGTTACAAGCTGGGCAATCTGCTACACCAGTGTCATAATATGAAGCTGGGCAGTCACAAGTGTTAGTTTCTGGGTTAAGTACTCTGTTTCCATTACATTCAGTACAATAAACACTGCTTCCTTCACATGTTTTACAAGAGAAGTGACATTATTGACATTCTGGTTGTTGACATTATCCATCACAAGCTACACCATCTTGATTACCACAAATTTCATACCATCCTACTGGACAATCACAGTTATTTTAAGCTGAAAGAACTCTGTTACCTTCACAAGCTTGGCAAGTAGAACAATCAGTACATTGTGAACATCTGTCAGAACATTGTACACATTTAGCATTGACTCCATCATCATAGAAGTTATCTTGACAGTGACAGTCGACTCCAGTTCTGTCTTGGGCACAAATACATTCACTTTCTGGACCTCCGGAACATGCTGTACATTTATAGGAACAAGGTTGACATTACAAATTTGCATCTTCATATTGACCGGTTGGGCAATCACAATTTGGTAGTCCTTCTCTTGGTGCAATACAATCTTTACACCATGTAGCAGATCCTGTACATGTATTACAATAGTTTGCGTCACATGGTTAACACATGGCTTCACCGTTATCGAAGAATCCATCTTCACAAAGACATTCGGATCCACTCAAGTATCTGTGATAGTCAGCATTACATTTGATACAGGTAGTGGCCTCATCATTACATAATTCACAAGAATAGTTACATAAGACACAGTCTAATGCAGCATCTTCATAATAACCACCTGGGCATGGGCATGCTGGTGCTGGATCTCTTATGCCATCACAAATATCACAATTTGTTGATTCTGTTGAACAAGTTAAACATTTGTAGTCACAAACTGGACAACTTGCTTCTCCAATGTTATAGTATCCTTCATCACATGGACATTCTGTTGGGTCAACTCTGTTTCCGGCACATATTCCACAATAATCAGCACTAATTGAACAAGTTTTACATTGGATGTCACAAGAGAAACAGTTAGGGTCGTTTGTTAAGTTATCATATGATCCATCTGGGCATACACAATAATCTCCTTCTCTAACTCCTAAACATGTATCACACACGTCTGGTGCAGAACAAGTCTTGCAAGGATAATTACATGGTACACATTCAGTTCCTTCTTCATAATATCCATCGATACATGGACAATCTGTTGTTGGTCCTCTCAATACGTTAATACATTCATCACAAGTAAGAGCATCTTTACAGCTTTTACATTTGTAGTTACATGCTTTACATTCGGCTACACCGTCGTCATAATATCCTACTGGGCATGCACAATCGGCTTCGTAGTCTCTTATATCAGAACATTAGTCTTCTTTACAGGTATCATAATCGGTACATGTAAGACATTTATAGTGACATGGTGGGCATTCAGCTACTCCGGTTGAGTAATATCCATCTGGGCAAATACATCCATTTTCTGGTTGAACTCTGTTTGCTTCACAAGTAAGACAACCAGGGTTACAATCTAAGCATTTATAGCTACATGGATAACAATTGGCATCTGGTGAACTGTCATAATATCCGTAGTCACAAGTACAACTACCGTCACTTTGTAATGTTCTATGATCTCCTATACATACAATACAGGTAGCAGCATTATCACATAAAGCACATGTATAATCACAATTTTTACATGTACAGTCGTTGACATCATTATAATATGAATCTGGGCAGCCACAGTCGGTTAAAATATCTCTGTTACCAGTACATTCAGTAGGGGTTGAAGCGTCGATACATTATTCATAATTGCATGGGCAAGTTTTACATTCAGCTGTTCCATCATCGTATTCTCCATAAGCACAGTTACAGTCTGGAACAATTTGTCTATTTCCTTCACAAATTTCACATATGGTTGAGGATACACATGTCAAACATTTATATGGACATAGTTCACAAACTTCATCAATTTCATAATATCCATCATCACATGGGCATCCTGGTGCTAATGTTTGGTTTCTGTTAACATCACAATATTCACAATCTCTTGAATTTCCAATACAAGTAGAACATTTATTTGCACAAGTAATAAGTTTAGCTGAACCAACTGGGATGTCTTCAACAATAGCGGATTGGGTAAATGGTGGTATAGGTGGACAGTCTGGTGGTGGACTAAATCCTTCTATACAAACAGTACAGCTATCTACAGCACCAGAACATTCTAAACAAGGTTCTACACAATATGGACATGATGGTTCGTCAACTTCTAAGGATCCATAAGGGCATGAGCAGGTTGGTGCATCATCATTTCTATTTCCAGCACAATCCTTACAATTAGAACTTATTCCTACGCAAGTATCGCACTATGGTTCACAATATGAACATGTTCCGTCTGGTTGTTCATATTCTCCATCTGGGCATGGACATTGGGGTTCGGAATTGGGTACTCTGTGAATGGTACATTCATCACATTCGTTATAAACTTGACAAGTGGCACATTTTAAGTGGCAAGCTTAACATTCAGGATTATTTTCAATATGATAGAATCCAACGTCACAATAACAATCTGGTTCTTCTATTCTGTTGGAGGCACAAGTAGTACAGAATTCAAAGGTATCAGCACATTCATGGCATTTGTAACTACATTCTTGACATACTGGATTGGCGTTTCCATCATCATAATAACCTTATGGGCAATCACATTCTGGAGCATTTGGTCTAATATCTTGACATTTGTCACATTTGCTGGCTTTTTCTGAACAAGATTGACATCTATATGCACACAATTGACAATCTTCTGAAGATCCATCATCGAAATATCCAACTGGGCACTGACAGGCTTCTGGAACTCTCACTCCATTTTGCCCAGAGCAAGTAAGACATTGTTCTGCTGCTTCTTCACAGGTATTACACTTGTAATTACAATCAAGACATTATTGTTCATGTAAAAATGATCCATCTTCACAACCACAATTTGGGATATCTGTTTAATTTCTTCCTTATATACAAGATGTACATTACATTCCATTAACACAAGATGCGCATTGATATAAACATGGTTTACATACTGCTGTTCCATCATCCCAAGTTCCAAGTGGACATTCACAAGTATCTCCTACTCTGATATCTTAACATGTAAGACAAGTGGCATAGTTATCACATGTAACACATTTGTAATTACATTTGGAACAAACTTCTTCTTCAGTAGCTTCCTAGTAATATCCGTCCTTACATGGACAGTTATATCCACTTCCATCATCAGCTAGTACGGCCTCTCTAAAAGTGCCAGTTAATTTACATGTGTCACAATTGTACCCATTAGAGCATGTCTCACACTAATAGTTACATACTTCGCAAGAGTAATCATTTACTCCGCTGCTATGGTCACATTCTTCGGAACCAATTTCATATGTCGTGATTGAGTAATTTCCTGGTGGACAAGCACAAGCATTTGGTCCTTCTCTGATTCCTGAACATGATGTACATCCTTCACTAGTACATTCGTTACATTTGCAATCGCATTCAAAACAATTTTCTGATGATCCATCATCGTAGAAATGAGCTGGGCAGTCACAATATTGACCTTCTCTATTTCCAACACAATCGTAGTTACAATTCTCAGCGGAACCTGTACATGTGTTACATTTGTATGAACAATCTTAACAAATTTCACCTTCTTCATACATACCGTCTGGACAGAAACAATTTGGGTAGTCAAGTCTTGGTGATTAACAACTTGAACAATTGTCAGCATCACCATCACATGTGTCACATTGGTATGAACATAGTTTACATAATACAGTTCCGTCATCATAATATCCTTCTAAACATGGACAAGGAGTTTCCATTTCTCTATTGACAAATGGAGGACAAGATCCACAATCAGTATAATCTGAACATGTCAAACATGCGGGGGAACATACTTTACATGTTCCAGTTTCTGGGTCATCATATTCTCCATCTGGGCATGTACAATCTGGTAACTCTCTGGGTTCTGTACATATAACACATTCTTCATAATCAGTACAAGTTTCACATTTGTAGTGACAATCAAGACAGTTAGCTTCTGTACATCTGTCTTCTTCTCCAAGAATTAGTGATCCAACTCCTGTAGCTCCTTCAATTGCATAATTATATGTGTTTTCTCCGCATGGGTCATATTGTCCGGTTCCACAAATACATTCTGGTTCTCCACTTCTGCCTGAATCGACAGCACAGGAGTCACAATTATAATAAGTGCCAGAACATTCTTCACATCTAACATCACAAACTTCACAAACTCTTTTTCCATTAACAGTAGTTTCAAAATGTCCAGAGTCACACTCACAAGAATTATCTATGTCTCTATGAGCAGAACAAGTAATACAAGTTCCGTCTGATTCACAAGTGGCACATTCATCTGGGCATGGTGGGCATGTTTCGGTTCCTTCTTCGACGGTATTTTCTGGGCATGTACAAGCTGGTGCGGCAATTCTGTTTCCAGAACAAGAATCACAATTGGTTGAAGTTTGAGAACATGTTGTGCACTAGTAGCTACAAAGTTCACATGTATTGCTACCATCTTCTTCATAATATCCATCTACACATGGGCAATATGGGAGTCCTGCTCTGTTTTCTCCACAAGAAGTACACATATCATAGGCTCCTTATTCACATGTAGCACAAGGATAGTTACAGACTACAACTGGTTTTTCTCCCCAACCTACGGAAGAAACTTTGTCATCTTCATATAAGTTATCAAAGTTATCAGATCTATAAGCACCATCACAGAAAGAAACGGCGAATTTCTCGACTTGTCCATTAAATCCTGATAAGAAACCATCAGCTCCAACTTTGACAGCATGGTAATTTGTATAGAAGTGTTTAGCTTGTATAGTAAAGAATGATTCAGAGTCGGCGAATTTGATAAAACCTGAGATTTTACCAAATCTGTGAGAATAAGCCAAGTATACAAATGTCCATTAAGTTAATTATGATGATTCTGCTCCTACTTTTTCGTAAAAATTGGTTGATGTGGATTATTTCAAGATATCGTATGTGTAAGATGAAAATACGACATAATCTTTTTTAACTGAGACGACAAGAGTTCTATCTCCAAGGTTATCTGCATCACCTAAATCAGCATCTTCGTTGGTTGTGAATCTGAAGAGAATTTGTTCATCTGTTCCAGAGACAGCTTCGTTCATTTTGAACCAACCATAAACAGCATATTCTTTTGGTGTATCATGACCATCTGGCCAATATACATTATATCCATCATCTCTGTCGGTGAAATCTTGTGTTGCGGTCAAGAAAGCTCCACCACAGCTACAATTGGATAAATCTTCCTCTGGACTTGTTTGCTCAGCAACATAGGTCTTGACGGCATCACTTGAGGACAAAGTATTAGCATCTCCCCAAACATAGTTGACGTCATAGTAATAACCATTAACGGTGTAAGCTCCAGATGTAGCTCCAACTTAAAGAGTGAGTTATGATGCTGTGTTGTGCTTAATCCCTGAAGCAGTTGCAGTTTTGGCGGTATTTGCTGAAGCTCCCTTTAATGCGGCGTAAACAGTTTCAGTGGCGGCATTGTAAGAGAAAGAAACAAAATTCCATGCTCCATCAATATCTTTATTGGTTAGTTCAAGTTAGAGGGTAATTGGGTCTGTCTAGTCAGTTGAGTAAGTTGTGAAACTTATAACTGGGTTTGCAGCTGTACCAAATGGTTCGAATTAAATTGCAAGAGCTTAATCACCTTGAACGGCTGTTGAAAGATAGTCCGAACCCTCGGTTACTCCAGCTATAGCAAAAGCATGGTTGATGGGGGCTGAAAGATCTACCTTTTCTGGGATTCTATAATATAGTTTGAAATAAAGGCTGAATCCATAAGATCCTGTATCTTCTGATTAAACCTGGGTATAAATTGGCGCATTAGCGTTCCATTTGCTCTCCAAGAGTTCTTACGTCCGGAGAGGCGATATCAAAAAGATTAAGAATATAGATAGAATAAAATAGTTTTTCATTGACAGATAGAAATAGAAAATCACGAAATGAAAA
>Ga0206693_1200748_pt1 | contig 19492 bp, 34 predicted proteins | sample M280m12015metaT_FD_159680 | JGI IMG/M metagenome (GOLD analysis project Ga0206693, IMG submission 159680) | Metatranscriptome of ammonia-oxidizing marine archaeal communities from Monterey Bay, California, United States - M2 80m 12015... | ecosystem: Environmental > Aquatic > Marine > Intertidal...
ATTAAATTTATCATTACCTGATAATGAGAGCAAGTCTAGTTATTCTTATAATTTTGTTATGCTTTACGACGAACCTTCAGTCTGCTGAGCTGAAGGAATCTAAATGGGATCAAGGAAGCCCAATTTTTACCCAATCTCTTTCCACAGGAGACATTTCAACCGCAACAGAATATGGCTTTGGATTATGGTTCAAGTATTATTACAGAATTCCCCAAAAAGCCGATGTTTCTCTCCTAGTCAACTATAACCACGCTATAGCAGGAGTTACTGAAAGAGACAACTATATGTCAACTGAGTTTATCAAAGATTAAGCTCTTGCTGTATATTTTGTCAAGATCGGAGAACTCACATAACCTACAGTTCGTTTCACTACCTACAATAATGCCGATGATTCACTTGTAGAGATAGATCTTGAATTAGGAACTGATGAAATTGATGCATCATGGAATTTCCTCTATTTTGGATATGATGCAACCAATTAAAAAGTTTATGCTGCTCTCAAAGGAAGTAAATCTGATATTCAAGTCAAAACTGTGACAGGAATTGTTCACAACGATGTCCCAGAAGGTCTTACTTTCTAAGTTGGTTCACCTGGAATTTAGTACCACACACTCAATGGTTACTATTTTGGAATCGATTTCTCATATGGAGCTAACACATTCTTCGATAGCACCGATGAAATTGAAGCTTTGATGTACGCAATAGGTTACCCAGAAACTGACGACGCCGTATGTGAATGTGGTGGACCCGTCATGACAGCTGAACACGATTTCACAGGAGCCGACAAATCTTACCAAGTTTAATGGTCTTCTGGCCATGATACACCTGCTGAATATGCTGTTTATGGTTGGGTTAAGCAAAATACATTAGTTGAAGGAACTGATGAATAAATAATCTTCAGATTCACCACTAATGAAGATTCTGCATTAGGAGATTAAACTACTCTTGGAGATAGAGGTATGGTAGTTTCGGTAACCGCAAGTGACCTTATAGCTTCTACTTATAGTTATGATGTCTTTGCTCAATCCCTCTTAAAGAATACAGATTAAAAAGCACAAATCTAGACAGATTTATTGGACTGGACATTTGTTTATGCATCTTATTCTCATAGATACAATAAATATGTCTTGTTTATTCACTCCTCTACTAGAGATGAAGTTTTCACTTTATAGGCAAAACATTTCTATACCAACTATCATCAATTATATATTGGTAAAGACCCATGGCACTCTGCTTTCGATGGTTCTATCAAATAAGTCGCTGTTTCTTTCTGTGATGGTGCTTACAGAACATAATAATTCGAAAACTTGTATGAAGATGACTTAATTGCTTCAGTAAGCTTTGAAACCCCAACTGAAGTTATTTGTGACCCATCTTGTGATACCTGTGAATCCGGAGCTGTAGATATGTGTATTACTTGTGGATCAAACAGAGTCGGAATTCCAGAATGTCCATGTCTCGACGGATATTATGAAGATGAAGATGAATGTGTTGCTTGTGATTATACTTGTATCACTTGTACATCAGCAACTGAATGTGTTTTATGTGCTGGAAACAGAATTAACGCACCAGATTGTGAATGTCCAGCCAATACTTATGAAGATGGTAATGCAGACTGTCCACCATGTAGTGATGCCTGTGCTACTTGTGAATTAGACGGATCTTGTATTACTTGTACAGCTCACAGATCTCCAGCTCCTCTTTGTCCATGTGAAAGTGGTCATTACGAGACTGAAATATCTGAAGTTAAAGTTTGTGAAGTTTGTGACATCAGATGTGCCGAATGTTCAGATGTTTATTACAATTGTGAAACTTGTGCTGTTGATAGTAGCAGAGAAGGAGCACCACAATGTGATTGCCCTAATGGTTATTATGATCCATGTGGAGCCAATGAATTCATTTATGCTGAAGAAACTGGTGAAAATGGATACGGATCTGTTGTGATCTCTACAACAGACAGATGCAAAGAAGCAGCTTGTATTGCTTGTGATGTTAAATGTGCAACTTGTGACAGTGCCGAAAATTGTTTGACATGTTCTGGACTTAGAGAAGACGCACCAGAATGTAACTGTCCAAGCAAATATTACTCTGACGAAACTGAAACCTGTTAGAAATGTAGCTATAAATGTGCAGAATGTGAAGATGCAGATTCATGTACTGTATGTGCTCTTGATGCTAATAGACAAACACCAATGGATTGTGATTGTTTAGATGGTTTCTATGATGAAGGTGTCGCAACTTGTGCTGCCTGTCATGTCAGATGTGCCACATGTTAAACTTACGATGTTTGTCTTACATGTGCTAGCCCAAGACTCAATGCTCCCGGCTGTGATTGTCCAGATGGTACTTGGGATAATAACAACATTTGTGAAGATTGTGACTATAAATGTAGACTTTGCCATTATAGTGCTACCGATTGTAGTGGAGAAGGTGAATGTGCTGAAGATAGAGTCAGTCCTCCAACATGTTATTGTGATACCGGTTACTATGATGACGGATATAACTCCGCATGTAACGTTTGTGATTGTAAATGTTCAGATTGTACATAGACTGGATGTACTTCTTGCTCAGGTGTTAGAACAGGAGCCCCAGACTGTAACTGTCCAACTGGATATTTCTAATTCTCTACTTTAGATACCGACAATGAAGAATGTAGACATGAATAATATTACGATGACGGAACTTGTGTTAAATGTTAATACTTCTGTGCAACCTGTAATAATGAAAATGATTGTGACACCTGTGTTGCTGACAGTCACAGAACATATACTCCAAGCTGTAACTGTAATGATGGATATTTCGATGATGGTACCGATAATGCCATTTGTTCAGAATGTAGTTATAGATGTGCCACATGTACTGATACTGACGAATGTACAACTTGTTCATAAGACAGAATCAATGCCCCAACTTGTGAATGTCCAAACGGAGAATTTGATAACGGATATGAATGTGAAGCTTGTGGAACCCAATGTGCAACATGTTCTGGTTCAGCAAATTCTTGTGATATCTGTGAAGCTACCAGAAACTCTGACCCACCAGGCTGTACATGCCCAGATGGATCTTATGAAGATTCTGACAAAATCTGTTAAGATTGTGATCATTCATGTGCTACATGTTCCGGATCAGCTGATAGTTGTATCTCATGTTCCGATCTTGAAAGATTATATGCTCCAGGATGTACTTGCCCAACTGGAATGTATGATAATGGATCAGATGCAGAGTGTCAAGAATGCTCTTATTTCTGTATCTCTTGTTAAGATGTCGCCAATGACTGTACCCAATGTCAAAATACTAGAACCATGCCAGACTGTAAATGTGCTGATGGTTACTTTGACGATGGAGCTAGTGCAGAATGTCAAGAATGTTCATACAAATGTTTGACTTGTGAAACTACATCTGATTCTTGTTTGACTTGTGCTGGAAATAGAATCTCTGCCCCTACTTGTGGATGTGATTCTGATAACGGTTACTACGATGTTGACCTAAAAGCCGAATGCCCACCTTGTCACAAAAAATGTAAAACATGCTCTGACTACAGCACTTGTACATCTTGTGCAACAGGAAGAGTTGAAGGTACATTCCCAGACTGTCCTTGCCCAGATGGTCAATATGAAACTTCAGACTAAACTTGTGCAGATTGTTCATATGAATGTGCTAACTGTTCAGGAAGTGCAGATACTTGTACTGAATGTTCCGATGTTAGAGAAAGTGAACCAAGTTGTGAATGTCCAGATGGATTCTATAACATTGAAGGAGAATCTGCTTGTGGAATTTGTGAAATCCAATGTGACACTTGTTCAAGTGATGCTACATCATGTATGACATGTGCTGATGGATATATTACACCACCATCATGCCCATTAGCTCCACCAGAAGCAGAATCACTCTCAATCACAAACTCTCCAGTTGGATCTGCTAAGGTGATCACTTGTGCAGACAAATGTGACACTTGTGAATCTTCCTCAACAAATTGTTTGACTTGTGAAGCAAATAGAGTCGATGCACCATCATGTTTATGTGCAAGCAACTATTATGAAGACACTGATGGAGTCTGTACTGAATGTTCTTACAGATGTGCAACATGTAGTTCTGCTACCGTTTGTACAGTTTGTTCTGGAAACAGAGTAAGCTTAGACCAATGTAATTGTGAAGACGGTTATTATGATGATAGTACTGTCTATTGTCAAACATGTGACTATAAATGTAAAACTTGTTCAGATGCTACAACTTGTACCAGCTGTAGTGGTATCAGAGAATTATCAAACGACTGTCTCTGCCCAACTGGATATTATGAAGATAGTACTGGTGCATGTTCATAATGTAACTTTAAATGTGCTGAATGTTCAGGAGACTCAACATCTTGTACTGTATGTGCTAGTGATAGAATTACAACTCCTGGTTGTGGTTGCCCAGACGGAACTTATGATGATGGCCAATCCATTGCTTGTGTTGCTTGTGACTACAGATGTTCAACTTGTGATGTTTACGGATGTACTTGGTGTGCTGGAAACAGAATTTTACCAAGCTAGGGATGTGTTTGTGAAACCGATAGAGGATACTATGACTCTGGTGAAACCGACTGTCCAAAATGTTCATACCAATGTGCCACTTGTTCTTCAACAACCGATTGTCTTACTTGTGCCGAAAACCGTATTAACGAACCACTTTGTGAATGTGCCTCAGGATATTACAATATCGAAGATGATGCAATTTGTCATACATGTAGTTCAAAATGTACAACTTGTACTACCTCCAACGAAAACTGTAGTGAATGTTCAAGCTTGAGAACTGGTGCTCCTTCTTGTTCTTGTACCGATGGTTACTATGAATACAACTCTGTCTGTACTGAATGTAACTATAAATGTTTGACATGTACTGATGCTACTACTTGCACATCTTGTCAAACCGGAAGAGAATTACCAGACTGTAACTGTCCCGTTGGATAATACGACAATAATTTGAATGACCCAATCTGTTATGTTTGTAATGAAATTTGTGAAGAATGTTCTGGATCTTCTACTTATTGTACAGTTTGTGCTGGAAACAGACAAGGAAGTCCAAGTTGTGCTTGCCCCTATGGAACCTTAGACTTAGGTGCAGCTACTTGTGAAACTTGTGCTAATGCTTGTGCTGAATGTGAATATGATATTGGTCACTGTACCTCTTGTTCAGGAATCAGAGATTCAAACACAATTCCAAGTTGTGATTGTCCAACTCAATATTATGAAGATGTCGATGGATCTTGCTCTGCTTGTGATTATACTTGCCAAGAATGTTCAGGAACTTCATCAGCATGTCTTTCTTGTCCAGACAATACTTATAGAACACTTCAAGATGATGGATCTTGTCCTTGTGATTCTGGTTATACAGATACTGGTTTTGCTACATGTACATAGTGTACTTACAATTGTGAAGAATGTTCAGGAGCAGCTGATGTATGTACTCAATGTTGGGAAGGTAGATCAGGATTACCAGACTGTACATGTGATGAAGGCATGTATGATAATGGCTCTAATATTCCAGGATAAAGCTGTAACTCATGTTCAGTTTAATGTTTGAATTGTAAAACAACTGCAGATACTTGTGAATAATGTTCAGGTAACAGAGTTGATAGCCCAACTTGTAGTTGTCCAACTGGATTCTATGATGATAAAGTTTCTGCAGACTGTCCATAATGTTCTGAAAGATGTTATACATGTACTGCTTGTGATGTTTGTACTGCTTGTACAGAAAACAGAAGTGGAATCCCATCTTGTTCATGTAATGCAGGTTACTTTGAATAATGTGGAACTGTCGGAAATGAATGTGACTCAGCTTGCCCATAACCATTTTGTTCAACCTGTAACGTCTAATGTTAAACATGTACCGGAACAGCCAGTACTTGTGAACTTTGTGCTGGAAACAGAATGACAGCTCCTGATTGTGGATGTCCAGAAGGATACTACGATAATGCAGCTGCAACATGCCCACAATGTGATAGTAAATGTTCTACTTGTGAAACTACAGCAGAAAACTGTATTAAATGTGCAAGTGGAAGAAACACTGTACCAGACTGTGTTTGTGATGATGGAACTTATGATAACAATGGTGTCTGTGAACCATGTGCCGCTCAATGTTCAACTTGTAATTCTCTTTACGATTGTACTGAATGTGCTTCAGGAAGAGAAGAAATCCCATCATGTACTTGTGAAGATGGAACTTATGATGTAGGCATTTCTGAATGTGCTCTTTGTTCCACCACATGTTATTCTTGCTCTGGAACTTCAAGCAATTGTTTGATATGTGCTGAAGGTTTGATCAGTCCACCAGATTGTGTTGTACCACCAGCAGAAGCCAGTTCTGCTCAAATTACAAATGTACCAGTTGGATCTGCTAAATATATTAGTTGTGACGAAAGCTGTGCATCTTGTGAAATTTCTGCTACAAATTGTTTGACTTGTGATGATAACAGAGCTTATGCACCCACATGTGCATGTCTCGACGGATTTTATGAAGATTCTGATAGAGTATGTCAAGAATGTTCATACAAATGTACAAAATGTACTAGTGATTCAATTTGTACAGTTTGTTAAGATGCAACACATAGAGATACTCCAGCTTGTGATTGTATTGATGGATATTTCGATGCAGGTGAAGAAAACTGTATCTAGTGTGACGTTAAATGTGCAACTTGTGCAGATTCTTCAGATAATTGTTTGACCTGTGCTGTTGCAAGAGTCGCTGGTACTGCACCCGATTGTCCATGCCCAGTTGGATAAACTGATGTTGATGACGTTTGTTATGCTTGTGGATATAAATGTTACTCATGTGAGGGAACAGTTTCAACATGTACCGAGTGTGTTGCTGAATCAAACAGAGTAGAAGTTTCCGAAGAAGCTGACACTTGTGAATGTTCAAGTGGATACTATGATGATGGGTATAGTGGATATTGTCATGCTTGTTTGAATATCTGTGTTGAATGTTCAAACTCTTATGAATGTACCGTTTGTTAAGAACATAGAAGTTAATCACCACCAACTTGCCCATGCCCAACAGGACAATATGATCCAGGTACTGGAGAATGTTTCGACTGTAGTGCTGAATGTTCTGCTTGTACTTCTTCCAGTGGATGTACTACTTGTGCCTCAGGAAGAGCTAATGATCCACCAAGTTGCCCATGCCCAGATGGTCAATATGATGCTGAAGATGAATGCCACGATTGTGATTCTAATGTCTGTCAAACTTGTGAATCTGACAATTCCCAATGTATTACATGTAATGCCGATAGAGTCCAAAATCCACCAATTTGTGACTGTGTCGATGGATATTACAGAGAGGAAGATAACTCATGTGCTGTTTGTGATTACACTTGTTAGACATGTACTGGTGATGCCTCAGAATGTCTTTCTTGTACTGGAGTTAGAATTGGTGAACCTACTTGTTATTGCCCAGCTGGAACTTATGAAAATGAAAATGGTGTTTGTGCAGATTGTGATGCTGGATGTAAAACATGTGAAGAAAATTCATATACTTGTACTGAATGTGCTGATGGAAGAAACACAGAAGCACCAGAATGTCCATGTAACGATGGATTATATGATAATAATGGTGTATGTCAAGATTGTGGGTTCAGATGTACTACTTGTGGAATTTCTGCAGATGACTGTACCTCTTGTAGTCATGAAACCAGATCAGGAGTCAATGCTTGTGGTTGTTAAGATGGTTACTATGAAGTTACAAATACAGCTGAATGTGCTGTATGTAACTCTGCCGTCTGTCTTACTTGTGAATCAAGTGATGATTGGTGTACAGCTTGTGCTCTTCAAAGAGCCCAAAATACTGAACCATACTGTCCATGCCCAGATGGTACTTATGAAGACTCTAATGGAGATTGTTAATCTTGTGGTTATGAATGTCTCACTTGTTCCGGAGATGCTCATAATTGTGATGCTTGTGAGGGAGATTATAGAACTTCACCAGCTTATTGTACATGTTAAGATGGTTACTTCGATGATGGTGCCGAATCAAATTGTAAAGCTTGTGCTTCCCAATGTTCTACATGTACAAGTTTAACTGTTTGTACAGTATGTGCTTCAGCAAGAAAATCTGGATCAGAACCAACCTGTCCATGCCCAGATGGTCAATATGAAAATGCAGGTCAATGTTATGATTGTGACTACTAGTGTGGAACTTGTGAATCTACAAGTGAAAACTGTTTGTCATGCAGTGGAAACAGAGATATTGCTCCTACTTGTGGATGTCCATCTACAACTTATGAATCTGGTGCTGCAACTTGCCCAACTTGTGAAGCTCAATGTGCTGAATGTGAAGATAACTCATCAAATTGTTTGACATGTTCTGATGGTTATACTGGAGCTCCACAATGTAATCCAAAAGTTGAAGCCAATTCAGCTACAATTACAGATGTCCCAGTCGGATCTGCCAAATTGATTAAATGTGCTGACAAATGTGATACTTGTGAATAGTATGCATCCAATTGTTTAGAATGTGGTGATAACAGACATACAGTACCATCATGTCTTTGTGATGATGGATTTTGGGATAATAATGGAGTTTGTGAAGAATGTTCTTATGATTGTGTTACTTGTTCAAACGCCGAGTATTGTGATTCTTGTGCAGGTGACAGAGTCAATGCTCCATATTGTGATTGTAATGATTACTTCTATGACGATGGATCTTCTGCTGATTGTCAAGCATGTTCAGAAAAATGTACAACTTGTACCGACTATGAAACATGTACTGGTTGTGCTTCCGGAAGAGAAAATGCCCCAGATTGTAAATGTAATTATGGAACTTATGAAGATGAATCTGGAGAATGTCAAGCATGTTCTTACCATTGTAACGATTGTACCTCTGAAGATGTTTGTACAGAATGTGCTGGATCAAACAGAGTAGCTGCCCCAGACTGTTTGTGTGGAACCGGATATTATGATAACGGTGTTACCATTTGTGTCGCTTGTAGTTATAAATGTACTACTTGTGAAAATGGTGATGAATGTTTAACTTGTGGTGGAAACAGAGAAGATGCACCTGAATGTATTACTTGCCCAACTGGATACTATGATGACGGAGTTAACTAGAACTGTTAACTTTGTAGCAGCACTTTCCCCAACTGTTTAGACTGTAATGCTCACGAATGTACTTTATGTGATGAAAACAGAAAGACACCCGATTGTGACTGTATTGATGGATATGTTGAAATCTCTGGAACTTGTGATACTTGTGATTACAATTGTTTGACATGTTCTGGATCCAAAACCAGTTGTTTATCTTGTGCTGGAGAAAGAATCAATGCCCCAACATGTTATTGTCCCGATGGATATTATGACAATGGAACTTCAGATGTTGAATGTCAAGAATGTGACTATAAATGTAAAACATGTAGTGGTGTTTCAACTCAATGTTTAACTTGCTCTGAACTCAGAACCTCAGCTCCAGTTTGTACTTGTGAAGACGGTATGACCGAAGTTGATGGAGTATGTACAGATTGTACTTATAATTGTAACAAATGTTCAGGAGCCATTGATACATGTACCGAATGTGCCTCTGGAAGAGATGTACCACCAAATTGTAACTGTCCATCAGGAACATACGAAGAAGAAGATACTTCTTGTGTTAATTGTGACTGGAAATGTGCAGAATGTGATGGAGCTACTGATGCATGTACCTCATGTAGAGGAGACAGAGAAGCAGCTACCAATTGTGAATGTCCATCAGGATATTATGAAGCATATACATCAAACTGTGCATTATGTAACTATAAATGTTCTAGTTGTGAAGTTGCATCTACATAATGTTTAGAATGTTCTGAATAGAGAATTGGAGCCCCAACATGTTCTTGCCCAGATGGATATTACCACATTGACAACATCGCAGCCTGTGCAGAATGTGAAGAACAATGTTCAACATGTACCAGTTATGCCAGTAACTGTGTATTATGTGCTGATGATAGAATCAATGCCCCAACTTGTGAATTACCACCACCAGAAGCACACTCTGCATCAATTACTGAAGTTCCAGTTGGATCTGTTAAGATTTTCACTTGTGACGACAAATGTGCTACTTGTGAACAAGAACCTGATAACTGTGTAACTTGTGATACCAACAGAATAACTGCTCCATATTGTAATTGTAAAGATGGATACTTCGAAAATGCCGATCTTGAATGTGAAGTTTGTGGATACAGATGTGTTACCTGTACTGATACTGCTGATACTTGTACCACTTGTGCCGGAAACAGAATAAACTTACACGATTGTAACTGTCCAGCCGGATATTATGAAGTTGCTGACTAATCTGATTGTCCATCTTGCCCAACTGCTTGTGAAGAATGTACTAGTTATGAAGTTTGTACAAAATGTTATACTAATAACTACTTGTACGATGAAAGTTGTTCAACATCATGCCCAGATGGTTATTACGGAGCAACTAACGATAATACATGCAAAAATTGTTACGACACTTGTGCAACCTGTAGTGGTGAATACTATAACAGTTGTATCACATGTGCCGCCGGATATTTCTTGACTTCAGGCCAATGTGTTGAAACTTGCTCTGATGGATACTATGGTGATGTCAATACCAGATAATGTAAACAATGTAACTCTGCCTGTACTACCTGTTACGGATCTTTAATAAGTGAATGTACATATTGTTCATCTGGTTACTATCTTTCAGGATCAACATGTGTCACAACATGTGAATCTGGAACTTATGCCGATGCTACAACAAGAACATGTAACTCTTGTGATTCCACTTGTGTAACATGTGCTGGATATGGATCTGCAGCTTGTACTTCTTGTGCTGATAACCTTTATTTACATTCTAGTTCATGTTCCACTTCATGCCCATCTGGATATTATGGAAACAGTGATTCTAATACTTGTGAATATTGTGATCCATCATGTTCTACTTGTTCAGGAGCAACTAGTACTGAATGTGACTCTTGTTATTCTTCATATTTATATGATAATACTTGCTTATCAGTCTGCCCAGATGGATATTATGCCAATACAGCTACTTGGTCTTGTGACCTCTGTTTAGATACTTGTAACACTTGTATCAATAGTGACTCATGTAATTCTTGTACTGGAAACTTATACTTATCCAGCAGTCAATGTATTGAAGAATGTCCATAATACTATTATGCTGAAGATTCCGATAACACTTGCTTACCATGTTCTTCAACATGTGCAGCTTGTGAAGGAACTGGAGCTTCCGATTGTACCGAATGTTTCTCAACCTACTTCCATCAATTCCCACCAGTAGGAGAATGTGTCTTAGAATGTATGGAAGGACTCTATGGAAATACCCTTACTGGAACTTGTGAATTATGTTGGGAAGATTGTGGTGAATGTACCGAATCAATTGTTGATGGTAGCTCTGAAGCAAAATGTTCAGTATGTTCTGGAGATTTATTCCTTGATGAAAATGACAGTTGTGTAGCTTATTGTGCAGTTGGAACTTACCCAGTATCTTCTCCATCTGCTACTTGTATAGATTGTGAACATCCATGTGAAGAATGTACATCTGAAACAGTTTGTACTTTATGTTTAGACGGTGCTGGATATTTATTGAATGGTCAATGTATTTCTCCATGTTCCGATGGATACTTCGAAAATGATGAAACAAGAGAATGTGACTAATGTAACGGAGAATGTGTAACATGTAACGGTGAAGGAAATGACCAATGTGAATCTTGTGAACTTGGTTATAGATACTTACAAAACAACTACTGTGTAATGACATGTGATGATGGAAATTACGCAAACTCTGAATGTGGATGCTGTAAATCATGTAATGCTGCTTGTGCCACTTGTGATATGGCTACTTCTGAAGGATGTCTTACATGTGCCAATGGATATTATGCTCAACCAGACAATGCTAAGAAATGTGCTACTACCTGCGCAGATGGATATTTCGCAGACAGCACAACAAACACCTGTATTGCTTGTGATTACACTTGTTCAACTTGTACTGGTGAAAATAACCACGATTGTTTGACTTGTTATAGTCCATACGGTTTATCTGCTTCTTATTGTTTAGATCCATGCCCAGATGGTACTTTCAATGACAACCAAGTTTGTAACGAATGTCATGTAACTTGTGAAACTTGTTTCGGATCAACATCTGATACTTGTGAAACTTGTCCAGAAGGAACATACTTAGAAGGAAGTTCATGTATCAGCAATTGTGATGATGGAACATTTGCCAACGAAGGAACCAATACTTGTGATGATTGTCACGCTGAATGTTCAACATGTAATGGACCAGAAGCTAACAACTGTCTTTCTTGTTAAGATTCTTATCTTGAATTCAGTGAATGTAAATCCAAATGTACTCAAGTTGGATATTATGAAAACTCTGATGAATGGAAATGTAAAACTTGTGATTCCAATTGTGCTGCTTGCTTCTGTGGAACAAGTAGCTGTTGTACTTTCTGTTATGATAATGTATACTTATATGACAATACCTGTGTGAGCCCATGCCCACAAGAATACTATGCAGATGCTACTCTTGGAATCTGTATGCCTTGTGATGATTCATGTTTAGAATGTTCTGCAGGTACTTCTGCCAATTGTTTAGAATGTGCTGAAGGTACTTATCTCTTGAATGGATATTGTAAAACTGATTGTGGATCTAAATACTTCGCCCAAGAAGATACAAACACTTGTGAACCATGCTCTTCAACTTGTGGGGAATGTTCAGGAGAAACAGCAAATGATTGTACCGGTTGTGTTTCACCCTATTATTTAGAAGGATCAACATGTATCACAACATGTCCAGATGGTTCTTGGGGAAATAAAGACACTAGAAATTGTGACTTATGTTCTCTCACTTTCAGTGAAAACTGTAACACATGTACAAGTGCCACTCAATGTACTAGCTGTGCTGGAGACTTCGCTATATACGGTGGAGTTTGTGTAGACCCATGTCCCGATGCATATTATAACAACAACGGAAATTGTGAAACCTGTTATAGTACTTGTGGATCTTGTACCGACGCTGCTTTTGATTCATGTTTAACTTGTAAAAATAACTACGTTTTACATGAAGGAGAATGTAAATCATCATGCCCAGATGGAACTTATGTTGAAAACTCTGTCTGTTATGACTGTAACAATCTCTGTGCCACTTGTGACGGAGCTTCATATGCTAACTGTAAATCTTGTGACTCACCATATTTCTATTCCGATAAAGAATGTTTATCTTCCTGTCCAAATGGAAATTTCGCCAATTCAGACACACACACTTGTGACCCATGTTATGTTACCTGTAGCTAATGTAGTGGAGCAAATGCTAATGATTGTGATGCTTGTGCTGATGGATTATATCTTTATGAAGGAAGTTGTGGAACCACATGTAATGATGGATACTTCAAGAATGAAGACTTAAATGAATGTACTATTTGTGACGCAGGTTGTAAAACTTGTAGTGCTGGTACATCCACTGATTGTCTTTCATGTTTTGTCTCATACGGACTCTATTTATATGGAACAGAATGTTATCTTGAATGCCCAGATGGAACATATCCTTCTTCTGATGGAGTATGCCACCCATGTAGTACTGAATGTGTCACTTGTGATGCATAATATAACTATAACTGTTTATCTTGCCCAGCTGACTACTATTTACTCAGTGGATCATGTTATAACCCATGCCCAGCAGGATATTACTCTGATTATACTACTAGTAGCTGTATTGCTTGTACCTATCCTTGTGATACCTGTACAGCCTCTGACTCATGTAACTCTTGTACCGATGGATATTACTTATATCTTGGCACATGTATTGATTCATGCCCAAGTGATCTCGGATATTATGCTAGCACTGAAGACAAAGAATGTTTGGAATGTGATGCTACTTGCAAGACTTGTTTCGAATCTACTTCAGCTTATGCAAACGAATGTGAATGGTGTACAAGTGACTCAGAATGTAACCACGGAGGAAAATGTTCTTCAGAAAGTGTCTGTAAATTCCCAAGCTCAGTTTGTGTATACAATCCAAATGGATACTATGATGTTTCAGTGACCGGAGCAACAAACTGTAATTCTTGCCCAGACGGTACCTTCTTAGACTTAACAGTTTGTTCCGCCACCTGCCCATCAGGCTATTACGGAAACGCTGACACAAATACTTGTGATTTATGTAACAATGAATGTTCAACCTGTTTCGGAGGTGATGAAAACTCATGTTCAAGTTGTCATAGTGGAACTTACTTATATGGATCTCAATGTCTTGAAGAATGTCCAGATGAATATTACGCAACTGTTGATGGAACTTGCCAAAAATGTAATGGAGACTGTAAGACATGTAATGGTGCTAATGCCAATAATTGTTTGACATGTGACTATACAAAATACTGGTATGAATATACTTGTATGACTATTTGTCCAGATGGAACCTATGAAAACACTGTCACTAGTACTTGTGATGTTTGTCACGCTAGATGTGATGTATGTGAAGATGCTACCTATACTTCATGTAGTGCCTGTACCTCACCTTATGTCCTTATGGATGAAACTTGTGCTGAATGTACAGTTTGTAATGAAAATACCGGATATTATTGTAATACCGATACAAACACATGTAGTTTATGTAATCCTCAATGTAAAAATTGTGAAGCAGATGCTGATGACTGCTTAGAATGTACTTCTCCAAGAGAAAATGCACCAGAATGTACCTGTCCAGATGGTTAATTTGACAACGGATATATCTGTAGTGATTGTAACTATAAATGTGTTACTTGTGAAGCATCTGATACTTGTGAAACTTGTTATGGTCTCAGAGAAAATGCCCCAGACTGTACTTGCCCAACAGGTTATTATGACGCTGGTGTTTCTACATGTCAAGAATGTCAAACTGGATGTGCTGAATGTGATGGATACAACTAATGTACCGAATGTAATAACAACTCTCAAAGAAGTGGAACTTCTTGTGAATGTCCAGATGGATATGTCGATGCTGCTGATGGTATTGCTTGTGATGAATCACCAACTGAAGTTGTTGAAGATTATATCCCAACCAGTCCTTATGATTCCAGTCCCGCTGCTGTCATAGAAATTGATCCATCTTCTCTTGCTGATGATTATCAAATTGGTGTAGGTTTCTATTATCAATTCTAATTCAGAAACCCAGAAAGAATTGAATTATCCTTAGCCAGAGAAAATTGGTTAGGTATTGCTGGTCTTACCGAAAATGGAGATTATGGTTCTGATTTGAATGCCGGAGATAGAAAATTATCTATCTTCTAATGGCCATGGGAAGATAATGGTATGTAAGTTCAATTTGCTACTTATGATTTGATCAATGAAGACAACAATTTACATCAAACCATGAAGATTGATGATTAATATCATCAATAATGGCATTATGTCTATTTCTCTTATTCTCATTCTGAAAAGAAAGCTGTTGCTGGTATCAGATCTGACCACGATTCACCATTTGCCCTCAAAGAATTTGATTGTGAACACAACGCTCCATCTGATATGGCTGCCTTATCCTTCTTCTTAGGATCAAGTGACAGTACTCAATTCTAAGCTATTAATGGTTATTTCTATGGAGCCAGAGTATATATCACTGCCGGATCATTCAAGATTTCCCAATATGACGCAGCTTCATCAGTAACCACCTTCATTGAAGGAATTACTTAAGCTTATCTTGGAACATCCGAAGAACTTGAAACCTACTATGAAGGTGTTGACGAAGTCCCTGTTCGTGATGCTGACTTCTTCTATAAGAATCAACAACCAGGAACTAACTCATACAACACCAATTGTGGAGATCTTATTGATGATGAAATCACCTATCTTACTGAAGATTACTAATTTGCTAAAGAATATGCCGTTCACGGTTGGGTCAAGAATGAATAATCATGTGAAGGAATCCAAACCATTTTCAGATTGGTAATTGACTTACCAGCTACTGAAACATCTAAGTATGAAAACACTGACTTTGATGGTGAAGGAAACTTCGCTCCAAATGATCAAACTCTCGGAAACAATGTCTTAGTCGGATCTATCAATGATGGTAAATTTATTCTCCATACCTATACCTTCGGAATCTAAGATCCAGCTCAAGATGTCTTACTCAATTTAGATTGGGACATTGTTGTTGAAGAATGGTTCTTCTTCTACTTCGCTTATGACTGGAATGAAAAGAATGCTAGAGCTTATCTCTATCAAGACGGTGAATCTGTAGAACAAAATGTTTCTGCAGAACATATTATTCCAAAATATGTCGGAATTTACCTCGAATAAGCATTTGAAGGACAAGTAGAAGATCCAACTCTCTGTATTTCTGATGGATCTGGAGATTGTTACACAACTGAATGGACTGGATTCAAAGATAACACTACAGTTGTTGCTGATTTAGGAGAAATCCCATACAATGGACCAAACCCATAGGTTGAAATTGATGTACCTGATAATGAAATTGCTGATGTTACTGAATATTCATTCGGTTATTGGTTCAGATTCCACTATAGAATCCCTGAATGGCTCCCAATTAATACTGCTAGAAATAACTTCTTAGCTATGGCCGGAGTTACTGAAAATGAAAACGGATGGACTGCATCAAGTGATTGTGGAGATAGAGGTCTCGCTATTTACTATGTTTCTCACAACAAAGTAACCAAACCTACTTATAGATTCTCTACTTATAACTTCAAAGAAGATGGAACATGTGAACCTTATAATTATGGTGGTATCGGTTTACCATTTGATACATTCGAAGGAAAATGGTATTATATCTACTATGGATATAGTTCCACTACCAGCACAGCATCTGGTTATATCTAATCTGATGACGGAGTTTTATATGAAAATACCCTCACTAGTCAAAGACATTCATTCCCACTTAACGAACTCCACTTCTCATTCGGTGCTCATGGTGTACAAAACGTTAATGGTCTCTACGGAGATATTGCATTTAACTATGCATCTGGAGCTTATGTCGGATCTACATCTGATTTCACTACTTGGTTCGATAAGAATGTCAAAGAACATCCAGTTGTTTCTCTCCCAGCTGCTGATCTTCCAATCATTGCCACAAAATCAGTTAGTTCTTCTGTTCACAGTATTTCAAAACATGAGTATGAATCTGAGTATGAACATGCAGAAAGCTATGCCATCTACGGTTGGTTGAAATGGAACAGTAACATCAACTAATTACCAAACCACTTAGTTGCAAGATTGACAATCAATGAACCAGAATATCAAATGGATGCCTCTATATTAGGAGACAGAACTCTTGGAATCTGGTTGAACGATGATGGAAACTTCTATTTCTCAACTTATACATATGCTTATAACTTTGGAAATGATAATGTTGATAAATATACTAAGATTGACATTGAAGATGATCTTGAAAACTGGGTATGGATCTACTATGGTTACGATAAAGTCAATAGACAAGCTATTGCTTATGCTAGATTTGCTGATAGAGAAGTTGTCTAATACTAGACTTCAACTCGTCACTTTATTCCTAAATACTTCGGACTTGAACTAGCTAATGTTGAATCTGGACAAAACGGATACAACGGAAACATGAAAAATTGGCATCTTTGTGTAGGAGAATCCTGTGCTAGAGATGACCTTTATGAAGAATTCAATTGTGCTGAAGATATCGAAACTGCTGATCCAGAAGATCCATTATCACTTGGTGATGGTGAACCTGGTTGTGATCTCGGTGATTACTGTGACAATGGTCTATATCCACCATGTTCTGAAGAAACTCCAGTTACATACTCTGCTGAAGTTAAAATTGATTGGCCAGAACTTGATGTATCTGAATACATTGAATAACCTTGGGATCAATAAGTTCCAACTGCTGAAGTAGTTGTTGATGAAGCTCTCCTTCCATATGTTAACTAATATTCCTTCGGATTCTGGTATATGTTCAGATTCAGATCACCACACAGAATGGAAATCGATGAAAAGAGAACAAACACTCACGGTGTTGCTGGTGTTACTGAAGGTGATTCTTATTGCACTAAATCCAATCTTGGAGATAGAGCTTTGAGTTTGTTCTTCAACACCTGGGATGAATATCTTACTCCCACTTATAGTTCATGTTCATATGATACAGGAAGAGCTGAAAACAGTATCTGTAAAGATATAGAATTTGCTATCACAAATGTTGATGGTTATTGGTTCTATGTCTATTCAGGTTACTCACACGATAATCATGAATCTTACACTGCTTTCTATAATGACAACACTTATAAAGCTGTTACCAATCCAATCTTGTACCACAACTTACCAGCATCCTCTCTTAAATTCAATCTCGGAACAACTGCTGGATTCAACTCTATTAATGGATACTTCTATCATGTTGAATTCAAATATGATGACACTGCTTATATTGGAACCGAATCTGAACTTAGAGCCTATGCTGATGCTACAACAAAACCATCTAAATTCATGATCTTTGCTGAAACCAATATTGTTCAAGAAGAAGAAAAAACCTTCACCAAATGGGGATCTGTCAATGAATGGGAATATGATCAATATGATGGTGTCTTTGAATGGGCCATGTATGGTTGGGCCAGAGGTGATGGATTCTTTGAAGATTAAAACGAAATTCTCAGAGTCACCATTAATGATGACCCAGTAGGAGATGTCGAATACCTCGGAGATAGATCTTTAGTTGTCTTTATTCTTAAAGAAGGTGGAAAAGAATATATCTATTTCTCTGTCTATTCTTATGGATTCTCACCAGATCTTGATGGTACCAATGAATTCGTTAAAGTTGATTGCTCTGGATAATTAACTGAATGGTTCTATGTATACACCGCCTACTCTGTATCCAAATAGACTGCCTTATTATATCTCAAGATTGCTGATGATGATGTTACTCCATACACTATTGCATCATTCTAATTTGTACCAAAATTCTTCAATGTCTACTTAGCCAAATCACCTGAGAACTATCCAGGATTCAATGGAGACATGTAAGATTGGTACTTCCTCGCCGGAGCTGGATCATACACTACTCCATCTGATGCTGAATGTGAAATTCCCGGATCTTGTGATGTCAATCCAGTCGAAGATTCATCATGTGTATATCTCTACTCTGAATGTGGATACTCTGGAGATTCCACTAAAGTCTGTAGCAGCTAACCTTACACTGATGTTGATTATGTAGTTATGTCCGTCAAAGTACCAGATAATCAAGTTATCTATCTTTACAACTTACCATGCTTCAACGGAAACACAGTTAGTCTTAGTCAAGATATTGATTGTATTGATGATGTTAGACCATTTGATTTCAGTTTACTCGGAATCAAATTAGTCACTGATGAAAAACAAAGTAGATTACATGCAGGTTCTTTCTCTGTAACCTATAAACAAAAGGGTCTTAGAAGAGCCAGTGGCAATAACTCCCTCAAATCATTCAAAAGATGATTGAGTGCATATTAATTAAACATTGAGTTAATTTGAGTGTATCTTAAATTTACATATTACATATTAGTTAAGATCTAAATTCC
>Ga0206693_1289717_pt1 | contig 17574 bp, 27 predicted proteins | sample M280m12015metaT_FD_159680 | JGI IMG/M metagenome (GOLD analysis project Ga0206693, IMG submission 159680) | Metatranscriptome of ammonia-oxidizing marine archaeal communities from Monterey Bay, California, United States - M2 80m 12015... | ecosystem: Environmental > Aquatic > Marine > Intertidal...
CTTTTCAACACACGTTCTGTTTCCTTTTCTGTTCCGGGCAAAAAAGTTCAAACTAGCTGAATATAGGCCATTTGAGCACCGTCGCCTTTTCTAATGTCAGCCCTTACAACACGTGTATACCCACCATTTCGGTCAGCATAACGAGGGCCAATTTCGTTGAACAATTTACGCAAAACATCATGTTTGCCCTTCATTCGGGTATGTAAATTAGTGCCGAAAATAACTTTGGCCGCTTGTCTCCTAGCGTGTAGATCACCGCGCTTAGCTAATGTAATCAGTTTTTCTGCATAGCTCCTCAGTTCTTTACACTTGGGCAATGTCGACCGGATCTGCTCATGTTCAAATAGAGCAGTGGTTAAATTTCTCAGTAATGCTTTCCTATGACTGGATGTTCGACCAAGCTTTCGGCCACTTTTTCTGTGTTTCATTTTTTGTTATTACCTCTCACACTCATTTAGACCATCGTTCTAATCTTCGTCTAATTTCATCCCCAACTCAAGTCCCATTTGGCCTAGAATTTCTTTAATCTCAATCAGAGATTTTTTGCCGAAATTTCGCTGCTTTAACATTTCTGGCTCACTATGGATGACTAAATCCCGAATTGTCGTAATTTGAGATGCCTCCAAGCAATTGGCAGAACGAACTGATAGTTCCAGCTCAGCCACTGGTTTATTGAGAAATTTCTCCTGCTGGATTTTGTTTTCATCAATTACTTCAATTGGCTCGACATAATGTTCGTCGAAGTCAGTGAACAAACTCAGTTGGTCGCGTAAAATTCTAGCGGCCTCAGTTACAGCCTCTTTTGCTGTTAAGCTACCATCGGTCCAAACTTCCAATAACAGACGATCAAAGTTGGTTATGTGCCCTACTCTCGTTTCTTCAACTTTGAAATTCACCTTATCAACTGGTGAAAACTTGGCATCTATTGGAATTACGCCTTCAACAGAATTAGTATTTTCGGTTTCATCAGCTAATGCATAACCACGACCACGAATTAATTTCAACTGCATATCCAAACTGTCGCATCGATCTAAAGTCGCAATATGTTGGTCTGGATTAACGATTTCAACCTGTCCATTTGGCATAATATCAGCAGCCGTAATTTCTTTCGACCCTTCAGCGTGTAGGCGCAACGTTATTTCCTCATCCGTAGAAACAAGGAAACGAAGTGACTTTAAATTAAGAATGATCTGTACAACATCTTCGCGCACACCTTCGATCGTATCATATTCGTGGTTAACCCCATCAATTAATGCCGAAACGATGGCAGCACCTTGGACACTGGAAAGTAATACTCGGCGCAGCGAATTACCAATAGTCATACCAAACCCTCTTGCCAAGGGTTCCGCGATAAACTTACCGTAATTTGGCCTTAATGACTCCTGTTCAGCCAGAAGACGTTTTGGTTTCGTTATTTCTAACCCGATCATTATCCTCCCCTATCAGTTACTCAAATCTCAATTAGTAGGTAATATTTCAACGAGCCGGCTAGACACGTCGACGTTTTGGTGGACGGCACCCATTGTGAGGAATAGGTGTTACATCCTGCATAGATATAATCTCAATACCGGAAGCAGCAAGGGAACGGATTGCGGATTCACGTCCTGAACCGGGACCTTTCACCCGAACTCGGACTTTCTGTACACCATGGTCCTTTGCTTTTTGAGCGCAAACTTCTGCTGCCTGACCAGCTGCAAATGGTGTGCTTTTTCGTGACCCCCTAAAATCCGTTCCAGCACTAGCCCAAGCCAAAGTGTTCCCATTAGGATCAGTAATCGTGATAATAGTGTTATTAAATGTCGCTTGGATATGGGCTATACCTTCAGGGACGTTTTTTCTCTCTCGCCTTCTTGATCTCAATTCTATCTCCTTCTTTTACCAAACCTTATCTTTTTTATCCAGAATAGCCAAACCGATTTAAGCTTTACGACCTACTTCTTTAGCCTTTCGCCCCACGGAAATGGTTTTTGCTCTACCTTTACGTGTACGAGCATTCGTACTAGTTCGTTGACCTCTGGCGGGCAAACCACGACGATGCCTCAAGCCACGATAACAACTAATATCACTTAGGCGCTTGATATTTTGATCGACAGACCTCCTTAAGTCTCCCTCCACCACATAGTTGCCACCAATTTCGTTCCGAATTAAGCTAATTTCATTTTCAGTTAGATCTGCAACTTTCACAGCCGGGTCAATGTGTACATCAGCAACAATTTGAGAGGCCGTCGTCCGGCCAATACCAAAAATGTACGTCAGCCCAATATCAACCCGCTTGTTTCTTGGTAGATCCACTCCGGCAATTCTAGCCATAATTGTCAACCTCCTACATTAACCTTGTCTTTGTTTATGTTTGGGATTGGCCGGGCAAATAACCCGAATCCGGCCTTTTCTTTTTATGATTTTGCATCGCTCACACATTTTTTTAACCGAAGCTCTTACCTTCATATGTTTTACCTTCCTCGACTTCTCATTGGACTATCGCTCAAAAAACCATCATAACGACGAGTGGTTAAATACGATTCGATTTGATTCATAGTGTCCAATGCAACTCCAACAACAATCAACAAGGATGCACCTTGCACCATGGTACCTATCTTCAGCCATTGTTGAAAAATCATTGGAATAATTGCAATGGCCGCCAAAAATACCGCCCCTGGCAGTGTAATCCGAGTCAGAATATTGTTGATATATTCTTCCGTCCGTTTTCCCGGTGGAACACCTGGGATATGCCCACGATTTTTACGCAGATTATCAGCCATATCAACGGGATTAACCTGAACTGCAGTATAAAAATAAGTAAAACCTATAATCAAAAGGGCATAAATAACGTAGTACAAAAAACGAGTCGGTCCAAACCAAACCTGAAGCCCAGTGATCCAAGTTGACGTCGGAAATGCTTTCTGTAAGAACCCAAACACAATGCCGGGAAACTGCATGAGCGTAACAGCAAAAATGATTGGAATCATACCTGCCGTATTGACACGTAACGGAATATGCGTCGATTGGCCACCGTAGACTTTACGGCCAACAACTCGTCGAGCGTACTGAACTGGGATTCGCCGAATAGAAAGAGTAATGAAAACAGTTCCCATAATCGCAACAAGGGTTAACAAAACTAATACCACAATTTGTGGTAGACCAATTTGACCACTAATCAAATCAGCAGTAAGTTGCTGGATACCACTCGGTGCTGCAGCCACAATCCCAACAGTAATGATGATCGATATACCTTGCCCTACTCCTTTCTCAGTGATTTGCTCTCCCAACCACATCACAAAAGCAGTTCCAGCCATTAAAGTTATCATTACCAACAATGTCCAACCAAGATTAGGGTTAGAAACAATTGAATTATCTTGCCCCCAGCTTTTTAACATGGTTGTAATTGCTACGCCCTGAACCGCACTTAAAATCACTGTGCCATAACGTGTGTACTGGGTGATTTTTTTCCGGCCACCATCTTCTTTGGATAATTTTTCTAAAGATGGCACTACCACGGCCAATAACTGCATAGCAATAGAAGCACTAATATAGGGCTGAATTCCCAAGGCAAAAATTGACATCTGTTTGAACGCGCCACCCGAAAAAAGGTTTATAAAACCTACAATATTTTCAGCAGCTTCGTTAGCTTCAAGCTGTTGCTGAAACCAACTGGCCAAAGCTGCATCATCAATGCCTGGGAGTGTAATATGAGCACCAACTCGGTAAATGAATAGTAGTAGCGCCGTAAAGAATAGGCGTTGGCGGAGTTCAGGGATTTTGAGGGCGTTGCGGAATGCTTGGATCACTTAGATAACCTCGACCGTACCGCCTTTTGATTCAATCTGTTGAATTGCGGACTGAGAAAAACGATGAGCTTGCACTGTCAACTGCTTCTCGAGAGTGCCTTCCCCTAGAATTTTGACCCTTGGTTCTCTAGCAGACACCAAATTGGCAGAAATCAAACGTTCAACGGTAATATTTTCGCCATCATCAAATTCATTCAAGGCTTTTACATTAACAACATCATATTCGACTTTCTTATGCCTATTTCTTTTTGGTCCTCGTTTGGGTATTCGTCGAACCAATGGCATTTGACCACCTTCAAACCACGCTGGAATACTGCCACCAGAACGAGATTTCTGCCCCTTGTGACCGCGACCGGCAGTACCACCGCTACCAGAAGCGTCCCCACGGCCAACTCGCTTTTTTGCTCGTTTAGCCCCGTCATGGGGTTTTAGCTGATTTAATTTCATAAGTATAAGAACTCCGATTACATTTTATTTAATCGTGGAAGATAATTTTAGCCACATCCTAATTTAGTAAGTCATCTACACTAAGGCCTCGTAATCGAGCCACATCTTCTATCCGTTTGAGACTACTTAAACCTTGAATCGTTGCTTCCGCGATATTTTTCAAATTTCGACTGCCGATCCTTTTGGTTAAGATGTCACGGATACCTGCGTACTCCATAATAATCCGCGTAGCAGGCCCGGCAATAACCCCGGTTCCTGATCCTGCTGGTTTCAGCAGAACTTTACAAGCTTTGTATCTACCAACGATTTCATGTGGGATTGTCCCATTAATCAGAGGAATACGAATGAGATTTTTTTTTGCATCCGCCAGGCTTTTGGCAATTGCGGAAGGTACTTCATTCGCACCAGCAAAACCTAGACCAACAATACCGTCCCGATTGCCAACCGCAGTTACTGCGTTAAAGCTAGGCGTTCGACCACCCTTCCTTACCCGCATGACTCGGTTAACCCCTATTAACCGCTCTTCCAGTTCAAATCGACTGGCATCAATTTTATCTACCAATATAAACTCCTAAAATTTTAGGCCATTCGCTCTGGCTGATTCGGCCAAAGCTTTGACCCTTCCGTGATACAACTTTGAACCTCGATCAAAAGTAACCATTTCGATTTCTTTATCTCTCGCCTTTTTTGCAATTAATTCGCCAACTTTTTCAGCTGCCATTGAGTTACCAGTAGTTGGAAGATCTTTCAATTCAGGTGACAAAGTCGAGGCTGAAGCTAAAGTAATACCATTAATGTCATCGATAATCTGGGCATAAATATGACGCAAACTTCTGAAAACAGACAACCGCGGCCTATCACCAGACTGCCTTATCCTATAACGAACACGAGAACTTCGTCTTTTTTCTGCTAATTTTTTCTTCTTAATTCGAGACAATGCAAATCTCCCTTAACTTTAACCACTCAGCTTAATAGAAAAAGCCAATTAAACCCTAGCTTTTCCCTCTCTCATCCGAACCCGTTCTCCCTCGTAACGAATTCCTTTCGATGGCTTATAGTCCTCTGGTTTCTTAATCTGACGGATAGTAGCACAAACTTGACCTACCAATTGTTTGTCAATACCACTTACCACAATTGGAATATGAGGTTGCCCATCGATGTTTTCTGGCGCTTCAACAACAATCTCAATTCCTTCTGGTGGCACATAGGTAACGGCATGTGAATAGCCAACATTAAGTACTAACTCCTTTTGACGATTAACTTCAGCGCGATACCCGTTACCAACAACCCGTAACCTCTTCTGAAATCCAGCGGAAACCCCAGTCACCATATTCGCAATTAAACTTCTAGATAAACCGTGCAACGATTTATACTGACGAAGATTACTTGGTCGTTTTAGTGTGGCAACATTTCCTTCTATATTCAAGTCAATTCCATCAGGAAGAGTCCAACTTAATTTCCCCTTCGGTCCTTCGATCTCAACATTTGATTCAATGATATTAAGTTTTACATTAGACGGAACTTCAATTGGCTGGTACCCAACACGCGACATTAATTTCTCCCTATCTGATCCTTGAGAAATTCTTTACCAAACGTGGCAAAGGACTTCTCCCCCTACATTTGATTTTCGGCATGTTCTATCAGTCATAACTCCTTGAGAGGTAGATATAACCGCAACTCCTAACCCGCCAAGTACGCGAGGCAATAACGACTTATTGACATAAACTCGTCGTCCTGGCTTACTAATGCGTTTAATACCAGAGATAACACGTTCTTCTGTTTCCGAATACTTTAGATAAATTCGAATGATTCCCTGTTTATTATCTTCAATGATGCTGTAACTTCGAATAAACCCTTCTTCGTGTAAAACACGTGCCAATTCAACTTTAATTTTAGAAGCCGGAACTTCTACCCGATCATGAAGCGCCTGACTAGCATTTCTTACTCTGGTTAGCATATCCGAAACCGGATCTGTCATTGACATTCTTATTATTCCTTTTACCAACTGGCCTTTCTTATGCCAGGAATCTGCCCAGCTAAAGCGAATAACCGAAAGCAAATTCGGCACAAACCAAATTTTTTCAGGAATCCTCTGGATCGACCACAGGATGAACAGCGGTTGTACTTCCTTGTTGAAAACTTCGGTTCACGTTTCTGTTTAGCTACTAGTGCTTTGGTTGACACGCTAATATACTCCTTTTTAATCTCTAAAGGGCATTCCCATTAGTCTGAGTAATTCTCGACCTTCTTCATCTGTCGTTGCTGTTGTAACAATTGATACGTTAAGCCCACGAACTGCGCTGATTTTATCATAATTGATTTCAGGAAAAATCACTTGTTCTTGTAAACCCAAGGAATAATTCCCCCGCCCATCGAAAGAATTCGGTGAAATGCCTCGGAAATCACGAAGTTGTGGCAAGACAACATTCACTAATTTATTATAAAACTCGTACATCTGATTACGACGAAGGGTCACCTTACAACCAATTGCCATACCATCTCGAATTTTGAAATTAGCAATCGACTTCTTAGCTCGAGTAATCATGGCCCGTTGCCCTGCAATCAACGATAACTCTTCAACAGCACTGTCCAGTAATTTGGGCGTTTCTACCGCTTCACCAACTCCCATATTAAGCGTAATATGCTGAAGTTTTGGTAACTGCATCGAAGATTTATAGTTGAATCGTTTTTGAAGTGCTGGTACAACTTCACCAGCATAAAGATCTTTTAACGTACTCATTGATATCTTAATTTCCTAGTCTATGACTTCCCCAGTTTTTCGAGAAACCCTAATCCGAAACTTCTTGATCCGCCCATTAATCTCTTTTTCCGTAGTAATACGTTTAGTTCGGATAGGTTGACTGGTTTTCGGACAAATCAATTTCAAGTTTGAAATATGAATAGTGCCTTCAATCTCAACACGACCACCTTCTGGTGAATCAGCGGAAGGTCGCATAAGCTTGGTAATTATGTTAAGCCCTTCAACAACAGCTCGCTGTTTAGCCTTCATAACTTGAAGTACCTTTCCTTGTTTACCGGAATCCTTACCACTCAAAACCAAAACGGTATCACCCTTCTTAATATGTGATCTTCCTACGCCCATTTTCCCTCCTCAGCTAAATTACTTCTGGAGCTAGAGAAACAATTCGAGTAAAATTCTTGTCTCGCAATTCACGTGCAACTGGACCAAACACTCGAGTGCCTCTCGGTTCAAGCTGAGGATTGATGACTACTGCTGCATTTTCATCAAACTTCACATACGAACCGTCAGATCGGCGATACTCTTTCTTAGTGCGGACGACTACAGCACGCACCACTTCTCCTTTTGCAACTTGACTGTTCGGAATCGCCTCTTTGACACTAGCAACGACAACATCCCCAACACGGGCATAACGCCTACGACTACCACCGAGAACCTTGATGCACATTAACCGCTTAGCACCAGAGTTGTCAGCCGAATTCAGCATTGTATACACTTGAACCATTAGACTTTCCTTATTTTTTTCAGCCGATCCAACCGAACATTACCGACCGAAACTAACGCTTACAACTTCAAACTTCACTAGGATAACTAGTCCGCCTTCTCCAAAACCTTCTGTACTCGCCAACGCTTACGGCGACTGAGTGGACGGCTCTCACAAATTTGTACCAAGTCCCCTAATTCGCAATTATTATCTGCATCATGAGCCAATATTTTAGAGGAACTTTTAACTATTTTTCGATAAAGTGGATGTTGATAAATCCTAGTGATACTAACAGCCACCGTTTTATTCATTTTGTTGCCAATCACTACACCAGAACGAACCTTTGGTTTACCTCTTATTCCCATGCTATTCAACTTTTCTCCTGTTAGTCAGGCTTTTATTCGCCATTCTGTAAAGCTCGCTCTCGAATTATTGTTTGCATGCGGGCTATATTTCTTCGTACTTTCCTAATTTGCGAGCTATCTTCAACTTGTGCCAGCCGATTTCGAAACTTCAAATTAAACAAGCTTTCTTTCTGATTCTGAATCTCGGCTTTCAACTCTTCATTAGACTTAGCTCGGATTTCATTGGCTCTCATTCGAATTCACCTTCACATTATTGAGATACAAAACGAGTTTTGAAAGGCAATTTATGCGCAGCCAAACGCATCGCTTCACGGGCTACGTCTTCTGGTACACCACTAAGCTCGTAGAGTATACGCCCTGGTTTGATTACATCCACCCAGTATTCGGGAGCGCCTTTCCCACTTCCCATTCGGGTTTCTGCTGCCTTTTTAGTAATGGATTTGTGTGGAAAGACCTTAATCCAAACTTTACCACCCCTACGAACATACCGCGTCATTGCTACCCGAGCAGCCTCGATTTGTCGGCTTGTCATCCAACCTGCTTCTAAGGCTTGCAATCCATATTCACCAAAAGTAATTTGAGATCCTTTCATTGGTGTTCCACGGCGACGACCTTTCTGTATTTTACGGTATTTCGTGCGCTTTGGCATTAACATCTAACTTCCCCCTTCTCCAGCTATAGAAGATTAATAAACCTAAGACTCACCACGATCGTGGCTACGTTCACGCCTAGCGAAATCAGATCCACGTCGACGTGGTCCTGGCCGCCGGCGAGACCTTCTCTCTGCACGGGCTTGTCGCTCTTCCCTTTGTTCAAAAGGATCTCCAATAATTTCACCTTTGAAAATCCAAGCTTTGACACCAATTTTACCGTAGGTTGTCGTGGCTTCAGAAAATCCAAAATCAATATCAGCCCGCAGTGTGTGGAGTGGTACCCGGCCTTCAATAGCTGACTCACTACGTGCCATATCCGCTCCACCTAAACGTCCACCAACTGCGATCTTTACACCCTCTGCCCCTGCCCGTTTGGAATTTTCTAAGTTTTTCTTAATTGCTTGTCTAAAATTAGCCCGACGCTCTAGTTGCATTGCGACTGTCTCAGCAACTAACTGAGCACTGAGTTCAGGTCGCTTAACCTCTTTCACTTCAATCTTAACCGGCTTATTAACCAAATTCTGCAAATCCTTTTGCAACTTATCAGATTCCGAACCTTGTCGCCCTATCACAACACCAGGTCTGGCTGAATAAATAGTTGCTGTCGTCCGGCCGGCGATCCGCTCAATCTCGATTTTTGCAATACCAGCTCGTGTTAAACGATTTTTTATGAACTTTCGAATACTAATATCTTCATTGAGCCACTGAGCATATTCACGTTTGCTAAACCATTTAGAGTCCCAAGTGTCTAGAATACCCAACCTTAGGCCTCGCGGGTGTGTTTTTTGTCCCACTACTTTCTCCTCAATTATTGTACCGAACAGAGTAAAGGATGAACTTATGTTTACTCTGTAGAGTTTTATTCACTGTCTGGATCAACATCTAATTCAACTGTTATGTGGCATTTACGTCTCAAAATCCTATGTGCCATTCCTCTTGCACGTGGACGAATCCAGCGACGAGTTATGCCTTCATCAACCCAGATACGTTTGATGAAAAGATTTTCCTCGTCAATACTAGATTGCACATATTGTGCATTAGCGATGGCCGAGCGAATGAGTTTGTGAAGCACCGGCGACACTCCCTTGAGAACAAACGCCAGCTGATCAAGAGCATCTCCTACATACTGACCTCGAACTAAGTCAGCAACCAATCGCGCTTTACGCGGCGCAACTGCCACATTTTTGATACTTGCACGTGCAACCATAATTGACAATTAACTCCTTTTCAATGGCCTTAGAACGATTAGTGCATCTTAAACGTTCGTGTTGGGGCAAATTCACCTAACTTATGACCAACCATATTCTCTGAAATATAAACGGGGAAAAACTTAGTCCCGTTATGGATTGCTAATGTGTGTCCAACAAACTCAGGAGCAATCATCGAACGGCGGGACCAAGTCCGGATTACCCTCTTATTACCAGATGCATTCAGTTGGTCAACCTTTTTCAGCAATTTTTGATCAATATACGGCCCTTTTTTTAACGAACGTGGCATTAAAAACCTCTTTTTATTTTCTTCTGCTGGCAATGTAGCGGTTCGACAGCTTATTTCGATTTCGAGTTTTATAACCCTTGGTTGGAACCCCCCAAGGAGTAACTGGATGACGCCCACCTGAACTTTTACCTTCGCCTCCACCATGTGGGTGGTCAACAGGATTCATAGCGACACCTCTGACCTTTGGCCGGCGACCAAGCCAACGCGAACGACCAGCCTTACCAATAGTGACATTAGCATGGTCTGGATTACCAACCTGTCCAATAGTAGCGTAACAACGGCTTAACACCAAACGGATTTCTCCTGAAGGCAACTTAAGACGAGCATACTTTCCCTCCCGTTCTAACAAAGTGGCAGAATCCCCGGCGCTCCGTACCATTTGCCCCCCCTTTCCAGGTCTCATTTCAATATTGTGTACAGCCGTACCTGGAGGAATACGTTCAAGAGACATCGAATTGCCAACGCGAATTTCAGCCTGTGGCCCCGAATTAAGAATTTCACCAACTCTGACTCCTAGGGGAGCGATAATATAACGTTTTTCTCCGTCCTCATATGTTAGTAAAGCAATACGAGCCGACCGATTAGGATCATATTCGATTGCCGTTACTTCAGCCGGAACACCATGCCTTTCTCTTTTGAAGTCAATAGTACGATAGCGACGTTTATGCCCCCCCCCACGACGACGAACAGTAATACGCCCATTGGAATTTCGACCTGAAGAACGTTTTTTTCCTGTCGTTAAAGATTTTTCAGGTGAAGTTTTCGTGATTTCTTCAAAACTGTGCCCCGTCATTGTTCGACGACTGGGCGTTACTGGCTTATAGCTTTTGACTGGCACTTTGTGTTCCTCTTTTAAATGCTATCAAAGATTGGGATTGTCTCGCCTTTCCGCAAAGTAATAATTGCTTTTTTATAATGAGGCGTTCGACCTTGATTGAAGCGCATAAGTCTACCTTTGGGCTTACCACGCACATTCATCGTCCGTACGGAGCGAACCTTCCCTTTCAAATCAAAGGCTTGTTCCACCGCTTCCTGAATCTGATGCTTATTAGCTTTTTTTGTCAACAATAAATGTAAACTTCGGCGACTCCATTTCCCTAAGCGAAGTGCTTTTTTCTGTCAACAGAGGCCGTTTGAGGATTTTGTACGGATCAACCATGATTACTAAACTACCTTAATGTGTAAATCTGTATCGGGCTAAGCGAACTTTTGTTCTAATTTTTGAATGGCATTCTCAGTCAAAATTAAATTGTCATGCCAGAGTATTTGATACACGTTGAGTAAATCCCACGTGCAACTATTCACACCTTGGATATTCCTAGTCGAGAGGTAAATATTTTCCTCATTTTCACCAAGCACAATTAACGATTTACCAGTCAGACCTAATGCTTGTAACAGACGTATAATATCCTTCGTTTTCGGCGTTAACAATTGAAAATCTTCAACTACTTTACAAGATTGACTTTGTAATTTATCGGCCAGAGCATAATAAAGACCCAACCTACGCACTTTCTTTGGCAAATACTGCCGATAACTTCTCGGCCTCGGCCCAAAAATAACACCACCGTGAACACGAGTCGGAGATTTTGCATCACCGGCTCTGGCACGTCCTGTTCCTTTTTGGCGATACAGTTTACGACCGCTCCCCTTAACTTCTCCCCTTGTTTTGGTGGAAGCCGTACCTCGTCGCTGATTGGCTAAATGAGCAACAATACACTGATGGACAACACCCGAGTCGACTTCAGTATCACTGAAAGTGCTCGGTACATCTTGTTGTCGAATGACTTCACCGGACTGATTATACACATCTAATGACATAAGATTTGACCTCTAACCACCTATTCAACGCCTGCTTTTAACTTTTTAACTGCTCTACGAATCATAAGTAAGCCATTGCGTGGCCCAGGTACAGCGCCTTTAACAACCAGCAAATTTTTCTCTGCATCAACTTTAATGACTTTCAGATTTTGTACTGTGTTGCGTTTGTTTCCGTAGCGTCCGGGCATTTTCACACCCTTAAAAACTTTAGAGGGAGAAGCGCTTTGGCCGATCGACCCACCATGTCTTAAAACCTGCTCATCTCCATGAGAACCTCGTCCACCTTTGAATCCCCAACGCTTTACAACACCAGTAAAACCTCGACCTTTGGATGTTCCCGTTACATCCACCATATCCCCTTCGTCGAACAAACTTGCATCAATCGTAGTGCCAACCTCTAAACTTTCAAAATCCTCAACCTCAAACTCACGAAGATAATGTTGAGGGGCTAGCCCAATTTTCTTAAAATGGCCAAGCTTAGGTTTTGTAACCCGTTTTTCATCCTTCATTCCAAAACCGAGTTGTACGGCATTATACCCTTCCCGGTCTTCAGTCTTAATTTGTACAATCGGGCATGGTCCTACCTCCAAAACTGTGGCTGGAATTGCCCCTCCAAACTCATCAAAAATCTGAGTCATACTAACCTTCTTACCCAAAATTCCATTGACCATGTCCGTCTCCAAAATCACTTGATTTATTGCTTTTATAACTTGCTCGAGATAACTAAGTTATAAAATTTTGATATTAACATCTACACCTGGTGGTAAATCAAGCCGCATAAGAGCGTCCACAGTTTTAGGGGCTGTTTCCAAGATGTCGAGTACTCGCATGTGAATTCGCATTTCAAATTGCTCACGAGCCTTCTTATTAACAAAAGTTGATCGCTGAACAGTCCAGATATGCCTTTTTGTTGGCAATGGTACTGGGCCTGCGACCACGGCTCCAGTATGCTTTGCCGTATCGGAAATTTGTTTAGCCGATTTATCTAGCAACCGTGAATCAAAGGCTTTCAAACGAATGCGAATTTTTTGATTGTCCATGTATCTCCTCGGTTTTTCATAACCCCCTGAGAACGCAACAAAAAAGGGCCGTAGCCTCCAAGGCTACAACCCCTTAGCCGTATTTGCATTATTTAATCTTTGTAACTACACCTGAACCAACAGTTCTACCACCTTCCCGAATTGCAAACCGAAGCTGTTCTTCCATAGCGATTGGTTTGGTGAGTTGGACGCTAATGGTAATATTATCACCTGGCATGACCATCTCAGTCCCTTCCGGCAAGTTCATAATACCAGTAACATCAGTCGTTCGGAAGTAGAATTGTGGCCGATAACCGTTGAAGAATGGGGTATGACGACCACCTTCTTCTTTACTCAAAATATATAATTCAGCTTCGAAATCAGTATGCGGCATGATAGATCCTGGTGCAGCTAACACTTGACCGCGATCAACGTCTCCACGATCAATGCCCCTTAACAATAACCCCGCATTATCACCAGCTTGACCTCGATCTAGGTTCTTGCGAAACATCTCAATTCCAGTAACAACAGTTTCCTCAGTATCTTTCAGTCCAACAATTTCCACTTTATCATTAAGGTTAACAACACCCCGTTCAATCCGACCAGTCACCACAGTGCCTCTACCAGATATAGTAAAAATATCTTCGACTGGCATAATAAAAGGTAAATCTTCATCGCGTTCCGGTTGCGGAATGTAATTATCAACCTCTTCCATCAACTCCATGATTTTTTTGCCAGCTTCACTCTCAGGGTCGCCACCGGCTTCGACTGCGTCCAATGCAGAACCAGCTATAATTGGAATGTCATCACCAGGAAACTCATATTCATCTAAAAGTTCTCTAACTTCCATCTCGACTAGTTCAAGCAATTCTTCGTCATCAACCATATCAGCCTTATTTAAGAAAACAACTAGATTTGGTACATTGACCTGACGAGCTAACAGGACGTGTTCACGTGTTTGTGGCATTGGGCCGTCTGCAGCAGAAACAACTAGAATCGCACCATCCATCTGAGCCGCACCGGTAATCATATTTTTAATGTAGTCTGCATGCCCAGGACAATCAACATGAGCATAATGCCGATTATCAGTTTCATACTCAACATGAGCGGTATTAATCGTGATTCCCCGTTCTTTCTCTTCCGGTGCAGCATCAATCTCTTCGTAACTCTTGACGTATTCTTTATCCATAGCTTGTGAAAGCACCATAGTAATTGCCGCGGTCAAAGTCGTCTTCCCGTGGTCAACATGACCAATCGTCCCGATGTTAACATGGGGTTTGCTACGATCAAAATCTTCTTTAGCCATTAATTAAACTCCTTAAAAGAATTAGGCATTAAACCAAATGTGGTACCATACGTATGTCTTCCTGATTAATTTTTGTGTGTTCACGTAACTCAGCGGCCAGTAAGAATTTCTTCCGCGATACTGGCTGGAACACCACTATAATGCGAAAACTCCATCGAGTAATTGGCCCGCCCCTGCGTAAACGATCGCAAGGATTTTACATATCCGAACATTTGGGCCAATGGTGTATAGGCCCGAACAATCTGTGTATTGGACTTAACTTGTAACTCAGTATCTAAAATCTGTGCTCGCCGGGTATTGAGGTCGCCAATCACTTTCCCTAGATATTCATCGGGCACAATAACCTCGGTTTTCATCATAGGCTCCAGTAAAATCGGTTTTGCTTTACGCACGGCCTCTTTAAAAGCCAATGATCCGGCTATTGAGAATGCCATTTCCGATGAATCAACGGGATGGAAGGATCCATCATATAATCGGACACCAACATCCGTAACTGGGTATCCTGCTAAAACACCAGTCGTCATAGCTTGCTCAATACCTTTTCTAACAGCCGGAATATATTCAGTCGGAATCGAACCACCTTTGATTTCATCTAAGAACTCAAAACCTGTGCCCTTCTCGACCGGATACACTTCCAGAACCACATGGCCATATTGACCGCGACCACCAGTTTGGCGAGCATACTTATGATTTGCTAAAGCATGACGCTCAACAGTTTCGCGATAAGCGACTTCAGGATCGCCAATCTCGGCCGAAACTCCAAATTCACGAAGCAATCGATCGACAATGATTTCCAAATGAAGTTCGCCCATTCCTGAAAGGAGAAGTTGACCGGTATCTTCATCTGTTTTAGCGCGTAAGGTTGGGTCTTCTTCGACCAATCGAGCCAATGATAGATTCAACTTTTCTATATCAGCTTTGGTCTTCGGCTCTACCGCGATTGAAATAACCGGCAGAGGGAAATCCATCGACTCCAAGATCACTGGTGACGCAGGATCACAAATGGTGTCTCCAGTGGATACATTCTTGAGTCCGACAGCTGCCACTATATCTCCGGAAGACAACGACGTCAATTCCTCTCGCTTATTAGCATGCATTTGCAGCACTCGATCCAAGCGATCCTTCTTGCCGTTGGTTGCATTCAACACCCTTGAACCTTTATTAATTTCACCGGAATAAACACGCAAAAAAGTCAATTTCCCAACATGGGGATCTGTAGCGATTTTGAAAGCTAAGGCCGAAAAATGCTGATCGCTTTTTGCAGACCGCGTTTCATCCAAACCAGTTTGTGGATTCTTACCCGAAATGGCGGGAACATCTAGCGGGGAAGGTAAATAACGATTGATGCTATCCAGCAAAGGCTGAACCCCTACATTTTTAAGCGCCGAACCGCAAAGAACCGGAATCAAACTACTATCCAACGTAGCAAAGCGTAAGGCCCGACTAATTTCATCAGCTCCAATTTCTTGGCCATCCAAATACTTAATCAACAGACCCTCATCCCAATCAGCTACACTCGCAATCAACTGATCTCGATATTCTAAGGCATTTGACTCCAAATCGCTGGGGATTGGCGATCGCTCGACCTCTAGGCCCATACCATCTACATCCCAAGTCAGAAACTCCATATTCACTAAATCTATGACACCTCTAAAAGTTTCCGCTGAACCAGCCGGAATTTGAACGGGCACTGGGGTTACACCAAGTCTGTCCGCCATCATCTCAACAGTCCGAAAAAAATCAGCACCAACGCGATCCATCTTATTTACAAATGCGATACGAGGCACCTGATACTTATCAGCTTGCCGCCAAACTGTCTCTGACTGTGGTTCTACACCACCAACTGCACAAAAAACCGCAACAGCACCATCAAGTACCCGCAAAGACCGTTCGACCTCTACCGTAAAGTCAATATGTCCTGGTGTATCAATGACATTGATACGATGGTTATCCCAGTGGCATGTCGTTGCTGCTGCTGTAATAGTGATACCGCGCTCTTGCTCTTGTTCCATCCAGTCCATTGTGGCAGCACCATCATGAACCTCACCTACCCGATGAAGTCGACCGGTGTAAAACAGGATTCTTTCGCTAACTGTTGTTTTTCCGGCATCGATATGTGCCATTATTCCGATATTTCTGGTGCTTTCTAAATTCATTTCTATAAATTATTTCTATAAATTAATTCGTCTTTTATGTGTATTTCTACAAATACCTACCAACGATAATGGGCAAAAGCTCGATTAGCTTCAGCCATCCGATGTTGATCTTGCTTCTTACGAATAGCGACACCTTCATTGTTAAAGGCATCAATCAACTCACCGGCTAGACGCTGTTCCATCGTTCGCTCACCCCGATTCTTACGAGCAGCATCAACCAACCAGCGAATGGCCAGAGTCACCCGTCGTTCGGACCTAACATCAACAGGCACCTGATATGTAGCTCCGCCAACACGCCGCGGCCGAATTTCAAGCACCGGCTTTACATTACTGATCGCCTGATGGAAAATTTCAATTCCGTCTTCATTCAACCGCTCACCTGCACGATCTATGGAATCGTACAAAATTCGTTGAGCTATACTTTTTTTGCCCGAATATGTCAAGCTGTTAATAAACTTGCTAACTAGCTTACTATTGAATCTCGGATCTGGTAAAACTTCGCGTTTTACCGCTACGTTACGTCGTGCCATTCGTTACACTCCCATCAAAATCTTAATCTTGCGGCCTTCTGGCACCGTACTTTGATCGTCCTTGCCTTCGATTTTCCACCCCAAGGGTGTCCAAGGTGCCACGAACAACTTGATACCGTACGTTAGGCAGATCCTTCACTTTACCACCTCTTACCAGAACAACGGAGTGCTCTTGCAAGTTGTGGTCAATACCGGGAATATAACACCAAGCTTCAAAACCATTGCTAAAGCGAACCCTCGCCACTTTTCTCAAGGCCGAGTTTGGCTTCTTCGGTGTCGTTGTCCGAACCTGAAGGCAAATCCCTCTACGCTGAGGGCAAGACTGCAACAAAGGAGCCTTACTCCTCTTTTTACTTGTTTTCCTACCTTTGCGAACCAATTGACTAATCGTCGGCATAACCACCCCTGAACCCAGACATAAATAAAGCCCCGAATATGGGGGCAGAATTACTACACAATAAAACCAAAGACGCACTTGCCAAAAAAGTTAAAATCGTCCCCAGAGCGTGCCCCCCTCGAAGCGAACCAAAATTA
>Ga0206693_1077924_pt1 | contig 16080 bp, 2 predicted proteins | sample M280m12015metaT_FD_159680 | JGI IMG/M metagenome (GOLD analysis project Ga0206693, IMG submission 159680) | Metatranscriptome of ammonia-oxidizing marine archaeal communities from Monterey Bay, California, United States - M2 80m 12015... | ecosystem: Environmental > Aquatic > Marine > Intertidal...
ATAAAATTGTTCATTTTTCTCTACTATTATTTCATATCAAACAAAAATGAACTGGCAGACAAAAATAAAAAATTATGTTGTTAATAATTCAGATAGTATCAAAAGCTATGTTGAAAATTATGGTGGAACTTTTGTTCGATCGCAACATAAAGATTTATTAGCTTTGGCTCCTGGTGTCCCTAAAAGCTATTTGTTCAAATATATTTATGGAAATTTACATGATTGGTTATCTACAGAACAAGATGCTACATCTCCTGCATCAGAAAGGGAAAAATTTGAAGATATTGTTTCTTTTGACATCAACAAACCAAAAACTTTTTTTCGAAGTAAGTCTTCAAGAGTTTCAGAATATAAAAAACGACAACAAAAATATAAAGCAAAAAATGATAAAAACGCATTGTTATTTGATGATGCATATGAAGAAATACCTGGAAATGAAATTCCAGCATCAACAGCACCAGAAGTGAAGGACAATGATGATGTCATTGTATTTGATGTGGAAAAGAACTTACCAGTACAGGAAAAGAGTAAATCTTTAAGAGTCTTGGAATATAAAAAAATACAAAAAAAATATAAAGTCAAAGATGAAAATAATTCTTGGTTAGTTGAAAACTATGATGCAATTCCTGAACCTGAGGCTGTATCTCCACTTGTAAAACTTGTGAAGCAAAAAAATTCATTCATATGGAAAAAGACCTCAAATTAGAAGAAATTTACTCTGTGGGAAAATTTATTTTAATTCGCATATGAAGCAAGAAGACCCTACAATAAATGCAAGTGAAGCACGTGCTTTACCAGATACTGGAACAAAGAAAACAATTGCAGCTCAAAAATTGCCAAAATCAAAACTCATGAAATCAAAATGGATGAATAAAGTTGTTGAATGGGTAACAGATAATAAAGAAAGAATTAAAGAAAATCGTAAATCATATGGAATTACGTTTACAGATCAAGATAAAGCAGAATTGAAAAAAGTTGCATTTGGAATTTCTATTGGCTCTATTTTAACCCAATTAGCAAAGACTTTAGAATTTCTTTTATATGGGAATGATGATTTTGAAAATATTCACTTACAAAAAGAAAAACAAAATGAAAATATTTCCACTGGTGCTCACTTAGATCCTTTAACTAAGGAGATTGTTAATTTTATGAAAAAAGGACATCATGATTTTATTAATAATTTTTTATCTAAAAATCTTAAAGTGGATTCACAATTATTACTTTTAAGTGATATTACGGATATTAGTATTTCTAACATTAGAAAACATGTAAATGAACACATTGATGCCTTACTTCCACAAAGTGGTATGAGTTTTCAATTTAAATTAGAGCATACACGTGTTACGGAGAGAACAAAAACTGATTCTTTAAGAAAGAAACTTATTGTTGCAATTAGTGAAGCTTTAGATTTTCCATCTCTTTTTGTAAATATTAGCATTATGGACGTACAATGCAATTTATTATTATATATGGATATTGAATATCAAGATGACGAAGAAAAACATTTAATTGAAAGAAAAATGAAACATGAACGAACTCCAAAATTATTAACCAATGCTGTACAGCAAATATTGACTTTAGAAAATGCAAAAATTTCTGGAATACAGAAAAAATCTACTCTATCTCGAATTGAATTTCTTATTGATCGTGCTTCTAATGCTGAAAAAGTTGCTATAATTAAAGGTAGTGAATTATGGCTAAAAATTTGTGAAATGATGAATATGCCAAAGAGAAGTATTATAAATCTTAATGTCTTAACGGATGGAGAGGAAACAACCATTGAAATTATATTTTGTATTGAAGATTTAATATTACGAAAGAAAAGTTTAAAACTTTCCAAAAAAGGTTATTATAATGAAAAATTTATTCAAATTCTTCCATTTGATGAAAATGCTCAAATTATTTCCGTTATAAATAAAGATGATGTGCTTGATGCAGAATTTGTGATTCAGCCAATTGGGATATTAAATAAAGATGCTTCTACTATTTCTCATCATACTTTTGGTAAAGATTGTAAAGAATTACGCATGGCTTTAGAAGAAAATCTTGCTTATTTTATCAATGATATTCAGGAAATTCAAATTAAGGAAGAACATTTACCCATGGGTTTACAAGCAGATATCCGTATTCAAGGAAAAGATTTAAAACGTATTAAGAATAAAATCACTGATCTTGAATTTGTAGATTCTTTACAAGAAACATTAATGAATATTAATCCAGAGATATATAATAAAACCCAATTTACTCCCATTGATACTGGAACCCATGTTATATCATTTGATTTTAAAATTTCAAGCTCCATCACAGAATCGCTACAATTAATTTCAGAGCATGTAACTGGAGAACATTATGATGGAGAAATGGAAATTGTTAACCTCAAAGCATTAATTGCTGAACTTTTAGAAATACCAGAACGACATATTTTTCATTTAGATATTTCTGCACCTCTTGATGGTTATATTACTATTCATGGATCTATGTATGGTGAAACCACCAGAAAATGTTTAGAAATGCAGGAAAATTTTTTTAGATTGAAAATAGTTGAATTAAAAAATATATTGAAGGAAAAATCTGAAATTCAAGATTTAGAAATTCTTTATACAAGTGAATATCCAAAATATTTTTGTGTGAATCTTTTGATTCAAGGAATTCCATTTGCATTATTTAATTTGTTACCAGAAGAATCAATTCGTATTGCATTTTCAAAATCTTTACAAATACATGATGATTATGTTTGTCGAATTATGTTTAGTGCTTGTGGTTTAGATTCCTTTCTTGGAAAAGTTATTTTTGCAGTTCCTAATGAAGTTGATATTGCTACAATTGCAAGAAAATTATCAAATCAAGATTTAATGAAATTATTTCGTGATAAATTAAGTAATGCTAAAGCAGTTGGATTAGATGAAAATGCTTGGGAAAATGTTCATATTTTTGTGAAACCTGAAAATAAATTTGTGGAATTATCAATTTCAAATTTACAATTAGAAGAAAGAAGATTACTTGATTGTTTTGCAGATGCTCTTTCCATAAGTTTTGCACAAATTATACATATGGATTTGAAGGAGCTGAAAGGGATAACAAAAATCCAAATGACATTAGAATTTGAAAATATTGTTGATGATGTATTTTTTCAATCAAAAGTATGTCATTCCTACAAGAATAGAGTTCAAAATTTTTTACGATCCATGGATAAAGAAGCAACTGTTGATAGTTTTCGATTATCTAATTATGATATGCTTCTTAAATGTAATTGCCATGGAATTGAAGAAGTTGATATTTTATCTATTCGTGATGGCGTTATGTCAGTTTCTGGGCTTGTTATTGATGATATCAAAGTAAAACCACATGTTGATGGTTCTGTTGATGTAATTGGAACTCTTTTTGCAAAGGATGCACATTCTATTTTTGAAGAAGTTAATGCATTATGTTCCAGAAAAGGAAGGCAAGCTTTTGAAAAATTTCAAAGACAAAAAGAAGCATTTAGGAATTTTGAAGTTGTTGAAGAGGAGACCATTCCTAATTTTGCAAATTTTTATTGCCAAATTTTTAATTATTTGGTTGAAGAATTACCAGATTCAAGATTAAAAGAAGAATTTGCCAATGCTTTAGAAATTCCTTCTCAAAATATTTGTGATTTACAGCATGACCAAAATACTTTATTTATTCGCTTTACTACTTCAGAACCACAAACAACAAAACGTTTGCAAGATTTTGTGAATTCATCAGAATTTTTAAGTACTTTACAAGCTGGAATACGATCCTCCACTGGTGTTGGTATTTGTGTTGCTGGATGTAGCAAAAGTATTCCAATTGATTTTATTCTTCCTAATATACCATTAAATGTGATTCAACTGTTTAAAGCAGATGATATTGGTCATCAAATATGTGAATTATTGGGAATTCGAACAAGTATGTTAGAATTATGTGAATTCCTTCCTTACCAAGAAAATGAATGTAGGGTTCGAATCCAAATCATGTGTGAAAATCTTTTTAGAATTCGTGAATTAGATACTATGGTGAAAAATGAAAAATTATTGAGAAGATTATATAAATTATTAAAAAAAAATCAAGAACCCATTGTAGCTGCCTGTCTGGAAAAAAGAAAAATAAAAAATAAAATTCCAACAAAAACAATAAGAGATATTGTGCCTAATAATGTTGCTAATGCAACTGATTTTGATCTTTACGTTGATGATTCCATTCCAGCAAAAAGAATTTACAAGGAAGAAAAAGAATTATTACGAATTATTCAAGAATCATTTATGGTCCATAATAATACGATTTATCTTTTAAATATTACGTCCCAAGAAGATGGAAGATTATGTATTTCTTTCCGTATTTCTGACAGTGAAAGTCTTTCTAGAGATAAATTACTTGAAAGAAAGAAAAGTTTACAAGCTTATTTTGACATTTCTCCTGAATTAGGTTTAGCTGTGATTTCTCTAACTCCTTGTGTTAATTCCGTCAATTTACCCATTGTCATGACTGGTATTGATATGAAAGATTTTAATGCTACTTTATATGAACGATCATTAATTGAAGTATTACAAACGGAGAATAAGATATTGGGTAGAAGTATTTTTCAAATTACACACGATACTTTTTGTGTGAATACAATTATGCGTGTGGTTGATAAAGCCCAAGCAGATGAATTAGCAGAAATGTTTCGCGAAAGACAATTATGGGAACGTATCGAAGAATTAATGGAATTTAAAAATGGTAATATTGCTGAAGAGAGAAAACAAAATTGTGCTTTCCAAATTTATTTTGAACACATTGATAATAATGTAAATATTATGTTTAGTGAAATTTATGATGAATTTATTCGTACCTTACATTTGCTAGAAAATGTTCCTGTTCATATGTCATTTTCTGTGAAAGATAAAACAACATGTGGTACGATTTGTATTCCAACATCTGACCCAGTTGCTCTAAGGGAAATGGATAAAGAAATTTCAAGTTTACAATTTTCCAAAAAATGGAATCGTTTTGCCAAATTTAAACTTTCTAATCTTGAAGTTGGTGAAATTTATATTGATGAAAGCATAAATCAAATTACTTTTGAACTAATTGGTTTTGATAGTACTCGCGCAGATGAAATTAATATGGAGACAAGTGGAGTTCGATTAGAGATTGCAAAAGCTTTCAAATTGAGAAAACATCAAATTCAAAGTTTAAGAATAGAGCCAAAGGATAGGAGATTTGCTTGCGTTGCCTTTCGTTACCAACCCGTTTCTGCTAATGAAAAAAGTGAGATTTTGCGAATGCTTAAAGAACACCTTGTTTTATATACTGAAATTCAGAACATTGCTAATGAATATTTTGCATTTGCTTATGTAAAAGAAATTGTTCTTGGAACTCAAAGTATTGATGTTGATTTAATTGTAGATGGAATTCCAGAGAAAGATTATGAACTTTTGAAACATGCAACATCCATTATTGCTGATGTTTTTGAATGTGATACATTAGAATGGATGGATACTAAAATTATTCGAGATGAAATTTGTAAATTACGTATTCGACATTATGATCCTAATGAAAGTATGCAAGAAGCCTTAGCAATTAAGAAAAAGATTTTAGGAAAAGAACCTATGTATCTTCTTGAACAACGTTTAAAGAGCAATATTGATTACTTAGATAATTTCAGAGTTAAACGTATTCAAGAACCACAATCATATATAATTTTATCTTTTCAAATTTCTAATATTTTGGCAAAACCACAAGTTAAAAAATTAAAAAAAAGTTTTGCCCAAGTTTTAAAAGTTGCAGAAAATGATGTCTGGGATGTTGCCCCCGTACATTCAGGACCAAATATGTTTATGATGTATGTTAATGTATATTCTGAAGATTTTGATACACAAGAAAAAGTAAAAAATTCTTTATTTTATGATGATATTTGCACTGGTTTAAGAAATGCCATTCGTGATTGTGGTGAAGATTTTGCTCTAGCAGAAGTTGAAGCTTTACCTGGCAAAGGATGTATTTTATCATTCAAAATGGAAATTCAAAGGGATGATTTTGAATTTATGAAAGAAACTTTACGTAATATTATGGCTAATGAACTTTTGGTATATGATATCAAAGTGCATTATGGTGAAATTGCGGATCTTGGTGGAGGACAAACTTTTATTGAATTTGTTATTCTTGCTTGTGATGAAACTGATTTAAGTAATATGACAAAAATTCTTGAAGTTCCTGGTGAAAATGAAATTTTACAATCTATTTTTCAGGACAAAATTGGAACAATGCATAGATTATTTGATTACAAACCTGATATATTTGAATCACATGAAAGAGTTGAAGAAGTTCGTTATTCATTACAATTATCCTTTGATGCTGAAGATATTAGTTATAAAATTTGGATGGATGCATCTATGACATTAAAACATATTTTTGTAAAATCATTTTCCGATGTAGATGCCTATCTAACAGGTTTAAAAATTACAGAAATTTCAGAAACTTCTTGTAATGTTAATATTTTATTTACATCCAATAACAAAGATGAAATGGATAAATTGCATTCACATGTTTTAAATCAAGGTTATCATGTCTATTGTACTTCAATAATTAGTGATTCTATACAAAAATCGGCTAATGTTCGCTTAGGTAAGCTTAATATTTCTCGCACAATTGATAAATATTATCTACCTCTCAATGCATCTGAAAAAAATCAAAGAAGAACCGCTGGTAGTGTTTGCTGTCCTCCTGATCGTTTTGAGCTTCCACAGAATAAAGCTTATGTTCCAACCGCATCTTTTGAAGCTGTGCAAGAAATACAGAATACGAAAAAATTTGAATGGTCAGATGATCGTTGGGATCGTTTTTGGAAACAAGGCTTATCTCAATTAGAAAATGATGAACCAGATTTGAAAAAAGAAAAAACACAAAGGAAAAATAGAAAACCTAAAAAAGCTGAAGAATCGTTTGAAGATTCCATGTTAGAATTGGTTGAAAAAAGAAAAGAAATGGAAGAGAAAAGATTGAAGATTGAAGCCACGAGAACAAAAATTGCTAATGATCGATTAGATGTGGAATATATTAAACAAGAACAATTTAGTGCTATTGGCCAAGATATGTTATTAGAACAAAAAATTGCAAGATTAAGACAATCATTCAAGAGACTTCACAGAAGACGCCGAGCTGATCCTTTTGATGATGAAGGATTTCTAAGAATGCAAAAGGAATTGAAAATCATTGCCAAAGAAATGTTAAAGGAAAAATATAAACTACTCCGTGAGAAACAAAGAAAGGGCATGATTAAAGAAGATGATGAAGCTATGGTGGAGTGGGATAATAAAATTGGATATGAATTAGGAATTTTAGATGAGATTTTTCAAGAGGAATTAAACATTCTTCGAGGAATGTTTATTGGAAAAATTATTGATGGTGAATCTTATAAAGATAGGGCTCATGATGTTTATCGTGCTGCTGGTGTAGCAAGTGAAGATTTTGATCAAATGGATGCTGAAATATTAGTTGATATTGGCAAAGAAGTAGGTGATACTGATGATGTTTCTACAACTTCAACAGAAATATATGAAGGAGATGTTATGCCAACTGCAGAAATGTTTGGTATATTAACAAAAGAAGAAAGATTAGAACGTTGGAGATCTAATGCAAAAAATAGTAGTTCTACTGACTCTGAGACCGCACTCATCACTGATAAAGATGTTGAAATAGGTATGGAAAATTTAATTGAAAAATATATCAATGGTGAACTTACTAAGCAAGAATTCAGAGTTGCTGAAGCTAAAATAAAACAATACGCGATGAATAAAGAGCTTTGGGAATTTCCTGAGGAAGCAGCTGCAAAGAGTGCTGGCATTAATGAATTGCGACACGCTGCTGTTAAATTACAAAAACTTAAAGATGATGGTGAAATTTCAAATGTTGAATATGAAATGATGGAAAAGGAACTTAAAGTTTGGGCTCAAGATTTATTACGAGCTAAAGTTGAATATTTAAAAAAGGAAAGAGAAAATATTGAAAAACAAAAAAAATTATGTAGACTTGATGTAGATAGTGATGCAACATCTTCAGATGCATTTGTTGATAAAGAATTAGCTATGTGGGAAGCAGAGGTAAATGTAAAGCAATTTCCTACAAAAAAATTATTAAAACAGAAAATGATACGTGAAAGAATTTCTATTTCCATGCATCGTGCTGGTTTAATTGATGATAAAACTTTAAGAACAAAATTAAATCAAATTAATGAAAGTAAAAAAGCATTTGGTTTAGATTATCAATTATCTTCTGAAGAAATTGATGCATTTGAACATGGTTTTAAAAGTGAAAATTTAGTACTTTCTGTTGATGAATTAATCAATGCTATCGAAAAATATTCCATTAGTTCAGAAGGATCACTTGTAGAAACAGTAGATCAAGAAGTTGATTCCTATGCTAGAAGTTTATATTGGTTAGAACAAGCAATTCCTCCTAAATTTTTACTTGATTTGCCGGAAGATATACAACATGAATTGATTGAAATTGTTGCGGAAAAAATATTTGATAAAGAATATAAAACATCATTGCGTGAATTGACAACTTTAACTGGAATGGAAAACGAGCAGCTGAAAAAATTAATAGATTGGATTTGGTGGGAAGATGGTCAAGTTGATCCTTTGGGTGATAGATTTGAACTTTGGAAAGAGGGTGCTTCTTTTGGTGATGTTGGTAAGGAATTATCTTTATTATCTGAAAAAATGAAGGCAGATGAATTAACTTTAGAAGATTTTGAAAAAATTATTGAACAAGGAGAAATTGTGGGTGATGAATTATTAAATATAAAAAAATGGATATTTTATGCAAAGCATCATCACCACGATCCTGTACTTAGTATTCAACATTGGAGAAAAGCATCTTTTCCTCCATTTAATTTCCAGGAAATGACTGAAGAAGAACAAGCTGTTATAAGTAATGCCCTTGAAGCAGATATATCTCCACAAGATTTTGAAACAGACACTATTCATATTATTGTCGAAGATGATAAAAAAACGAAACTTGAAGTAGAAGATAGTCTGCAATTTCTTAATGAAATGGAGGATGAAATGAGAGATTCATTAATTAATGAACTTACTGAATATATGGAAAAAATGAGTACTATAAATTTCTCTGATTTTGATTTTTTTGCAGAAAAATATACTTTAGAAAGAGAAAATTTAAGACAATTATTATATTTTATTGATGATAAACTTGGTAATAAATTTGGACAAAAGACAATTGATTTTATTGCATCAGGACCTGTTCCAAAGCCAGAATTTTTTGACGAATTACCTCCTGAAACAAAAGAAAAACTAATGAATTTAATTCAAAATTTTTCTTTTAAAGAAATACAAAAATTACTTGAATCTGCTGGCTTATCAGAAGCTCAAATGAAGTCATTAGAACAATATTTAACCTTTGCAAGAGATCAGCAAATGATAGAACATAAACTTCGAAAAGCATCTAATCTTAAAGCAGAAATGAAAAAACTTGACGAACAAAAAGCAGGTATTGAAAGATTAGGATTAAGTCAAGAACAAGAAAAAAAAGCGTTGAAAATGATTGACATGGAAATAGAAACTTTGAAGAAAGTGGAAGAAATGGGCATTGATGTAGCATTATCAGAAGATGGTGAAATTCAAAATTTGGAACAAACGGATGATGGAGATAATCTTTTAACTCAAACTTTTGATCAATTGTTAAGTCCAAATGAAGAAAATATTGAATTTTCAATTGCATATACGCCAAGTGTTTCCACTACAGATACCGAATCTATTACTGCAAAAGCAAGTTCTATTGATGATTCTAATGAAATAATTCGCAGAGAAATTGTACTTGATGGTGATTTCAATGAATTATTAGGCGCTAAAGAAAAGAAAAAATTATTTTTGGAAGAATGTCAATCTGAAGTTGAAAAAAAATATCCAGCTATTATTGTAAAAGACATACGTGATGGTTCCATCATTATAACAGTTGAAGGCCCTGTAAAAGAAATTAATAATTTGATAGATGATTTACAAACCAATGGTCTTAAGCTAAAGTCCTTTCCTGTCCTTGGAGTCACAGTAGAGCCTTCAGAACCATCTGTATTAGAAGAAGAACAAAAGGAAGACAAAATGAGCTTGAGAAGAAAGAAAATTCTTAAAAAGCGATTGAGTAATCTTGAAAAAGCTTATGATGACTGCAAAAGTGGGAAAGATGAAGAATTAGAAAAATGGCGTAATTATGTGAAGGAGCTTGATGATGAAGGTTTAGAACTTTCTGTTAATGAATTTGGACATTATATGAAGGAAATGGAAAGAAAAGAAAAGCAATTTCGTCTTGCTGGAATTGTTAGAAAATCCCAAGATAAAGAAGAAACTACTTCAACTATTGTTGATAAAAAAGCTGAATTACAAGCAAGATTATTAGAAATGAAAAATGAAATGAAAAGAAATTTAGAAAAGAAAAAAGCAGAAAAATTAAACGAAGAAATCGACAGCAAAGAAGAATTAACCCCAATGGAGAAAAAATATTTATTTCAAAATCAAATTAAAAATGATATGGAAATGTATAAAATTAAAAAACAAAAAATCATGGATAATATTGTGGAAGGTGTTTGGTTAAATGAAGAAAGTTATCATTTATGTAATGAAGCCATTATTCGCATGAATGGAATTTTAAAACAACAAAAAGCACATAATGATTGGGACATTAAAAAGGAAACGATACAAAATCAATTTGATCAAGGTTTATTACCGGAGGATAAACTTGAATTATATATGAAATCTTTGAGAGAACCATTTGTTGCTCATGAATCTAGCAAACAAAAAAGTATTGAAGATCAAAAAATTATTGGCATGGAACAAATTTTACAAAATGAAATTACTGAAGCCGAATTTGAAGATTTAATGACAAGCTTGAATCAAGAATTAATGTCAATAATGCCTGCGTATCAAAAAGAATATCAAATTCGCAGGAAAAAATCAAAAAAAGAATTTGATCGTGCTATGGAAATGATAGAATTAAATAAGCAATTGGAAGCATTATTGGAGGGTGAAGATAATGCAAATTTAACAGACGCTCAAAAACGTGATCTAAAGAATTTATTACAATTTGAAATTATTTCTAAAACATTAGTTGCTGATGCAGCCCAAACTGATCAAGAACGAATAGAATTTTTAAATGGTCAAAAGCAACAATTGATCATTATGTATCAATCTAAAAGATATGATAATGGTGATATCAAGCAAAATTTACTGGCAATTGCAAAAGATATTGAGAATTTGAAAGAAAATGCAGAAGAAAGACAAGATGAAAATGAAGAAGTTCAAGAAAAGAAGGAAAGTTTGAAAAATTTAAGAGAAAAAGGATGGGTTGGGGCAGATGCATATGAAGAAAAACTTGAAGAATTAGCAGAAAGAGCAAGAACATCAAATTTTGTTCCACAATTAAATCCAACTTTAAGCTATGTTAATAATATTCGTTATAAAGATCCAAATAAAGTGTCCAACGAGGATTCGGAAATAATGCAAGTAATGACAAATTTAAATAAAGAATTGGGTGAATTAGAATTGGGTGAAGACCTTTTAGATTTACCTTTAAGTGAACAAACACCGGGATCAGATGATGATTTTAATCCATTTGAAAGTTTGATGAATCAATTTCAAAAACCACAATCAGCAATTGATGAAGCTCGACTAATGGAACATCATATTAAAGAAATGGAATTTAACATGCAAGAAGAAGCACATAGAGAATTAGCAAGACAACAAAAAGAATTATTGAAAAAGAAGGTCAAAGACTTATTAGATAATCAAAATAAATTAAATGAATTAAAAAGACGTTCAAAAAGGAGAGTAGGCCATGACGATGATATTGACGAATGGGATAAACAATTAAATATCGAACCTGCAGAATTAATTCGACTTCAAATGGAGCATATACAAAATAATTTACTTCTTTTAGAAGAAATGCATGCTCAAGGAATGATTTCAACTGAAAATTTAGAAGCACAAAAAAAGCAATTATTGCAAGAATTACATGAGTTAGAACAACAAAGAATGAAAAATTACATTGATAGAAAATCCAAAGCAAAATTTGATTTATTAAATTCATATGAAAATATTACTTTGAAAAAATTTGAAAAATTAATTATTGAATTTGATGAAAAGCAAAAATCTATGGTTGAAGAAGCACGCACATTATTGGAAGAACAAGAAAAAATGTTAGACGATGTAAATATTAGTGATGAAGAAAAAGAAAAAATTACACAGAAAATTCGTCTCACCTACATGGCCTTTGGAATAGAAGATGAAAATGTAGAAGAAGAGGAGGATGATCCATTAGAAAGAGAATTTAATGCATTGGAGGAAGAATCAAGAAAACTTGATGAAAATAAAACAAACTATATTTTAATGGAATATCGAGAAAAGCGTGATTCTCTTGATGAAAGAGCAAAAGCTTTAATTGATAAAAAATTGGAACAATTGAAAAAACAAAAAGAATTATTGGCAAAAATTGAAGAAGATTTGGAGCTAGAAAAATCAATTGAGCCTTGTATTGATATTTGGACTAATATTTTACGTGCAAAAAAGAATGGTGTTTCTCTTGCTAGTGTTGAACGTCAAATGAAAAAAAATAAAGCAGATCGTGATGTATTGATTAAAATGTATAGCTCACAAATTTTAAACAAAAAACAATTTAATGAAAAAATTAAAGAATTAGATCAACAAATATTAGAATTGAAGGAATATGTTGATGAAGCAAAGCGTGAAAATAAAAAAACTGTTTGGATTCCATCAAAAACGAGAGAAAAATTTTATTTAGTGGAAGACTATGAAACCGTTGATATTACTGGTTTAAATAAATTATTAAAAGATATGGGAAATAAAGAAAAACGTTTAAAGAGAGCTGCACAATTATTATTGAAACAACAACAAACTGTGGCAGATAGTGCTTTAGAAGCTGGTATTGTTTCTGCCAAAGAACATGAATTTATGACTGCTGATATTGATAGAAAAAGTGGTCTTTCTATTGAAGTGGAACATGATGATAACGTGGTACTAAGCTGGACTGATCTTGCTCAAAAAACAGCAAAAAAGGAAGACGAAGAATCAAGTAGTGCTTGGGATGATTTTGAAGAAAAAGCATCAAAAATCATTGAAAGAAAAGCATTGAAAAAACAAATTAAAAAAGAATTAAGAGCAACTGTTGCAAGAAGAGATATACTTCGAAGACAATACAAAATGAAAAGAATTAAAAAGAAAAAATATATTCAAGAAAAAGAAAAACTTAAAATGAGAATTAAATATTTGAAGGCAAAATTGAAAGTTGTGTTGGATGAAACTGATAGTGCTTTAGATTCTTTGGATATTGAATTCAAAAGTGCATGGGAAGGAAAATTAGCAGAATTAAAAAGGCCAACAGTATTGAAACCAAGAGTTTTGGCAAAATTGGAAAAAGAAAATAAAGAGAAAGCTAAAGAGATTATGTTGATAATTACTCGGGCATCATGTGGAATGAAAATGACAAAGAGTCAACTGAAGACACTCATGAAAGAAACTGGTTTAAAGAAAAAAGATATCATGAAGCTTTTTAAATATATTGATAAAGTGCCTCCAACAGAGCCAGAAATTTTTACAGATCTTGATTTTGCTGAAATAGAACAATTAAAGAAACTTGTTGCAAGAAAATCTGGAGGACTTCCATTGACGAAAAGTGAAATTTTAGATTTAGTGGTTCAAACAGGATTAACTGAAGGCGATATTTTAGATATTCAAAATTTAATCAATCGAAGAGAATGTAAATTTCCTGAAGGATTAGCTTGTTTATCATCAAAAGAAAGAAAAAATGCTCAAAAGTTAATTACGAGAAAAATGACTGGAAAGAAATTGAGCAAAGCTGATATTGCAGAATTAAAGAAAGAAATTAGATTAACAGAGAATCAAATTTTAGATATTCAAGTGTATATCAATCGAACAGGCGTAATGCCTCCAACAATTTTAGATGATTTAAATAAAGATAAAGCAAAAAGTTTAAAAGCTTTGATTAGAAGAGAAGCTGGGGGTCAACAACTGACTAAGAAGGAACTTCAAAAATTAATGAAGAAAACTGGACTTAAAGCAGAAGATATTCAAGATATAATTAATGTTGTCAATAATGAGGCCCCTGAAAAACCTGATATTCTTGATGGTATGGGTGAAGCAGATGCAAAGAAACTTCAAAAATTAATTGCAAGAAAAGCTGCTGGTAAAAAATTGACTGATTTTGAAGTAAAACAACTGATGCAACAGACTGGATTGAAAGCTGACGATATCAAAGATTTGGCTAATTATGCTAACCAACAAACTGTAGAAAAACCTGATATTTTTGATAAAGTTGATAAAAAAACGGCAAGAGAATTAAAAAAGAAAATTGCAAGAAAAGCAGCAGGAGGAAAGCTCACAGATAGAGAAATAAAGAAGCTTGCCGAGGAATTAGGAATAGATGAAGAAGATATTCAAGACATTGCATATTATGTTGATAGAAGTGCACCAGAAGAGCCTGATGTTTTGAATAATGTCGACGAAGAGAAGGCAGATAAAATTAAGAGACAAATTGCTCGTGTAGCTGGTGGTGAAAAATTGACTAAAAAACAAATTGCAGAATTAACAAAAGAGCTTGGAATGAATGAAGATGACATTATTGATATTGCAAATTTTGTAAATACTCAACCTCCTCCAGCACCGAAAATTTTAGATAAACTTGATGAAGACAAGAAAGAGGAAATGATAAAGAAAATCAAGCGTAAAGCAGGAAATTTCAAACTAACAAAGAAAGAAATTAATGAATTGATAAAAGAAACAGGCTTAGATGCAGATGATATTCAAGATATTGCAAATTTTGCCAAAGATCTACCAGTAGAAGAACCTGACTTCTTAAACGAAATGAATGAAAAAGAAGCTGAAGAAATTAGAAAGAAAATTGCAAGAATAGCCCAAGGACAAAAATTGACTAAAAAAGAAATTGCAAAATTAATAGAAGAGACTGGATTAAAGGAAGATGATATTCGTGATGTTGCCAACTTTGTGAATACTCAGCCAATTGAAGAACCAGATATTTTTGCTAACATGGATGAAAAGGAAGCAAAAAAAATTAAGAAAATGATTCAAAGACAAGCTGGTGGAGAAAAATTAACTCAAAAGGATCTCAAAGAATTACAAGAAAAACTTGGACTTAAAGAGGATGAAATTTTAGATATTGCCAATTTTGCGAGCCAACAACCCGTTGAAAAACCTGATTTATTGCAGAATATTGATGCAGATAGAGCCGAAGAATTAAAACGAATAATTGCCAGAAAAGCTGGAGGTCAAAAACTTGGTCCCAAGGAGCTTGCTGAATTGGTTGCCGAAACAGGATTAGATGCAGGTGATTTGCTAGATCTTGCACTTTTTATTCAATCAGAACCAGTGGAAGAACCTGATATATTGGCAGGAATGGATTTTTCCAAAGCAGAAAAAAATGAAGAAATTAATTGCAAGAAGAGCTGGAGGAAGAAAATTATCAAAAAAAGATGCAAAAAAATTAGCACAAGAAACTGGATTAAATATGGATGATATTCAAGATTTAGCCAATTTTGTAAATCAAGAAGATCAAGAAGATCCAGAAGTGTTAGATAGATTAGATCCTGATCAAGCAGATGAAATTTTATTACTCATCAGCAGAGTTGGTTGTGGAGAAGGTTTATCACCAACTGATATTCAATATCTCATGGAGCAAACAAAATTAACAGAGGAAGAAATTTCAGATTTATCTAATTATGTCATAAGATTACCTGTCAATAGGCCAACTATTTATGAAACTATGTCTCCAAAAGAAATTAAAGAATTAAATAATTTGGTTCTACGTCGTTGTCAAGGACAAAAACTAAGTGGAATTGATTTAATTGAATTAGCTGAAAGCACTGGTCTCCCAAAAGAAACTATCCAAGACATTAATCGATGGGTGATATCAGAAACACTATCTGAACCCGAGTGGACAAAAACAGTGAAGAAAAAAATTATGAAACAAATTACAAAAGTTATACGAAAGCAACAGGAAACAGGTGAAAGAGTTGGTGATGAACAACTTGCTGCCTTA
>Ga0206693_1335807_pt1 | contig 15282 bp, 20 predicted proteins | sample M280m12015metaT_FD_159680 | JGI IMG/M metagenome (GOLD analysis project Ga0206693, IMG submission 159680) | Metatranscriptome of ammonia-oxidizing marine archaeal communities from Monterey Bay, California, United States - M2 80m 12015... | ecosystem: Environmental > Aquatic > Marine > Intertidal...
CTCCCGGCCGAGAACAGGTTCTCGGCACTTTCAAATAAGGGCCACTCAAATGAATGTCCCTGATTTGGATGTGTAACTCAGTGGATGGCAAGGGGTCAGATTAGAGATCCCGCCGTGCAAAAGCTTCATAATAAAACTAAGACGCTATTTACACGTCAAAGTTTTTGGGCGTGTTTTATATAGGACACCCAAGGCTAGTACACGGATCATTGATCCTAATCAGAGTAAGCAATAACAGAATGCTACTCGAAATAACGGTTCATCATGAACAGTAAATGGTGTGAACGACAACCATGCGTATTATACAAATACGAACACTTTAGATAATGACGATCTAAAAAGGTAAGTCCTGAGTAAAACTCGTTGTGGAGCTTTAGAACCTCACCGGCTTTTAGAGGGTCAAACCTACGTATCAAGACTGCAGTGCCATGAAAGTTATCAGTAACATGATAATCTTTATGGTGCTTGATATCGACCAAACCTGATTCCTATTTGATAAAGTTAGCCTTGTCCTAAAAATTGTCGAACACTCTGGCTAAGTTAACCATAACACTAGAATCAAGTGGGATTTGTGGGAGCTCACCGTCATTAATAACGTCTGTTATCTACCCAACAGTCATTAAACGGTTCATCCATGACTATTTTTGGATTACCTTCAGTAATTGTTAATAGTCTTATTTGATTGCCTTGTTCTTTACTTCGTTCAAGAGTTGTACAAGGGAATCACCATGTGAGGCATTGGGCATATATTTCAATGAAAAAATAACTGATAATACCTTCTCAGCGGGAGTGATAGTGACAACGTTGTCAAATCCCTCGCACTTCACATTTGGCGTACTGAGCAAGTTGGTACAAGCTTTAGCATCCTCTCTGGTAAAACCTTCACCATTAAGGTCATAACCCATCTTCTTCGATATCATCAAAATCTTGGAAACACATTGTTTCTGCCACTTTAATATAACAGCAAAGGGTAAGGGTTTGGTAGTTGTGGTAAACTACGCATTCGGAAAGCTCTTCTTGATGAACGCAGCAAAGTCTCAGTACTTCTCACGGCAAAAAGCTAACACAGCATCATCACCCATAAATATACAGGTGAAGTCTCGGATAATCTCTACACCATGCTCGATTGTTGTAACATAATCGAGTGGGTCAACACAATGACCTAGCTTCTCAGTCAAATACTTCTCTATAATCTATAGGTGGTAAAGCATATTGAATTGAGAATTGTCCATAGTGTAAACGGGCTGTCCACTACTGGTACTGTTACCCATTCCGACATCGACTATAAACCTCTCACTGTTTTTAGTCGGGATCTCCTTGTCTCGCTTGTCGGTCATCGTCCCGACACGCTAACACTCTATGTACTGATCCAACAACCACTATAGATAGTCCGTATGCTCAGAATCAGCAAATAGATGCTTCCACTTCGTCTTTAACAGACGTATCTTCCGTTCAGAACATAAATTAAGCAAATCGAAGCTATTGGCTGACTCAAACTTTGAGAAGTCACTACACAAGAAGACAGGGTCCTTATAATGTTTCCGGTATCTCGAAAACATACCGGTTATCTCCGGTAAACTAAGACCCATGGCAGACGGGAAAGTATTTTTGTACAAGGTCAAAAATATGTTTCCTGCCATAACTCCAACAAGGAGTATAAGGACCGATGGATTCACTACAATCCTGGCCCTAGTTTCACAACCATCACTACGAGACTTATTCTACTTTTCATTTGGCTTAAGAAAATACTCGGAATTACACATATGCTTCCTTAACTTTTAAGCTATAAAACACTCATACAATTACCAGAAGTAACTCATATATAGCTTACTCTTTTAAGACTTTTCCAAATAAGTGATAGGAGATTTATATATACTCTTAATAACGAACACACCTTCCTTCTTTCTGACTTTTATGTGATAAAAGTTGTCTTCAAACATGATAAGAATCCGGTCCATGTACTTAGCATACATAATGGTAGATGTGACATTAACAACAATAGCACATGACTTCTATCTACCAGCAGTGGCTCGATAAGCATCCAACACCTTCTACGTAACATAAGTAATCGGGTTTGTCAAGCCAGGCAACGTAGGTTCATTAGGATCTGTATCTACATACGCTTTCCCCTTCTTGTCCTTAAGATAATTCATGATTAATTGAGCATCTGATCCCATCAGGGTATCTTAATTCTAAATCAAGAATAATTAAAGAGCAATGTTAGTCTTGGCCTTAGTAGTCTCGGTGTGAAAATTTATACCGCCATCAACTAAAGTATCAACTGGATGTTAATACTGACAAGTTGACTATCGCTTCTACTACAACACAACTATATCTACTTAATCCTAAGTAAGTTCCGAGTTGGATTTGATACCCTCACTAATACAAGAAAGGATCGCTTTCTGAACAGGTATACTGAAACACTCACCATAAGTGTGTACGTTAATACTATAGAGATCTTTTTGGTACTTTACATACTAAGCATAACTACACACAGTCTTAGTTGATTGAATATCAACATGACCTGAGGGTGAATCTTTCTTTAATCTTAAAGCTCTTACAGGTTCCTAAGACCACTCTAACTTATCTTCAATGGCACGGGACATCATATCATCAGTTACTACGAACTTTAGGTCTGAGAGTGGGAAAAAATCATCAATATCTTTGAAAGTATGGAACGAACTTTACATCATCTTCTTAAAACCTTTATCAGTAAAAGTGTGTTCAGAGTACGCAAACCTTAGTTATGATAAATAGCTAGCCAACTGTTCAGTTTCAACACTCTCGAGTCCAAGCAACAATGCAACAACACTGTTTGGGAAACAGTAACCCACATTTGAAAATGGTGTGGGTACATTCGCATTACTACTACCCATATCTGTGAGTTAAACCTCATAACTCAATTCACCGTTATCACCTTTCTTAAACTTAACTTTACCTTTGAAATCAAGATCAACTTATTCGATCTATTATTTCTACTCCACCAACAATGGTGGCTTAGGTACAACAAGTTCTATTTCTTTCACCAGTGATTTCTTCTTAGGTGGATTGTCCTGAGTCCACCACAGAGGTGTTGGTTTCTCTTATCTCCTAAACAAGACTTATGGGGGTTCGTACATCTTTCTGGGAATAGATTTGGTGATCGTTTAATCAACCATTTCCACTGTCACCTTCTACTTAGCAGGTTTCTTATCAGGCATCGTCTTCTTAACAGTTTCTTTCTCAATTTCTATCATCTTCAACTTAACAGGTTCCTTATCTGGTACCGTCTCCTCAATAGGCTCCTATTTGATCTTAGGAGGGCAGTAAGTTGTCTCTTCTTTCTCTTCTTCACCAGAGTCTTCTTTAAATAGACTGTAACCACCATTAGAATCGTTATCAGAATCACTAGAAATAAAGTGGTCATACCCCATCTCTTTCGCTCGACAAAGTGTCGATTTAAAACAAGAAAATACAGTATCTACCAAGGCCGGTTTCGGAGCAACATTAGCATCAACAAAGTTAATATGTGTATAGTCGCCTTATTCTTGTTATTCTTTCAACAAAATGACGCCCAGCTACTCGTCGGGCATTTAGTTCAGCTTATCAATCACTGAGATCCGTTCTCCGTCATCATCATCATCACTAGAAGGATCATCGAAACAGGATTCTGGACTATCTTATTCAGAATAGATTACTCTCTATTGTTACATATACTTGTACATACTTATCATCCAGAGACTACCCTGTCTTTTGTTCACCTTGTCATAACCAAAGTTATTCAAAGAACAAATGGAGTTGTAACCTAAACCGTCATTATCAGCAGTTAAATCTTAATAATAATCATTAATTAGTACATGCAGGAACAAGTTCTGATCATTGTGGCCTATCTTGTTAAGAATAGTTTCAAGACGGTATTCTCCACTATTAATATTCGGGTATGAATATATGTGCTCAATATTGGTCTTGTCGTCAGGAGAAATACCCTTAGGGTAGAGCATGTGATACTACTGAACACCGCGTGAGTAACATTCCCAAGGAGCAACATGTTTATATGCCCTCGTTAGCTTCTCAACTCCATCTTCACCCCATGTGGTGTGGATACCGTCCTCAACCCATCTAAATTACTTAGAAAGTTTATGGTATCTGTGATCAAAGAATGACTTAATTGATCGATGGATGTCCGTAACTAGTCCAAAAGATGGTTTACCCTAACTATCGACTTAAACATCTTTCACTAGAATAGTTTTACCACCCTTATAGGTCTTGACACCGCGATCACTTTAGTACAATAACTGTTGCAATCTTTCACGTTAACGATGTTAAGGGACACAAACACCATGCATTTTCCCATTATATTTCCCAATATATGCTAAATGTGTGGCAATGTTACCTTTAGGCAAACACGCCTAAATGCTGTCGGCATAGATCTTTAAATCTAAAGGCCAACTGTTATCAAAGTACTCAAACGGAGTACTCTCCATGTATTTGAGAAGATCTGACATCTTTCTCATAGGGTATTCACTAAATTTAGCACGGGTCTTACACTTAATATAGAAAGCGTGAGAAACTCCATGGGGAAAATCACATTCCACCAATTCTCTCTCACTCATATATACAAGATAATCCTTCACTTAGTCATCAGTGAAACTCTCGAATAATTCATCACGTACATTCAATGGAACATTCTTCGCAAGAGCACCATCAACTAAAGTCTTAACTTCATCAATGAACATCGCCCTGTATTACTCAGGGTGTTTCAAAATTTAGTCTTTATGGATGGCCATAATCACTTTACGTGTGGCGAATGTCCTCTTGAACAGTTCAGCAACAAATATGTTGACAACACATTGTCGTATCTCCTCAAAAGTATAATCATGACGGTCTTCCTTATCAAATCTATCTTTAATAAACTTGGTTATAGAAGGAGCTTTGTCACTGATAACCTACTCTTGTTAAATGAAACTAGCCTTAGTCAGTATCGAAGTGATGAATTGGGCAACATACGGCTCAATCTCTGAACTTATAGTATTCTGAATTGAAAGATTCCTATCAACAGTTGATATAGATAGATGACCAGCACAAAACCCAGTTCCAGTAAATTCTTTAGAGAAAACAGAGAAGTTTTTCCGGTGATTGATATCAATTACAACATAACAGCGTTTAGTTTTTCTTGATCTTATCTCATATTACAATCTGTTATTACCATCTTAACCAACTGTACATCGTGAAAAGGCAGGTTAGTAAGACTGTCGGCTAGTCTTCGAGTCACAAATAGCGTTACTAATAACATAGTTAAATCTCTTCTCACTATTTTTGTATTTACCTGTATGCTTACATTGCTCTAAAGAGAACTTCGATAACATCTTCTCTGTATTGCCATACTTGCTGTAGAAAGCGTAATAACCAGCGCTGGTAATACGTTAAATACCGTATTTGTGCATGTCACGGGCAATAACACTAAAGTAGGGTGTTCTCCTCTTGTCTTTAAAGGTGTCGCTACCATTAGATACTTTGAACTATATCTTAGCAGGGTCACATGCTAATATCTGTAAGTCTTCCAGTTTTTCGTCACTAAATTTACTTAATAGCTTCCCAAAATCCTTATATGCAACAAAAGTTATACCATTCAAAATGGCCACCTCTGCCGTATCGATCTCTGTCGAAGAGACTAACGGCTGGCCAAGCTAATGAAGATTAAAACGGATCGCTTTATAGAAAAAAGACTGACTCACCTTTTTTACAGTAGGGACTACAACATGCGTAAACTACATCGCTTTATCATTTATCACTCTGATAGCAAATCCCAAGTACCATCTTAGGAAATCACTGTTACCAGGACGTATTGAATTAAGCATGTCACGCTTAAACCAATTCGAGAACAACTTGTTGTTCTTCGATACTCGTAGGTAAGCAACATCGTATTCAAGATTCTCTTCCTTCTTCAGTGTCATATCATCATTCTAGTGAATTCTGGCAGCAAATTTCTTAGTGATACTAACAGGTACACATACTTGTTTGACTTCTTTAAAGAGCGAAACACTGTCGACCTTTAAGTCTTCCTTAGGAATGTTTCTAGAAATTTGTGCTTTCACTTTGTGGTTCGTGTCTGGTGTTAAGGCATATAGAAGAACATCGTTGTTAGTATATTCAATCTTGAAGATGTTTGTATAACCTTTAATCATAGGAGCGGTCTTGTACAGAAAACCAACAGTCTTGTGTATATTCATAGTGCCTTCAACACCGAAGACATCAACAACAACCAACTACATCATAAACTTACCAGTCTAACACATCTTTAAGTATCTACCAATGAACTTATGGATATTTGAAGCAATTCTATCATCAGGATAGTCGTTTTTAAGCTGTTAGACATAATCACAAACAACATATTTACCTATTTTTGTACATTTAGGTAGCTAGACATTTGCAACCTCTTTCATTGTTTCCGTCATCTACTTTATCTCATTTACTTATAGCTTCACCCATGAAGCGGGAGCATTAAACATATAATGATCACAAGCTCTAATCTGACTAATCTCATTCAAGCACTCAACCAAATCATAATATGGGGTAGGCTTTAAAGTAACATTGTCTCGGGATTCGGCAGTAGAAAGGTCTAATGAGTCAACAAGAACAAAAAGATAATCAGAACCTTAATGTTTGAACGTACCTAACGCCAACTTGTCATGTATAACACTCGATAAACTGTCAACCTAACCTATAACAACTGTTGGTTGCGATGCAAACATTCGCTCAACGTTGCGGTACTTGATACCATCTAAGTTGCTTATAGCAACAGTTTAAGCAGTTATGAACTAGTTCCTTAAGTCAGGAATGGTATCACTAAGAGTTGAGTAAAATCGTCCACCTGTTACATAGAAACATCTACCGTTAAGTTGGGGCATTGGTGACAGCTTAATATCCTTATATTTCGCAATATCAGGATCTTCTCCTTTAATAATTGCTAGCACTGTTTCAAAGCGGCATGCGCTAGCAATATCTTACGCACGAGTAAGAATAAAGGATATGTAACACTAATTCATCTCTATTTCAGACATATAACTTATTTATCGTACGGCCAAGTAAACAGAATGAAGAGCGTTGAGGATGCTTTAATCCGTGATGAGGAGTTTAAGAATCAATCTTTAAGTTAAGTTCTCTACATCATCGAATACAGCGTTTAAATCGTAGGTTACCATCTTTATATTTTTGAGGGGCAATTTGTAACTAACACTAGAAAAAGTAAATTCATGCTTAACGACAACACCTTCCTTCTACATAGCATATAGAGTATTAGGTCTTCTGTAGTCTCTAACAATACTACAATGTCCATTATGTTAAACAACCCAGAGAGTATTCTGTTCAATAATATGTCCAATATTTTTGTAAGCAGGGGGGTGTTTTCCAGCACCATAAATCTATTTGGTCTATCTTTACTTAAGCACTCCATCAACATATGTATCCATGACTAATCTAGTAACCATTTTCCTTATCTTCACATTCTCAATCTTATTATCTTTACCACGAACCTCAATAGAACCGTCAAGGTCACTATTAGGATAACAATATTTAGATAACTAAATCACTAACGCAATGAAAGTATCAAAAGTGTAATGAGCATCACCACTTAAATCTACTGGATAAAATTCACTGTCTCTATTAAAAAGCCAATCGATGATATCCATAAGGGTACGGTCTTCAGTGATATCATACACATTCTACGTAGTCATAGCATTGATGACACAGGATGCGCCATCACGTGAAAGAACTCTCTTTCCAGAGTTCTTAGACTTGCTTTTCCTTTGATATACTTTTTCTTTACTAAAGGTCAATGGTATGTGGTTTGAGCTATCTAAGTGCAAGACAAGTGAATCATAATCAGTGATGTCTTAAGAGGAGGTGACTAACATGTCAATCATATTAGAACCGGGAGCGTGTAATGCAGCAGGCAATACTATACTCCTATGCTTATTAGCTTTACCAGTAGTCGTGATCGTCTATGGTTTCAACAGGAAACGAGTAGTCTCGTACTAACCTTGACTACGATTCTTAAAGAAAGAAGCAAAATTATCAACATATTGGGCTTAGCGCTCCACAAGAGTTGAATTAGGGTCAAGATCAAGCTTCAGCACCTCTTTCTTTCCTTTCTTCTTCTTTGCTAGTTTGATTTTCTTACTCAGTGCAAGGATCTATTCAAGTTAAGGATTACTTTCAACTTTCTTTGTTTCTTCCTTTTCATCCTCCTTGATATAATCAGAAAGCAATGGATTATAAGCAGTGTATTCATTTCGGTTATACATGCCGAATTGTTTATCATAAACATCTATACTTTAGGCTTGACACATCTACAAAAATCTTTATAAGGTATAATACTACCTACTCTTAACAATGGTAGCATGACCTATGTCTTAATCTCTTCGTCTAGCACGGACGGAACCATAATTATATTCAACATCACTCAGCTTCAAGCAGAAACGCGGTTTTGCGTTCATAGGAGCATGTTCACTATAATAGAAGACATTCTTGGCCATCCAGCCAAGATTGTGCAACGAGCACGATTTATCATCAAATATAGTATCCGCTACAACATCATCAATATTGTAATACTCAACAATCATCTTATACATATTACGCAGATCCCTGCGTAATCCAGAAAAATTAGCATCCATAAAGCTATCTAACAAGTCCTCGTCAAAGTTTTCTATGGAAGAACACTTCGTAATAAGATTTCCCATAATAATACACAAAGCAGAGTGGGCTAGACACTTCTCATTAGCCATCTCCAGGTTTATATATTACTACTTAATTGGAGTCTGTTGGTCCCTCTATAAATCTGCAATAGTTTCAAAAGTAGGGCTCTCAACATCCACCTCAACAGAACCATCAGAATCACTAAATTCTTTATAAAGTGTCAATTCGCGCCCATTCACAAGTATTTGACTGTCTAATCGATTGGGTAAATGACGAGACAGTTAATGGTATTCACTAAGGTCTTTAGTGTGATGGGGCGCTATCTCATCCATATACTTCTAACACAAGCTATAACGAGCCTTCTTCTTGCTACCGCATGGTTTGGAAGAGTATTAAATCTATTCCCATGGTATCCATACTGTACTCACAAACAGTATAGATAATTACTCCTTCTTACCGTGTCTTCCGACTTAGTTTTCAGGTTGGTGTTCCTTCTCATTGAAGACAGGTGTAGCAATGGCCATTTTCTAGTAAAAGTGGGTGAAATCAGTAATTACATTACCTGAGTTTAAACACTAGTAACGTTTTTTATCGTGTGATCTACTATACATGTTTCCATTAATCGCATGCTACTTCTTGTTCCTCTCCTTCCTAGAGAGACTGTGATACGCACCAAATTAAACCTGTAACGCAAGTTCGCGGTATGTACCAAATCTGATGGTATTCACTTATGACTCTACCAAAACAGCGTACTTCAAGTAAGCTTGGAGTGTAAGGTAATTAGTACTAATAACTGATTCTACATGTGCACTACCTTCTATGACTCTCAAACATACCTTTGATTTCATCATGTTACCAATTAAGTTTTAATCCTAATACAAAGGGTCTTTGGAGATGTCAACACAAAGTTCGTTTCCAAGACCACTCAACTAACTCAAAAGGAATTTACCATCCAAGCTATCATTTGTAAGCATATAAACCATATTAATACCATTCTTAGTCAAATTTCCACGATTCTCAGCAATAAAGTCAATAATCTATGACTTCATCTTGTCAATACCTGGTGAGAGTTGCTTAAAATATTCTAAGTTGTACTCATCAGCTTCCAAGTTCTCATTGACCAAACAAGTCAAAGAGGAAATCATCAGACAAAAGCTAGACATAGTCGTCTCAGGACTATACTTTTAAACAGCGTCTTCAAAGATTTTTTCAACATTCTTCCTCTATATATCATTCACAACGTATTCAGTTTCATGTGTAAGGAACTCTTCATTCATACGAATCACATATCTACCAAATTCATCAGGAGTGAGATTCTATCTCTAAATAACATTAAGATTGAAAGTTTGATCAAACCATTCGGACCCCTATACTTTCACTTACATAACATTCTAAAAGAGAGCGGAAGGGCCAGGCGCATTGGCTATAGTCACTGGGATAACTACACAAGTTAACTGAGAGAGGATATCTAACATCGTGTCTAAGTGTGTCGAATTTGGCGGTGGAGCGTTTGGATAATAGTTACCAGGGAATATGTAATCACTGGTAACGAAGTTCTTTCCAGAACTATGACCAGTCTAACCTATGAATCCTACATTTCGTGTCGTCCAATCATTAGACAAGACGAAACTATTACCGCTTGCACCATAACCTTTACCAGGTGATGCGTAATAAGCTTCTTTGTTAATAATAGAATTAGGGTCGTTATCATTACTAACATCCTTCCACTTAAATTACACATTGTCACTTTCAGTTAGAATAATTTAATGTGGTGGTCCTGCATCTTTCTCTTTGAACTTCTTATGATCAACATAGTTATACGTGAACAAAGCGTGAGCTTTCTCAAACTCTTCAGGAGTGATCGATTAAAGATTCATGGTACTAGAGGTGATATTAATGTGTTTATTCGACTACTTGAACCAATCAGGGATAGGTGGGACTTTACAAGTAACACTAATAGTAGTATTAGCAGGGGCACCAATGTGCGCAGTGATTCTCCATTATTGTACAATATCAAAGTAAGGCCTACCTGAATTATCAAGGATCATATGGGTGAATTGGTTTGATAATCTAACGGAACTCCATTTCCATCCAAAGTTAGTCTACGTAGGAGTAAGTTGGAAACATTAACTAATACGTCTATAGACCAATTTGTCATCGGAATCTCTTTCACCATCGACATTAACAAAAAAGTCGTAAGAACTAAGATTGAACTCTTATCTGTTAGGTGAACTAACCGGGGCATTGTATGGCTCAGAGTATCCCCATGTATAATACGGCATCGTAAAAGTCATACATTTATACTTTATACCAAGACCTGCCCCCATTTAAACTGACATGGATGTGTCATCATTACCAGATAGGGGTGTGGCATAAAGACTACTAGTAATAGTTGATGTGCTTAGCGAAGGCTGTATCGAAGAATTATCATCAATATTAACAGTCTTAGCAGTCTTAATAATCTAGTTCTCTAATGCATCAAAAGCTACATCAACTAGGCTATTCACAACAGGCACTGCAATAGTACCTAAACCAGTAGAAGTCAACACAGCATCTAGAGCTGTTTCAGTCGCTAACTTAAGCGGTCGCTTCACAACACTATAAACTGAATCAACCAACGCGTTAGCTATCACACCATAAGTGCCATCATTACGCTGACTGATTTAATCACAAAAATTACTCTATTTAACATATAGTTACTGTGAAGACAATTCAGTCGCGTTCGATTGATCACTGTTCTCGGGTTGTTGGAGTCCATTTAAAGAATTCTTAGCATCTACATCATTGTAAAGCATCCTTCCTTTGACGACTTAGTACCAAGTCATTGTATTCAGATAGTTAACAAATCCAGCGATATATTCTTTCTACTCTTTAGTACTGAGATTTATAAATCCTATCGGTTTCGCCAAAGGAGTTATAATTATATCAAGCAACAATCTTCCAACATCTTTAGCGTCTTGTTCATTTTTATAATAATTATAACTTGTCCACTCTAGATCATGTGGTAATTTCAATTTCAAATATCTGGCGTTCTAAGGTGAATTTCTATTAACATTGACGATAATAGAATCTACTATTTCATCTGTGGGCTTATTCTCTATCATTCTCGTAACTTTCATCCTCACGGTTATGTTACATTCATATGGCAAGTTAGTAATGCCAAGGAAAAACTTGATATAAGCGGACTCGTCAACAGGACTAGTCACAGTTTTGTTACCTCTCCTCAAAACATAGTAATAGGGTTTACCAGCGTTAAGCTCTGAACATTATATTCTAGGGGTACCTCTGTACGGTGAGTACCAGAGAACTTCAAAACCACAGTCATTAAGGGCGTTCTCACCTGTGCGAATAGGCAAGACACACTAATAGTGGGAACCATTATCATTAGTTGAAAAGCCTTCACTGGTTTAATTTTCAAATGAATCTGTGAAATCAGAAATATTCTACTCTTTGTATTTCGAAGAAATAATTACCATTGTCTCAGCACATTTTACAACTTCACCACGGGCGGCTTCAGGTATCCTAGGATCCTTACATAAGATCTTTTTCAAACCATCATGTGAACCGAGCCTTGAATCTTTCTCATCTCCTATAAAGAAGAGACGTGCGATACCATAGTTCGGGAAAACCATGTCGCTAATAACATTGCCTTTGAAGAACTTTAACCAAGCTCTCCTATTGGAAGTTAGAATAAAAGTGTTCGATTTAGGCCCGCATTTAACTTGTTCTCTAAGCATGGAAGGTTCATCCAATAGGGTATCATCATCAAACAACTCCTTCATACGAGCGTATTTCTCAACTTATTCAGCAATCTGAATAGCCTCTTTACGAGTGACTCCCTTATTACCTTTAAAAGTAGATTAACGAGGTCTACCTTGTCGCTTACTACGGCGATCAACAACTTATCGAGGGGCCGACTTCTTTCGTAAATTACCCATGAAATTGGCCAAAGATGCTATAGTATTAACCTTAGCATCTTTCTTAAACGCTTTCTACAAGCGTATTATCTCTCTATTTATAGCAGTGTATTCCTTGGAGCCTCGTTTGTGACCTGATAAAGCTTTTTGTTTACTTCGAGCCCAGGGACTACTACCCTTATTCTTAGATTTCTTAAAGTTTTTACTCTTGCGTTAGTTCTGGCCCTTCTTAGGTACGTATTCAACATATTATTACCTTCCACTTCCATAGAGCCGTTTACAATCCATAGACTAGAGAGTCTAATTAATATCCTCATAATATTAGGTCAGACATAGAGAAGCATGTCCAGATAGACCACCATGTGGAGAGAGAGCAACAGACCAGCGATAGGGCTAGGGAACACATTCAATCCCCGGGTAGGTGAACGAAATATTCTTAGTCATAAAACTAGCTTGCTCTAAGGACATATAATTTTGACGCAAGATTTAACATCGCTAATTAGTCACATTTCAACTAGAAATGTGGGCCTTAGTTCTGAAGTTCGCAAGTGATCTAAACAGTCTAACAGGATCTTCAGACGTCGAATCTTAGAGAAGACGACAATAGTGTTTGTAGCATGCGTCACGATTGGTAATATACGAGTACTCCTCGAGCGTCGAGGCAACGTGAATCTAAAGAACACAGTTCTAAAGACATTAATATTCACCTGTCGGAACGTGGATAAATTGCCAAATATGGTCTTACTTATTATCTACATGCTAGAAACTATCTGTGCCAAGGAACATGTAAGTTGCTTATAACATTAAGCAAATAAACATATTAAACAACATTCCTGGTCTTAATCTTTCTGATGCAACAAAAGTTCCATCAGTTAAGAGAGCTCCTTTGGTAGAAGCCACCTTCTAAGGAAGGTTTTTAGGCAGATACAAACCTCTGCGTGGTTATCTGATTTTAACATCAGCAACTGGTTGAGAATCACAAGATTCATCATCAGTTATACAAATGGTATTAGGTGTTCTGAACTATTCTTATTCCATACTTAGATTCTATTTAGATTTCATGCCAAATAACTCTTTGCCATCAATCCACGTATAAGCTTCTTCGTATGAAGTGTAATATTTAGACTTACACAATTCAGCGTGTCCGATAGTATCTGTAACACTATCCGGAGGATTTAACCTAATAACCCACTTCTCAGGACCTTTATTCTACAATAAGTCTTCTTCAAACATCATGTCCTCATCTTCAAGCTCGTCATAAGTGAAATAGAGGCCTTTACCCATAAACCGCATCTAAGACAAACTAGTATAGTTTTATCTTATAGCAGTACATTGTTTGGCTAGAGTCTTTTTCCCTTTGTAGTCATACCAATCAGTTTTGAACTTTGACAAAGTCCTAAGCAATTGTACGGGGTCATCTTATTCACTACTTACTATCAGTTCTTTATAAAGCTCAGAGTCTTTATTAATTCTGTCATCGCACAACAACTCGGAAGCGTGTAACTATAACATAGCATTCTGTAAGCAGTGATACTATTTATTGTCAACAATAGCATCTGTATAGCAAGTCCATAAATAGCAAGTTCGCGCCCATTCACAAATATAACTAGGTAAACCTGGATATTTGGATTTCTTCGAAGGTCCTTCGGGTACTTTACTAATTGTTTTCTCTAACAATTACGACTGACATCCATCAGTCGGTTTGCCAGAATCCTACTCTGGCTATACACATTCTAGTGACAAAGGTTACTAGACATGTGTAAAAATTTCACAGTCTTCCAAAGACTGTTATAGTTAAGAAGGAAGTTAAGCAGCTCTTTTAGCAGCCTTCTCGGCAGCTTTCCTTGCGGCTTTCCTTGCGTTCTTAGCAGCTCTTTTCGCGGCTTTGTTCTTATACTTAGGTGTATAAGATTAAGATTTCTATAAATTCAAAAAATTAGTCGAGTACGTTTCTTAAGTTTTTCTCATCATATAAAATTGCTGTTCACAGCTTATCCTCTTTAATGATGGTCGGAATCCATCTAAATCTAGGCGGTTAAACCCAGCTAGAGCTTAATTTAGTGCGTACGCACTGGCGGTGCTCTCAAACATACCGATTATCCAGACGGCTCGGTAGAAGACCACAGTTAACAATTTACAAACAAACAATATATGGTTGGTCGATTATATCGACAAAACCTTAAACAAAGTTATATACCAATTAAAATCCACTTATACATACCTAACCAGGAGCATAGCTACGACCGGCGGCTTGAGGACTTCACTTAGCAAAAACTTCGTTATATCCATATAAAGTTGAAAAATTGTTTGAAGGATGAACCAGATCCTCTTCCAATTGATTACAGATTTAACTACACACTACTCTCTCAGTGAGAGGCAGCAAATCTAACGCATGTTGATCCACGCGAAATTGGGAAAACCATGAATGATGAACATCAATGGCGATATCACTATTTTCAATAAATAGGTAACATCTAGCATTATCTAAAACATACGAAGTACAACTCAAATGACAACCAGTAATCAAAAGGGTCTGTATCTTAGGGTTACTTCAAGAGATGAAATAACCACACAAGTGTCAACTTTGATTCAAACACCTATGGAGACAAATTGGATTAACAAATCATCATAATCGCTATAAATCACATATTATAGACAAACAAAATCAGCATGATTTTGCCGAAACTCCTGC
>Ga0206693_1101290_pt1 | contig 15013 bp, 1 predicted proteins | sample M280m12015metaT_FD_159680 | JGI IMG/M metagenome (GOLD analysis project Ga0206693, IMG submission 159680) | Metatranscriptome of ammonia-oxidizing marine archaeal communities from Monterey Bay, California, United States - M2 80m 12015... | ecosystem: Environmental > Aquatic > Marine > Intertidal...
TTATAATCATTTTTTCTGGCTTTCGCAAATTCCACAGGAGACCGGGAAGTTAGGAAACGATGGACCGCACTGGTTCGTCAAATCACAACGAACGCGGGCGGTGCCTTCGTCTTCCCTTCTTCCGTCTTGCCTTGCGCAAAAATATTCACGTTTACAAACGCTTCATTGGAAGAATTGGAGGAGAGTTTACTTGAACAGTCTCCATTTTGGAGCATCGCTTCATTCCTTGGTTTGGTTGACCGACTACAAAACCGTCAACAACAGGTTGCAAAGCATTCACTGGCTCATCTTCCGCGCCGGCGCCAAGGCGCATCTGTCGTGCCATGAAGCCTAGGATATTTTCTGCTACTAATTTTCCGTTGAACTCCGCCGATGGTGTAGTGCGCCCTTCACTGAAAAACAACATTCGGGGGAATGTGTCTTTCAAAGAGAATCGCTTCGCCAAAGAAGGGTGCTGGTCTACTCTTACGGTTGCGATGACAACGCTCTTGCACGTAAGCATGCGAGCGATCTCCTCGTAAACAGGTTTCAATTTTTGGCAAACCTCGCATCCTCGAGTACAAAAATTAATCATCACAGGTCGGTCGCCGTTTACAATCTCATCAAAGTTGCCCGGGTTCAACCGAAGCACGTGCGTTTTTGTAGCGTCGGGCGCATCCTCGTAATGCCATAGTGTATTGGACGCTGAAACTTGTGAGTCACGGGCACCAACACGGACCGTCACAGCTTTGCAGCTGCCGGTACCTTCTGGGGCGACGCACTCTACCTCGGAGTCGGATTTCCAGGTCGTCTTCAGGCACTTGCGGCCACCAATGCTCGCCACGAGCGCACCCGGGACTGGGCGTCGGAACCCGAAGTCTTTCCCTTGGATCACAACCTTGGTTCCTCCTACTGGCTTTCCGTGTGCAGGTTGGATATTGGCTACAGAGGGCGAGTTGTACGCAAAGTCCGTCGATGGTTTCGAGGGGTTACCGTTGACCAATACAGTGATGTTCTGGACACCGGCAGAGCCTTTGGGCACTTTGCAGCTGAGCGTTGACTCGCTGCTAACGACGACGTCGGTGCACAGCCATTTCCCTAAAGTCACGACTTGGTTGGCGCCTGGAACAAAGCCAGTCCCTACAATGTTAATTTTGTAGCCGCCAGCGGTCGATCCAGACGTTGGGCTTACCGATGTAATAGTCGGTGGCACGGATTTAAAGAGTAGTTGAGCGATGCTGGTTTGTCCAGCGACGGTAATTTGGACACTAAATTTGCCCGCTTTCACTTCTGGCAATACACAGTCGACGTGCGTGTCGTTGTAGAAGATCGCTTTGGTGCACTTCTGAAGGCCAACAGTGATCGATAGGGGGCTCGCGTGCTTCCCAAAGTTCTTTCCACGGATTTGCAGCTTGACTTGCTTTGCTCCAAGCACGGCCACTCGTGGGCTGACACTCATGACCGACGGGTGGGCGTAAGAGAATGCTAGGTAGTCCCTGCTGGGCTGCCCTTTTACAACAACGACGACGGGACGGGATTTGCCAATGCCTGGGGGCGAGACGCACGAAATGCTTGTGTCATTGACCCAGGTAGCGTTTTTGCAAACCTTACCGCCGACGATGACTTCCATGGCCGCTGAGGCGGTCTTCTCGCCGAAGCTGGTACCAATCACCGTAATGCGTTCCCCACCTGCGGCAGGGACAACGCTTGGAACTACGTTTAGTACGGACGGACCGTCGTATGAGTAGATGCCAGGTGGGCTGTCTTCTCCTTCGACGGAAATGACCACTGGCAGGTCGTACCCGATGCCTTTTGGAACTTTGCACTCAATCGTGTTTTTGGTCACCTTGACGATCTTGCATGGCTTCCCACCGATGGTTACCGTTCTGTTAAACTTCTGCAACTTGGCTACGCCGCCATTCACCTTCATCGTGATGTTCTCGTTGTCAAGAAGGTCCCCTAGCTCGGTTGCAACAATACGGACGATGCCGGTGTCGCCAGACCCTGGGCCATGGTTCGGTTCAATGGACGTGATGACCGGGTGTTTGTAATCGATCAACTTCCTGGGCTTTGTAACCGCGCCGTTGCCCAAGTACACAGAGACAGTGAGATTCTTGCCAGCCCCGTGCGGTGCGTAACAATGGATCAACTTGCTAGATACCCACTCAGTGTGCCTGCATGGTTTGTCACCGATGATTCCAGTAATGTTTCCGTTTGGTTTTCCACCGAAGCCATGGCCAATGATATCGACCATTTCTCCTTTGGTGGAGATGGCGCGCGGGCGAACGGACGTTACGGCAGGTGGAGGATAACTGAACGTGGCGTTGCGGCTTGCCGGTGTCAACACCCCGTTTCGGCCGTGAATCAATAATCGTACTGGCAAGTCTTTTCCAACACCAACGGGCACGACACACCGAATCGAGTCTTCCCCAATGCGCTCAACGGAACCGCACGGAACGTCGCCGATGAAGGCTTTGATTTTGTGGTCCATGGCACCGAAGTTGTGGCCGCTGATTGTAAGCTTTTCTCCACTGACGCTGGCCTTGGGACGGCTGCTGGCAACCAGCGGAGGGTCGTACTCGAAGAAGTCGAATGACTTGTTGGTCTTTCCATCAACGTATACTTGAACGGATACGTTCGCTCCACTTCCTGCCGGTGATAGGCAAGTCAGCAAATTGTCGTTTATGACACGGACGTTGCTCGCTTCTTCGCCGTCTACCTTTACGACAATATGCGTGTTGTTCGCGTCTCCAAAGTTTTCGCCACGAAGACTCAGCTTGCGCCCACCTTCGCCAAGCGAGTAAGGCGGCTTAACGCCGGACACTGATGGCGAGTGAGTGTGAAAGTAATCTTCCGCGTCTTGAACGCCTCCCGTTGCCCCAGTGGAGGCGCTGGCGCCGGTGGCCCCAGCTTGGCCGCCAGTAGCACCCGTGGCCGTCGGGCCCTCGACTTCGCTGCTTTGGCCGTTAACCACAACGGCGACTTTCCTGCTGCCCAGTCCAGATGGAGTGGTGCACTTCAACTCTGTGTCAGAAACCAGCTTGACTTTCAAGCACTCCTTCGCTCCTACCAGCACCTCCAGTTCCAGGGTAGCGTTGGTGCTATTGCCAAACTCCTTTAAATTCTTGCGCAATTTATAGCCAAAGCCCGTTCCCTTGACGGTAATGCGCACGCCGCCGACAGCGGGCCCATCCTTTGGAAGCACGGAGGCAACAACAGGCGCCTCATACGAAAAGAAAGCTGGCTTGAACGGCAACGCGCCAACCTTGCCAATGGCGCTTTTTTTGCCATTGACCACCACAGTTACTTTCTCGTTCGTGCCCGTGCTTGGGGGAACCCTGCACACGATCATCGCGTCGCTGAACCATGTCGTCTTAAGGCACTTCGCTTCCCCAACGAACGCCACGATGGACTTTGGCTTCACTTCGCCGAAGTTTTTGCCAAGGATTTCCATGTCGTACGCGCCTCCGTTTTCGCCGCTGTTCGGGCCAATCATACGGATCACCGGCCCATCGTATTCAATGGTAAGGTTGGCACCGCGGGCCGCCACACCTTGGTCGGCAGGCGCGCGAACGACAATTTTCGCGTCCCCGGCACCGGGCGGTACAATGCATTCCACCTGCTTGTCAGAGACCCAAGTAACATTTCTACACGGTTTGCCACCGACCCAAACGCCGTACTTGGACGCGTTGTTCTTCTGCTGCACACGGCGTCCGATCTTCCTTCTTCTAGGGGCTGCACGCTGAATTTCGTAAATGTTCTCCGAGGGATCCAACGTCTGAACCTTGCGATTGGCGTGTTTTCGGTTGCGGCGTGAGACACGCTCTACCTCCAAGAACGCCACAGCGCTGGCGTCGGCCAGATCTGAACTGACAACGCTTTCGTTGGCAGCTTGGGCCTGTACTTTGGTAAGTTCCGCCTCGACCGCGGCGTTCTTGGCTGATTTCTGCGCCGAGTTGTCCACGTCGTCCTCGCTCTCCACCTCTTTCTTCTCTTCGCTCTCAGCCTTGGCTCGCACTTCTTTCAAAGACGCGTCGAGTTTTGCCTTGGCAATCTCCGCTTGGCGCATCGAAATATCGCCGTTGAGCTTGTTGGCTGCTTTCTCGTTCTTGACGGCGCTCTCGGTCTTTTTCAATTCCTCCATGCCGTTACTGACTTCCGCAAGCTCTTCCGCTTGTTCCGCGGAACGAAGCTTCTGCGCGGTCGCGTTCTCGTTCTTCAGTTCTGCACGCTCTTCCTCGGCCATGGAATCGGTCTGGTTCTTCAACTGCATCATCGCTTGCGCGTCTTCACCCATGGCATCGGCCAGGGCTTTCTCTGAATCGGCCTTGGCTTTGGCCAATTCGTCCTTCTCTGCCTCGCGCGCCTGTTCCTCTTCGCTCTTCTCTTCCTCCATAACTTTCTTTCCCTCCTCAGCGGCGGATTGAAGGTCTTTCGCGCTTGCGCCGAAGCCTTCCCCGCGGATGACGAGTTTCCATCCTCCAGCAGTAGGGCCATGACGGTGTTCTACGCTGGTGACCATCGCCGGGGTGTAAATAAATTTGCCTCCAGTGGTCGCGTTGCGTCCAAGGACGTCAACGTTTATGGTTCGACGCCCAGCCCCCGGGGGGATCAAGCAACGGACCATTTCGTGGGACACGCGCTTGCTTGCGTTGCACGGCTCTCCGCCGAGCAGTACGATTGGTTTAGAGCCATTGACGCCGAAATTGCGGCCGGTAACATTCACCCACGCGTTTCCGCCCTTCGGGCCTTCCAAAACAGCCTGGTCTATGACCGGTCGGTCGTAGTCGAAGGTCACATCGGTGCCACGCAACGCGCTCGATTCTTTCCCTGCGCGGATTTCCACGGTGTGGTTCATGCCCACTCCGGCCGGAAGGACGCACTCGAGAGTACGGGAAGAGGTTGCGCGAGAAGCAATGCAGCTCTTGCCGCCGATCACCCCAACGCTGCCGTTCAACGGGATGCCTTCGCCCACGATGACGCGACTGACTCCTCCCTTCGTCGGGCCACTGTTCTCCGGCATTCCCGTCACGCGAAGTTTCGCGAATGTGTAGCGCACGTTCGTAAGGTTTCCAGAGTAGGTGGACGCATTGGATGCATTGATGGCTTTGCTCGAGTGACCACGGACTACAATAGTCGGGTACACTGACCCAAACCCAGGCGCAGTATGGCAAATCGCCTTCTTGTCGGAGACGGAGATGGTCCTTCGGCAAGGGACGCCCCCGAAGGCTACAACAACTTCTTCCTTTGGCACGCCGTAGCCGCCGAGCCAGTTACCGTTCACTGTGACAACGTCGCCTCCCAGTTCCGGCCCGCTGAAGTGGTCCAGGGACGAGATCCTTGGAAGGACAGTCTTTACTTCTGGGGCACCGGCGCGCTTGCTTGCGCTCGGGCCGACCATGACGCCGATCATTTTCATGCCGGACTTAACGGCTGGGGAGACGCACTTGATGAGTGTATCCGAGATCCACTCAGTCTCTTTGCACGGGCGACCGCCAACCGTAGCGACGGGCATGTCACTGGCTCGGGACCCGAAGTACTTGCCGGAAATGAAGAAGGTCACTCCTCCGTATACGGGCAAAGTCTTGGTCGGGCGAGGTACAAATGGAACACTGGTGATGTTCAACGTTGTGTTCGAACTGTTCGTGGCATTCATGACGTCCACGATCGTGGTCGAGTTCTTTCTGGGGTCGTCCAAGAAGGCACCGGTAACTACTGGCACAAGGAATTTGTACCAAGTCGGTTCCACGTGGCTGGTGACGCTCAGGACGCCGTTAATTTCGACGGCAACGGAACGGTTTCCTCGACCCGGTGGGGATTCGCACTCTAGCTCCATGTCGTCGACGTACTTAGTCGACAGGCATGGAAGTCCACCAATGAGAACCGTCGGTTTCAAGATGTCACTTCCTTCCTGGGGCCCGGGGCCGAAGCGCATTCCCAATACACGGACCGTTTGTCGGCCATAGGATGGGCCCTCGTTCGGTAGGACTTTCATTACTCGTGGGCGGTGGTAGCCGTAGGCCACTTGGTCGATCCCGACTTCAGGGTCTGACGGCATGCCGCGAATGATAACACTCACCGACGCGGGAAACAAAACTTTCTCTCCGACAATAACCTCGTGGCTCAGCCTTGCGGCGGGAGTCACGCACTTCAACTTCGATTCGCTCACCCAGGTCGTCTTGATGCACGGCTTTCCGCCGATAAGGGCGATCGGCTTTACTTCGTCGCCGGCTTTTCCGAACAGGTGGCCGCTGATCGTGATCTCTTCGTGGCCGATGGCCCCTCCTTCGAGTGGGTACACTCCCGTGACTCGCGGTGGGTCGAAGTTGAAGCTAGATTGTGTGCTGTTGTCGTACGAGAACATGTGCTTTCCGCTGCTCGAAGTTCCGGACACGTACACCTTGACCGGCGCCTTCGGGTTGGTCCCAGGGGGCGTGTTGCACGTGATCATGTGGGCACTCACCAATTTGATGTGCCTGCACGGTACGTCATCAACGAGGACCTTGGTCTTCGTAAAGTGGTTCCCAAAGTTGACACCAACTAGCGTGATGTTCGTGTTGCCGTAGAACTTGCCGTGGGTGGGAAGCATTTGGTAAACCTTCGGTGGTTCGTAAGTAAACCGGGTCTGGTTCGTTTTCGCGCTTGTGCTACCGAACGCACTGACTTCCACGTCCGTGGCACCGGCCTTCTTGGTGCTGGGAAGCTGACAGACGACTTTGGTCGGCGACATGACCTTCACGGTGATGCAGTCGCGGCCCCCAACGGAAACCTCGGTCGCGTACGCTGGCCCAAGCTTTTCCCCACGGGGGTGCACAAGGCGCTGTCCAATAATGGCAACCGACGCGTTTCCGTAGGCTGGACCGTAGGCTGGCGAGAGCTTGGTCACCAACGGTGGCAAGTAGTTCAACATGGTGTTCTCCCGGCTCGGGAAACCGCTCACGCTCACAACGAGCGGCTGGCTACCTCGGCCCGGGGGGACAACGCAGTGCAGTTCTTCGTCAGACTTCAACGTCAACTTGAGGCAGGGGACGCCGCCGATGGTTACCTTTGGCATCATGGCGCGCGAGCCAAGGAATTTACCGAATATCTTCAAGGACTCGTTTCCGTACCACGGCATGCCTTCGGCCGGCAGCAAGTCTTCGATGACGGGAACCTTATACGAAAATTTGAACGTTTCGTCGGCCTTGACGTTCTTCACCCCGTCCACGGACAGGGACACGGTCAAGTTGGCGTCGGTGCCGGGCGAGGTAGTGCACTGGACGGTGGTATCGTCGATGACGGTCACGTTCTTGCACAGGTTCGGGCCGACGTGAACAACGGGGATTGCGTGCTCCGCGTTGCCCAAGTTTCTACCCTCGATGACGAGGAGCGAGCCACCGTACGATGCCCCGATATCCTGACCCTTAACGCGCTCAATCATAGGTGCCTCGTAGCTGTAGACGAGCTTGGACGGGAGGCTGGTTACGTTGAAGTACCGGGTGGAGACGGACACATTGGTTCCTGCACCTGGGGGCACTACGCACTCCAACTCGTCGTTGCCAAGGACCGTAGTCGATAGACACTTGTTCTCGCCAACATAGACGTCTGGCTTGGCGGAGCTCTCCGGGGTCGCTATGTTCTTTCCCGTCACGACAATCTTGTTGTACCCGTAGGTTGGGCCATCCTTGTCGCTAATGGTCTGCAAGACCATGTCGTCGTAGGAGAAGATTTTATTCATTCCACCGCTGTAGGTGAAGTGGTACGCATGGCGTTCTCCAGGGTGCGAAGCGTCCAGGGAGGTCACGACAACGCTCTTGTTCTGGAAGTCGGTGCGCCCCGCGGCGGCCGGCAACTTGCACACAAGACGGTGCTCCGAGACGAATTTGGTCTCGGCGCACTGAACGCCGCCGATGAAAGCCAAGGGCTTGCTTTCTTTGCGCCCAAAATCACGCCCAAGAATGTTCACTTGGTCCCCGCCGAACAGTTCCCCGTGGGCCTTGTCGACGCACTGGACGAACGGAATGCGGTAATGGTACGTTGCGTTGCCGTGGGACAGGCCTTTGGTGATCCCGACGTGCACGCGCACGACGTTGTCGCGCGCGGTCCCGGCGGGCGCAATGCACGTCAGCTCGGTCTGGGACAGGCGGCGAGGGTTGGAGCACGTGCGGTTTCCAATAAAGACGAGGACGGGTACGTCGGCGTCTTTGACTGGGTCGCCGAAATTTTTCCCGGTCACGTGCACAAGGTTGCCCCCGTATGTAGGCCCGTGCTTCGGCTTGATTGCGAAGACGTGCGGGCCATCATACGTGAACTTCAACTTGTTGCTTTGGAAGCCGAACACGCTGACAGACACGTTGGCCTTGCCGACGTACAGGCTTGGGGGGGTGATGCAGATGACTTCGTTCGACGAAACGAACGTGGTCTTGGCGCATTTGAACCCACCGATAGACGCAATCGGGGGGCGCTTTTCGTCGCCGAGGTTGGACCCCCGGATGACAACCTTCGACTTTCCCGTCACGGATCCACGGGCCGGGGTCACGGAGGTGATCTTTGAGGGTTGGTACGCGAGCAGCTTGTTCTTCAGGTTGGACGCATCAGTGTGGTCGTTGACCGTTACGATTACGTTTCTCGAGTAATGCTTCGTGTTCGGGTTGGACGCTGGGGGAACAATGCAGGTGATGGACTCGTCGCTCAACCACTCCGTCTTGATGCACATCGTTCGGCCGATGATCGCGGTAGGGGGGTTCTTCTTGGTACCGAAGTACTTTCCAGTGATTTTGATGGTCTCGCCACCGTAGAGCGCGGCGGCCGGTGGGTCAATGCCCATGACCACGGGCGCGCGGTAACCGAAGACGCCGTCGGTCTTCCCAACGACGTCTCCCATCTTAACTTCAATCGGGACGTGCTCGAAGAACTTTTCGCCGTCCGCGGACGGCACTTCGCACTCGACGCTCGACTTGGCGCCGTTGTCTTGGATCAGCTTCAGCGTTGTGCAGGGAGATCCGGCGACGTACACTTGCAGCGCGCCGCTCTGTATGAGGCTCGCCGTTCCCATCCCAGTCCCGGAGAAGACGACCTTCGTGCCCCCGTAGGTTGCGCCAACGGCCGGCTCGGCCGAGTCAACCTTGGGAGTGGTAAAGTCCAGGCCAGAGAACGGCGTGCCGCTGTACTGCTTGTGCATGGTGATCATGACGGGGTACTTGTCCTTCGGTGGCAGCTGAGGGGCAGTGCACTGGATCTCGGTGTCCGAAACGATCTTCACGTCCTTGCAGAGGGCGTTTCCGATCGTTACGTCCGTGTGCTTGGATAGCGCCGGTTTTCCCAGGTACTTTCCACGGATGGATATGGTCCAGTTGCCGTAGAATGGGCCAGACGACGGCTGGATCGACGTGATGTCGGGGGTGACGTAATCGTACTGCATCTTCGACGTGTTGCGGGACGGGGCGCCGTTGATCACCATGGTAATCTGCTGGCCCTTGCCCATGCCCTTGGTGGTCGTGCACTTCCAGTTCAGCTTGCCCGCAGTGCCCACGATTTCGGGGTTCACGCACGGCGACCCACCGACGGCGATCGCCACTTTCATCGCCTTTTTGGGGATCCAGTTGGACGGGATGGCGTACATTCCGCCGACGATGATGTCCTCGCCGCCGTACATCGGGCCACTCTTGGGGTGGACATGCGTCACAACCCCACGAATGTAGTGGAATTTGGCTTGGAGCTCAAACATGCGTTTGCCAACCGAGATCTTGACGGACGCAGGCCCTTCCGATCCCGATGGGGTGACGCACGAAACCTCCTCGTCACTCACCCAAACCGATTTTAAGCAGGGCTTTCCACCGATGAAGGCGACGACGGTCGTGGCCAGGTCCTTGTTCCCGAACCCACTCCCGTAAATTTGAATGGTCTCGCCACCGTAGATAGGGCCCATGGGCGGGGAAATGCGTTTCTCGTTCGGGCCGATGTACTCGAACTCCCCATTCACCAGGGAGTCGACACCCTCGGACTTGACCGACACGGGGACCTTTCCGATTACCGCCCCTTCGGGCGTCTCGCAGTACAGCGTGTCGGGAGACGTGCGGTTCACGTTCAAGCAGAACTTGCCTCCAACCTTCACCGTAATTGCGTGGTTTTCGTTTGTTCCGAAATGGCGGCCTTCAATCCTCAAGCGCGTCTCCCCAAAAGTTGGCCCCAAGTTCGGAACCACCGTTCGGACCAACGGGCCGTCGAAGTGGACCATGCCGATCTGGGCTTCAGAAATGAAGTTTCGCGTGATGACGACCGGTACCTTTCCTGGGGGGCCCTTGGGGGCCACACACGTGTATGTGTTGCCGTCGCGCTTCAAATTCTTGCAGGTCTCCGTGCCAATGCGGACGGAGAGAGACTTGACCTTGGACAAATCGTCCACAGTGTCGAGTTCGGTCTGGTGAAAGGTTACCAATTCCCCACCGTAGAACGCAAGGGACTCGGGTACAATCTTGGTGATCGGGGCACTGACGTCAAAGTGGGTCTTGTTTGTCTCGGCGCTGTGGACGACGCCGTACATGTCCGTGAAGGAGGAGCGAATGTGGAGCTTTCCGGGGCCGGTAGGGCCCTTGAATGGCCTGGTCATGCAGGTGATCCAGCGTTCGTCGTACTCCGAGTTGGGGATTTCGCGAACCTTCTGCGGGTAGCCGGTGCTATTGCAGACTTTCCCGTCCAGGGAAACGTTCATGAGAGTGTTGGGGTGAATCCCGGTGGTCTTGATGCGCACCGAGATCTCGTGCGGGAGCCAGAAAGAGATGTGCCTTGGCTTGACTTCGCGGATGGAGATCCGAACGTCCTCGCGCCAGAGCAACCCCTCCGCGGTGCCGACATCTTTGGACACCCGGACGCTGACGTCCATCTTTCCAGAAGGCCCGGGGGCGATGAGGCAAGAGATCAGATGGTCCGAATCGACCCTTACGTCCGTGCAGGGGTCGCCGCCAACCGTTACGTGAGTCAGGCGCCTGTCGTTTCCAAGGAAGCGGCCCTCAATCTCGACCCGGCTCGGTTGGTCGCGCGGGACGTGGCTGGGGACGACCTTCTTGATGAAGGGCGCCCGGAAGGTGGCCAGTTTGTTGTCGACTGATTTGGCTTCGAAATAGTTCACGTTGACACTCGCTTTGGTCCCTGCGCCCGGGCCAACGGGGGTCACGCACTGGATCTCTACGGGGGAGATCAGCGTCGTCTTCTCGCACTTCTTCCCGCCGACGTAGGCGACGATCGCCTCCCGCTCGAGCTTCGTTTTCGGTTCGCCGTAGTAGCGCCCGCGAATGGTGATGATGGACCCACCGTAATTGGGGATCTGCTCGGGCTCGATGGAGGAAACAGTAGGGACTAGGTACGTGTACGCTGAAGTGGTCATGGCGGAGCCGATGCGAACCGTGACCTGCACGCGTCCGCCACGCTTGGTACTTGGGGCACGGCAGGTTACGCGGTGCGGATCGATCGCTTTGACGTCGTAGCACGCCTTCCCGTCGATCTCGACGACGGTGCTCAAAATGGACGCGTTGCTGTTGGCCATCAAATGGTTGCCTTGGATCATGATAAGGTTTCCGCCCGCAGGGGCGCCCTCGCTGGGAAGCAACGACTCGATTGCGGGGGCCTCGTACGTAAAGTTTCCGAGGTGTCCGTCGTCCGACTTGGTCCCGCCGACCGAGACGGTCACGGCGACGGACCCGTAGCCGGGCGGTGCCACGCAGGTGATGCGCTTGTCGCTGATGCGCTGCACGTTGGTGCAGCCCGCGTTTCCGACCATGACGATCGGGCGTTCGTTCTCCCCGCCCAAGTCAGTCCCTACAATCGTGAGTTCAGCCCCGCCGAAGGCCGGGCCAAAGGCTGGGACGACCATACCGACCTCAGGGCCGACGAATTTGTAGAGGTTCTTCCCCTCCGTTCCATACACCCCACCGTACATGACCTTCACCGAGGCATCGCCTGGGGTTCCCCTCGGGGACGTGCACTTGAGTACGCTGTTCGATACTAATTCTACGTCCGAGCACTGGAGCTCGCCGACGAAGACCTTCGGCACGCGGCCCTGGACGCCCAGCATGTGCCCGGAGATCGTCAATTCCACGCCGCCATAGGTCGGGCCCTCCCGGGGCTCGACGGTGTTTACGACCGAGTCCACGTAATCGTATTTGCTAAAGGCGGTAAGGTTGGACCGGACCCCATTGACGGCGACGACGACGTCGACCTTTCCGGGGCCCTTGCTCACGGGCACGACGCACTTGACCTGCCGGTGTGGGATGTCCACGACGGGGGCAATGCACACCTGGCCGCCAACGGTGATGACGGGCTTCGCAGTGTCCGTGCCCAGGAAGTTTCCGCTGATGACGAGCTCGTCGCCGCCGAAGAGGCCGCCGGCGGCTGGCGAGACGCGGGAGATCATGGGCTCCACGTACTCGTAGAAGGTCTCGTTGTCGGAGCTCACCTTCCCGTTCACACGGAGGGAGACCGGCTGGGTCCCCGTCCCGGGGGGGGTGGTGCACTCGATGGAGTCCGCGGACAGCCACTTGGTGGTGGAGCACGGCACTTTTCCGATGAACGCGGTCGGGCGAAGGCCAGAGGTCGCGTTGTCGCCGACGTTCAGGCCGTAGATGACGACCTTGTTCTGGCCGTACGTGGCCCCACGCCCGGGAACGACTCGGTTCGATTCAATATCTTGGTACGCAAACTTTTCGGTGGCGCCGTCCGCGCCGCCGTCCTCCGTGTTCTTGATGCCGTTGACCATGACGGTGACGTCGCCCATCTCACCCGGCTCGCCGGGAGGGGTCAGGCAGACGATCTCGTCCATTCGTTTGATTATAGTGTTGTAGCACGGGCGACCGTCGACGAAGGCCCGGGTGTCGGACTTTCCAGCGAGCCAGCCGAGCCCCGCGCCTCGGATGCTGAGGTGGGTGTGACCGTACTCGGGCCCGGCGGGGGGGTGGATGGAGGACACGACCGGGGCAACGTACGTCAGACCCTTCGCCATCTTCCCGGCCACACCGCGGAGCTTCACTTCGACGTCTGCCGGACCGAGGGACCCGGCCGGGGCGACGCATGTGAGCTCGCCCCTGCGGATCTTGCGCACCTTCAGGCAGCGTTTCCCACCGATGAGAACGTTCGGGACGAAGAGGCCGCCGCCAAGGTTCTTCCCACGAAGGGTGATGTTCTGCCCCCCGCTGCTCTGGATCGTCTTCGGCTCCAGGAACGTGATTTCCGGCGTGTCGACCGCGATCAGGTTGACGGACGGGACGCCCGCCTCCTCGTTCGACATGTCCTTGTGCCACGTCGGCCATAGCTTCACTTCCGTGCCGCCGCTACCGTCGCGGTCCGGGTGCTTCCGGCCGGTGATCTGGCAGGACACCCCGTAGTCGGTGCGCACGGGGTCCTCGCAGAGGTTGATCCCGAGCCGGGTGGCGAAGGGCTGCTTGGCGACCCCAAAGTTGCGCCCGTAGATCTTTACTTCCCCCTTGTACCCGATCGGGGCGGGGGACGGCTTGATGGCGGTGATCGTGGGCGTGTTCGTGAACTCAAACACTCCCTCGGCGCGCCCCGCGCCATTCGATACGGTAAACTCCACCTTGCCTCCCAGGCCTTTCTCGACCGGGACCCAGCAGTGGATCTCTTTGTGCTCCCGCGTGCCCGTGCCCACAGCGCCCTCGCGGACGGAGTGGACCTTCAGCTCCCCGCAGGGGATGCCGTCGAGGTCAACGGTCGGTGCCGGGAGGCCGTCCAAGGCAAGTTGCTCCCCTTTGATAATGAGGGGGACCCCCGTACGCGGGGAGAACAGGGGCTTGGAGGCCGGGACGACGGCGGTCACTTTCATGTCCTCGAGGGTGAACATGCCCTCGTCCAGGCGGGCGGTGGTGTTCTTTCCCAGGCGAAGCTCCACGGTCGCATCCCCGGCCTTCCCGTTCGGGGGAAGAACGCAGTGAACGTGGGAAGTGTTGTCCGGGTCGCGCTGGGTCCGGACGCACGGGACGCCGTTGATGAACGCGGTCGGCTCCATGCTAAGCGGTCCGTGGGGAAGCCCGAGGTGCTTCCCTTCGATGATGATGGTAGACCCGCCGTAGGACGGGCCGTTGTTCGGGATAACGGCGAAGATGACTGGGTCCTCCAGCAGCACCTTCGCGCCGACCGTTACGTTCGAAGAGTGACCCTCCACGACGGCCTTGACCTCCTTCTCTCCGGCCTCCAGCTCTGGGGTTAGGCACTTGAGGATGCGCTCGCTCTTCCACTTGGTCTCTCGGCACGGCTTGTCGCCGACGGTGACCGCGGCGGGGTTGACGTGGTTCTCCTTGAGGCCAAAGTTGTGGCCCCGGACCTCCACCCAGAACCCGCCGTAGCTGGGGGCCTCGGCCGGAACAATCTTCTCGACGTTCGGCCCGACCTTCGCAACGAAGGGCTCGCTATCCGCGTCCCCCCCGACGACTACTATGACTTCTACCTCTTGGTGGAGGGGCATCTTCTGTAGCCCCTCGCAGACTACCTTGTGGCGGGATACCCAGTGGCTGGCTTTGCACGGCTTGCCGTCGACGGTGATTTGAACGCCGATCTTCGCGTTGGTGCCAAAGTGATCGCCAAGGATCTCTACTTTGGACCCACCGTACCATGGAAGGACGGGTGGGTTGATCGAGGCCACGGCAGGGTTGGGTTCCACCTGCGTGTCCACGGCCAGCGGGGGCGGGGCCTGCGGGAGGGCAGTGATTTTGCCCTCCACCTTGACCGACGCCCGGTTGTCCGAGATGGTGGCCCGCTTGGAGTGCCGCTCGGCCTCCAGCTTCAGGTCGTCCAGCTCGACGATCGTGCTCGATGCGGGGCCGGACGCCCCGGCCGAGGCCAGGTGGGCGACCGCAAAGAGCAGGACGACGATCGAGGCAAGGGACGATCGAGCCATCATGTGCTTTTATCTAATCCAAAATACAATACCTAAGAAAAACGGAGTCCCCACAGAAGATACTCGTTAACTAGAAGAAACAATCAATCTACTAACCAATACGTATGTATCTGATATCAAAAGGAAGAAACCAACAAATGTTATGCAGAGAAA
>Ga0206693_1136232_pt1 | contig 14492 bp, 2 predicted proteins | sample M280m12015metaT_FD_159680 | JGI IMG/M metagenome (GOLD analysis project Ga0206693, IMG submission 159680) | Metatranscriptome of ammonia-oxidizing marine archaeal communities from Monterey Bay, California, United States - M2 80m 12015... | ecosystem: Environmental > Aquatic > Marine > Intertidal...
CAGCAAGAAATCTAGTATACAATTCGCTTGAATCAGTACCAAAGAAATCATGAAGAGTTCTCCATGAAGAAATCGAATCAGCAAGAACGCCATCACAATCGAATGCTACACAAAGTGGTGGCTTGGACATTGGGTTCACAACCTACGCGTAACGGTTTACGCTCTTGAGGCTATTGAAAAGAAAAAGACAGAGGTAAGCAGAGCCTAGGAGATTCCTAAGCTCTGCCCACCTGTGTAAGGGCATCCCCCGCTCAAAGCGGGTATATTTTCCAACAGTGAACCACCTGCCTCCGAGGAGGCAGGGGGCCCAATATTTGTCTCAATCGTTACTGATCCGAACTTCAACCAACGCTGTTCCAAGCGCGAAGAACTGCTCCTGGAGCATCGCCACTTGGATTGTAAGTAATTGTAATCGACATCTTGTCGATTGAATCACCATTTGCATCTGTTGTGCGAATCATAATCACATCGCCTGTGTTAAAGGTAGACTTTGTTCCACCAGATTCAGATTCAACCGAGTCAGCAAAGGTTACCATGCTCTCACTGTTCTCGAATGAGAATCCGTAAACTAGTGTGTCTGCTAGGTTAACTACAACTTCATCTGAACCCCAAGCAACACGAATTTCAACAGCTTGAGTTGCCAAATCAACTTGGTTGCTAGTTACTGAGATCCTGTAGTGAGGATCATCTCCTCCTACTCCATTGGTAGTATCCAAATCAAAGGTCAATCGTGGTACACCTTTAACATCTGTATCTGCTAAACTAGCAGCCCAGACGTAAATAACACCAGATAGAACCACTGTAATTGCAACCATCAAGATAGTTGCAATAACTGGGCTCACTGCTGACTCATCGTCCTCAAGACTCATTGCCTCAAGTTCTTCTTCCTCTTCGTCACGACGGCTCTGAAGAACCAAAGCGCTCACGAAGAGACCAGCTGCACTGATAGTAATCAGTGATGGTGCGAATGATGGAACAGCGGATGTTCCGATCAACTGCACTACAGTTGGTAGAGACTGGTTAGAAGCGCTTGTAGTCATACCACTGGTTCGTGGCTGAGCACAATCATCTCCTACTGCATCTCGAGTCATGATGTTGTTACACCAATTCTGATCTTCTAGCATTGGTCGACGGTTGTTAGTCAGTGTTGGAGACACAGAATTACCTTCTGCATCAACTGACGACCTTCCAACTTCACCAGGACAACTCCATGCTTCTGCCTGCAAATCTTCGCTAGATACACAACTGTGTGCATATGGGAAGGAGTGGCCGAAGAATCGGTCTTCTGGTGCTACAGATGTATCACAAGTTGTTGCAACACAAGTCAATACATCAACTTCAACCCACAACTTTGTGGTTCTAGAAGTAATGTAGACATAGTCTGAAACTAGTATTTCTTCACCATATGCTGGCGGTGAGATATACTGTGTACCCAAGTCAATGTATTCCAAACCATTAGGATCATCGTTGTTGTATCCATTGGTGTGGAATGTTACCTGTAACATGTGGTCATAGTTGTATGGACCTTCATCTCCACCATGGCCAATCTTTACAGATGTTGGCACATATGTGTTAGGCATAATGTTAGAGACACCATTGTAGGTAAATCCGAAGGATTCCTTCACAAAGTAGTCAGGTACATTCTCAGCAACGTTCTGAACACGTATGAACAATGTCACACTGTCTTCACCCTGCTGATAGTTAGCAGTACTCATTCCATAGTTAGGGAACTGAGATGGTGCATCAGGTGTATCATGTAGGTACAAAGTGATCGGACAGAACTCACCAGAAATTGGGTTAGCTTGGTGTCGACCATTATTGTTCATGTAGTCAACTTCCCACTCAGGTGCGTTGGTTGTTGCATCCTTGATTAGATCGAAGGAAATCTAATCTCCGTTAATTTCTGCGGAGAAGTAATCCTCGTAATCACAAGTACTTGACTTAGCAATGGACCAAACTAGTTGCTCATCTGTGTGGTCATCGTCATCCTTCATAGCTGACAAGTCCCAAGTTAGATTCGCAGTACTTTCATCATCCTCAGTCAGAGTAATCTTCCATGGGAAGTTAGGTACTGTAGTATCGTATCCAGTTCCCGTTTGTGAATTTCCATCATGAATCACAACACCATTATCACGGTCCCACTCTTGTACTTCAGGTGCATCGTTAACCGGAGTCACATTGAAGTCAACTTCGTATGCGACTGCATCAGTATTCTCTCCAACCCATGAGTAGCTCAAACATGTTGTTTGATCCATGTATGGATTGAATGATGCAAGTCCGATGAACAGGTTGTAACAACCAGTTACGTTCATTGGACCGTACAATGGGTGATTAATTGGGTAATCAATCAAGTAGGTGTATGCAATACAAGCAGCTCTAATGTCAGTTGTGCGACCTAGTGCGCTGTTGTCACAGTATCCACCATCGTCCATCAAACTTAGTACGATAGTACATCCGCCACCAGCTTCGTTGGCTGCATTTTCAGTGATTGTCAACTCATTGCTAACTACACTTACTGAGAACGCAGGACATGGGTTGTTACCCGCTGTTAGGGTGTAACCGTCTGAGAAGATAGTACCCCAGTCCTCAGTGAATGATGTTACATCCACTCCATATGCTGTCTCCCAGAACTTAGTAGAGTTCAGACCAGAGTATACATTTCCATAGGTGTCGATTGTACTGTCACAATCTGCTGTTCCACCATCAGATGCAACTGCAATTACCTTGTCACCAGCGGAATCCATGTACTCTTGATACCAAACAGAGCCACAGCCATTCTGATACAATAGGTAGGTTAGCATTGTAACATTGTTCAATGTTGGCAGTGTGTAAACGAAGTCTGTATCGTTATGTGCACTTGGATCGCCACTCATTGTGATGTCTTGCCATCCACCTAGGTCATTAACTGCGCTACCGACTTCCATGAACATCTCTGCTACAGAGTCGTAATGCTTCTCAACCCAATATGGTTCTACAGTAACATCAGCACCCTTAATGTTAGCTCCCCAAATATATGTTTGAGGTTGCTCGTTTGCCATGTCATTGCTTGCCATATCGTTAACATAGGAACCAGTTGCGTTAGCAGAAGACCCTAGAGCCTTGCTTACACTTCCAAATCCTTCATCGAGGACATTCAAGTTACCTGCACCATCGTCAGCAAAGACTGGCATACAGTCAGAGCGGTCGTTGTTACAAATTACTGGAGCGTCGTTGACATTAGTTACAGTAAAGAGAATCGACTGAGATGCAGACAATCCATGGCTGTCAACTACAGTGTAGTGGAACATATAGGTTCCGAACTGATCGGTGTCAGGTGTGATTGTCATCACTTGTCCATTCAAAGCACTGTCAAGTAGCATCGATGGGCTGTTAGCCGCATCTGCATCATCTGCAACACTCCAGGTAAGGGATGTCGCAGCATCTTGTACATCGTCTGCCAAATCAGTCAGATTCAGTATGTAAGGTCCACTGTCTTCGAAGACATTGATGTCAGTTAGACCTTCAATAATTGGACAAGCACGTAGAATGTCTATGTCTTTCCAAGCATTTTCAGCCATGCTAACGTCTTCCATTACTCCCCAATCCTCTTCACAAGCTGCATCGATCTTGACACTGATGTCATAATCCTTAGCATCGCTTGGTGTATTGGAACCAACATAACTTCGGTAAATCAATAGATGGTTACGCAAGTCGTCACCACTAGACAAATCACTGTGACCCATGATGAGAGTAATCTCGTCATTGAAGGTCTGTGCATCTGTACCAGTAGCAATAGTCTGGTCTGGATGGACCGAATCGACCGCACCAGATGACTCATCCTGAACAACAACAATCAAACGGACTGTGTCCGCAGGGTTGCCGATACAATCCCATGGGATTGCAACTTCAGTATCTGTGTCACCAGACCAGCCAATATGGCTGGACATAGCAGTACAAGACGAAGTTACATCTGCCCATCCAGTGAATCCATTCACCTTCAGGCCACTGTTACCTTCATCGCCATCCTCAGCCCAGAACACATAGTCTGCAGCAAACGGCAGACTGTGAGCAACATACCAGCTTTGTCCGGTTGTTGCGCCACCTGTGCTTGAATCGATATAGATCTGCAAGTCTGCATCAGCCATATCGACTCCTGTTAGAGCCAAGTATAGATTGTTAGCATCCCAAGTTGCTAGAAGATCTTCTGTGCCATCGCCAGACATTACACCAGGCATTGCATCATCAGATGGGTTCAATGTGTTTCCATACCACTCGCTCATGTCGCCATCAGCGGACATGAATGTTGTGCGGTATCCAGGAGACACATATGCTGCTTGAGCACCGTCAGTGGACTTGATCATCAGTCCAATATCCTCTGCTGCAGCACCCTTGTGGGTTGCATTCAAGTTCAGTAAGTTTCCTTCGTGGATTACTGCTGTAGGATCTACGATTAACTTATTTGCATCTACAGTGTTTCCAACGGATGTTACAGTAACATAGGATCCTGCATCAATTTGATATGTTGCATCTGCCCATGTTACATTCTCAACAGATCCTTCAGCGCCACCGTCTACCATTAGAGCAGTGACTGCATCAGAATCTCCGCCATTCCAGCGGAAGTCGATTCCATCAGAGTTCAATCCATATAATCCAGAAGTGGACATATCTGTTGCATCAAACGTAGAAGTTCCTGTTACATACATTGCAGAACCAGTCGAACCAGCGATTAGTTCAGCACCATCAATAGTAACTTCTGTATCTTCAGCGTATGCACCATATGCACCACCAGATAGAATTGCGCCACCAGATAGAGTCATTTCTCCACCGTACTGCTCAATTCCAGTATCGAATCCAGAAATCTGTGTTCCATCAAGAGTAACCTCATCGTTGGAACCAGCTACATTGAATCCTACAGAAGCGAATCCACCGCCAGCTGAACCAGATGTTACTGTAATATTACCCTGCATCCAAGAGTGGCTTCCACATACGTAATCGTATACACCAGCAGTGGTGAAGGTTCTAGTCCAGGTTGATCCTAGGTTCATGTTGCCAGAATCGTAACCGTCAGAGAATACTACACTGTGAATATAGTCATACACAGTTCCAGTATTGTTGAAGTACTCATTAGAACGCCATCGAACTGTATCGCCTTCACTGATGGTGAGATTCTCTGGGCTGAATGCATTAGCATTCTGCTGAACAGAGTGAACTTCTCCACCGCTACCGCCGATTGCAGTCAATGATGATCCTGAGTCAGTTAGATCACAGCCATCGGTAACAATTGCATTCTCCATGATATTGATATCGTTACCACCGGTGTTGATTCCTGAGGAACCACAATCTTCCACCCAGATACCTACTGCTGCTGGAGCAGTTCTACCTGCGGTTTGACTGATTGTGTTGTCAGTGACGTTAACATCAAATCCATACTTGACACCATCAATCAAAATTCCACCATCTGCATCAGTTAGGGTGTTTCCAGAGATTTCTCCATATCCATTCATTACATAGACTCCTGCATATGCTGCCTCGCCTAATCCATTAATCGTGTTATCATTAATCTTCCAATCAGTTGCACCACGCATGTAAATCGAGTTTTCAGCGTTACTAATGGTGTTTCCAGAAATTGTTAGATCTGAAGTTGTTGCATCTTGTGTGTATACGCTATATGCAGGACTAGATGCTCCAGACATTGTATTGCCTGTAATTTCTACTCCTTCCGCATTAGAATTAAGATAGAACCAAACGTCTATTCCTACAGTGTCAATGAAATGATTATCCTTAACTATTGCATCATCAGCACCCCAGTAACTACTATTGTGGTAGTATGAGTAAGGAGTGTTCATGAAGAAGATTCCAATATCACATCCGCAAACTGTGTTACCTTCAATTATTACATTATCTCCACCAGTAATCATACACATGTTGTTGTATGCATGAGAACTAGACTCAATCATATTTGCAGTGTTAAAGTGCTTTATATTGTTGTTCTTAATAGTAAACTTATCCATTTCCCAAGTATTTTGGTTATTGAAATTATTCTTATATCCATGATTTCCACCAATATATGCTATTCCACTCAATGTAGAATTCTGAATATCTGGCAACATATAGGCCCCATAGTAGTATCCCATTATGACACCTTGTGCATCACCATCGTCAGAAACACCAAGACTTATCATTTCACCATCGTGCATCCAGAAGTATCCACGGTATGGAGAAATTGTATACCAAGTTGCAGTATTAGATGTACTGTAACCTCCAGTATTCAAAATAGTTGAACCATTGAAGGTATTATTCGCTTGATTGCCTTTCATATACCAATATGGGACATCGGCCATAATGACCTTTCCAGATAAGTCAGCTGGTGCTCCACCATAGTAGCCATATTCTTTCAGACCACTCGAATATGTTCGTCCAGCATTAGTGCTCAATGATCCAGCACAAGGTGCTGTCTGAACATAGAAAGTACTAGTAAAGCTGTAACAAATTCTTACATCTACAGAGTCAACCAAGTCCATTGTACCAGTGTTTCCAGCATCATCTGAAAGTGTTAAATTTTCAAATCCATATCGGAAATCTGCATTGTTGTTGGAACCACTTGACCAACTATAAGTGCCAATCTGAGAAACAGTTACCGCTTGATAACCTGCTAAGTTTGCCACTGTCTTTCCAGAACTGGTTACGGTAGATGTTACGAACAACATGTCACCAGCAATTCCTGAAGAATCAGTCTCTGACGAACCTGTAGTCACACCATTTGCATCCCTTAACAGAACTTGTGCTCCAACTACTGGGCTAGAATCTGCCTCAACGGTTACATCCAATTGACGTTCACGACTCAGTTTTCCAGCGCCTGTAACTTCGACCGTATCTATATCCAGTGTTCCTTCAATGAAGGTAACAAGTGATGATCCGGAAATTACGAAGTCCTTACCGTTAGCAAATGTACAGTCTGTCATTGTTAATGCACCAGAACCTGCGGTTTCAATACCAATTGCATTCGTTGCAAATGTCACTCCATCCCAAGATATATCCTTACTTGTTGATCTACCGAACTTAATCGCAGGACCTGCTGAAGAAGCGATAGAACCTGTAAGACTACCTGCAACATCCTTGACGAAGTACACACCAGCTGTTTGGCTGCCGCTAATGTCAACATTTGTTGCTTCAAGATTTCCAGATGCTCCAGAACCGTATAACATACCATAGTCTCCACCGGTCACAGTCAAGTCATCAACTGATGCTGCTGCTGAACCAGTAATTTCCATACCTGAATAGGTAGGAGACGTTACTGTTACATCGGAAAATTCACCTGCAGCCCACTGGCCACCTAGTTCGATACCGTTGTCCGCTCCGGTAATTGTACCGTCAGCGAACAATGGAGTACCAGACTCGCGTGCGTACAATCCCATATCTGCTGGGTCATCACCAGCTCTGGCAACGACTTCCAAGCGATCTTGGTAGTTGTCTGCACGGTTGTGTAATACATCGATATACATTGTTGCACCAGTGATGTTAGATCCTGAAACATCAACAGGTGGGAATGCCAATCGTGTACCGTCTCCTGGATTGTTATAGTACGAATATGCATAGTTGAGACAAACGTTGTAGTTGCCCCACAGCCCATTGTATCCTTCAGGAGGTTGCATAGCACCATATCCACCGTGTTGACTGGTGTAATAGTAACCCCAGTACATCATTGGATAGTATGTATTTGGAGTTCTGTCTGTATCTTCCCAACGGAATCCGAAGTCACTTGGATAGTCATTATATCCATTTGAGCCATCATATCCGCCGTATTGGGTTAGATAGTAGAAGTAATTGTATCCATACCAACTTGTGTAACTGTAACCATAATAGCTGCAGTGCCACGAAGGTGCACCACCAGCTCCACCATCGCTACCATCATAGTATCCATCGTGGGTCTCATCAGTTACATTCCACTTGTTTCCAAGGTTATCTTCCAACTCAATGTTCAAGCGATCATATATCATGTAATATTTGCTTGTAGCATAGTTGTAAGTTGGGTGAGCGTTACCTCCACCGTAGATGGAATTAACTCCCATCTGGACGTAATCGTTTCCTTCAAGGTATGCAGAAATATCAATGGCATAAGTTGTCCATCCTCTCTGCTGTCCTGATAACAAAGTACTGCGGTAAAGAGTTGGTAGACTCATTCCACCATATACATCGACACCAACATCATTGTCTTCTAGAGTGAATCCACTAATTTGAGGTGCTGCATTGTAGGAATAAATACCAACTGCTGCATTCTGAACAACTATGTTGTCAGCATTACCACCAGATTGCTCAAACATTATTCCAATTCCAGTTTGTTGGGAATTGATAATTGTAGAGTCATCCCAATCTAGGGTTCCACCGTTTACATAAACAGTTGCTTCAGAAGAACTTGCTCCGGTATTACCATAGAATGTTGCTCCGTTTAGTACAGTCAATGAACCAGAATCAAGGTTCAGGCCACCACTGATGTCACGGACAACTCCGTTATCAACAGTTAGTGATCCACCATTCATATCCAAATTCAGAGGATAGCTTGAAGACACTGCCTTCAAAGTACCTGTATCTGAATCCTTAGAGAGAGTTAGTGAACCACCGCTAGAGATTGTCAGTGTAGGGCTGCTAGTTGCATCGGATGCAACTGCAAACACATTCTGAACAACGACATTACAACTACTGATGTCCAAATCTCCGGACAGAGTAATCTTACCTTGCCAAGTGAAAGTGTTTGTTCCACCGTTTACAACAGTATCGTCCCAACCAAGTTTTGCTTCATCGTGAGTCTCTAGATATGTACAATCCATGTTTGTTCCATTAAGTGCAACTGGTGCAGGTTCGAGACGTAGCTCGACCGAGTCACCAATTGTGAATCCGCCTGATACATCATCACACGTACCACACGATGTACTCCAAACATCATTCCACAATGTTTCATTCTGACCAGCTGGTCCCCATGCGTTTAGGGTGTGATGGGTGTAAGAATCACCTGCATCATTTCCAGTAAGTACCCAGACAGTTGCTTCTCCGCTAGAATCGGTCTTGTGACTTCCAACAGCGAAGAGGTTTGAACCTCCATCAACGGTTGTTGCTTGAACTGTATGGCCTTCCTTGTAATCCTTACTTAGATCAGCCTTCACCTTGAATACCTTTACAGTTGCAAGGCCACCAAAGTAGACTACACCAGATGAACTGGATGATACATCACAACCAGCGGTTGATGAAGTACAAGCAGTACCATCCTGATCAACATTAATCAAGACAATCTTTCCATTGGTTGAAGCCTTAGCCATCTTGTCATAAGATGATGATGGCATAACAACGCTTCCATCTCCAATTGTAATTCCAGAGTTACGTGCATAAATTGCATTCATTGTTCCAGTGTAGGTTGCATCATAATTTTCCAAACTAATGGAATTAGGTGCAGCCGAGTTTGAACAAGAGCCAGACAACCAATCCGAAGATACAGTATCAGTAACAATGTTGTATCCACAGCCAGAGACTGAAATACCACTTGTTGTCCAATCTGAACCTAACATTGGATTAGCCGATGGTGCATTACCCATAATTGTCAGCGTATCAACATCTATTGTGTTCATGGCTGCTGTCATTCGAGTCATTGTAAGATCACCTGCTGTCAAATCATCGATTGATGCAGCTGGTCCTGCAGCAGTACTAGATGAACCGCCTGGAGCCATTGCAATATTCGCACTTCCCCAATCAACTGTCTCTAAAGAGATAGAATCAAGGGAGTTTATGCTAGAACTAGCATAACCATCAGCGACCATGTTGTATACGTAGAGTGAAGAACCAGTTCCGCCACCTTCTGCATTTAGAACAGCACCGCTCTGAGCGCCTACTGTTGATGTGCTTCCTGTAACGTTGCTAATCGAGACACTACTCAAATCAACATCAATTAGATTGACTTGCGAATCAGTAATGTCCACGTTCTCCATTGTTAGAGCTCCACCAGTACTACCTGGATAGTTGATGACTGCACCGCCCCAGCTGTTACCGCCAGAGTTACATTCATCCATACTACCATCAGTTAGTGTAGCAACTGAATCTTCTGCAAGATCGAAACAAGCACCGCTTGCATCATTAATCTCGAAATCAGACATTGTCACGACAGTTCCTTGTCCTGAACCATGCTTGAATGCAGTTCCAACATTATTGAAAGTCACATGGTCCATTGTAAAGTTACCAACGTTTGCGTTGCTACTTGGTGTTGAACCATGGCGACTTCCTGCTGCTATTGCTGCATCAGAAGTGTTTGCAAAGTCAACATATGACATTGTGTGGCGATCGTCAGTTCCTTCAGGAGTGCTGCAAGCATCTGTAAAGGCTAGACCTTTCCATTCTGCTCCGCCCTGACCTTCGAATAAGATGTGGTCAGTTGAATTTCCTGCCGCTGTGAACAGATCACAAGAGCCATCGAAAGAGAGACCCTTACCTGAACCAACTTGGATAACTACACCTGGCTCAATTGTAAGATCACCACTAATCGATAGATAATCATTAGATGGATTAATTCGAATCGGTGAATCAATCAGATTCCATGAGTGCGGTCCTCCAGTTAGATCTGAAGTAATATCAGTTCCCTTACCTTCGAATGGCACTACTCTTGTACGTACTGAACAATCGTATGCAGAGTTGTCATAGCAGTAGTAACTGGAGTAGTAGCCCCACCATGGAGCTATGTTTCCAGGCTTACTCATAGAGTTTCCACTGTATGGCAGATCTGGCATGTTAGTGTACCAAGTTGTGATTGAACGCTCTAGAGCGGTTGAACCATCATCTTTGAGGTACATGTTACCCATTCGACCAATATGAACTCGGTTCTTTGAATCAGAACCATCGTATTCGGTACCGAAGTACTCGAATACAAAGTCATCAGGTAGGTCGATGTTAGCATTACATCCAGATTTGTAACTGTTCCAGTAATAGCTAGAGACACAATAGTATCCGTATGGATATCCATTGCTGCTACCTGAGATAGCAGTGTTCCAAGTTGGTAGTTCTACCATTCCAAGGTCAAATGTTTCGTATCCATGACTTGTGCTGGAAGTTCCAATTCTGTAATTATGAGTAAATGGATTTGCTCCAGCAGTATATGCTAACTGTGTTCGTAGAGTTGCACCCTTTGTTCGGGTTTGATCCTGATATCCAACGGCTGCGTAATCGTAATATGCTTGACAATTCTTATCGTACTTGAACTCAATCTCGTTAGTGACATCATACATTACAACTTGGAATGTGCACACATAATTACTAGTATAGCCTAAATCGTGCCATTCTACGATAAACATCTTGTTTGGATCACCAATTTCGTAGGAGAATGCAGAACTAGCACTTCCAGAAGAGCCGGTATTTGGTCCATTACCTCCAGTTGTATCCTGTACATCTTGAGCAGTTATGTAATACTCAACTTCAGCACCGCGTTCTTGGTCTTCAATAGTGAAGGCCCAATCACACTCGGATAGAGTACAAGAAGATCTTGAATTTCCAACAGGGCTCATTATTCCTGAAGACCAAGCACTCCATGTAGTACCACCATCGGTTGTATTTCTGTAATACACAGTTGGTCCAACACCTGCATCAGTTGAAACGTTTAGTCCAACTGGAGGCTCACCTGCATCAGCAATTGTTGCAGTAACTGTACGGTCACGACTGTGACTGTCCAAAAGACCAGTGTGATCTATATCAGGTGCAAACAAATCAGGCTCTGGAGCCACCTTTGCTACCTTGTAGGTAATTGATCCACTAGAAGCTTGGCGTCCATAGTACCCTGTTTGCATTGCAAATCCAGACCATGTATATGAGGTACTGTAAATATTGTAGTAACTGGAAGTACACCTTGGTGAATTACTAGTACTACGGAATAAGTACCAATATCCGTTGGTACCAACACAAAGCCAGTTTGCCTTAGAGGAACTGTATGTTCCATTAAAGTCAAACTTACCAAATGTTCCAGTAATATCGTTTAGAGGTACTCGGTAAGCATTAGTGTATCCATATGCGGATGAAAATGCTGCAGTGCTACCACCAGATAATGGCTCATCAATAGCATTACTAGTTGTGGTACCAAGACCGACCATTGCCCAATCGTTAGCAGAACTATCGTATAGCATGATTAGATTCATTCCTGGACCATCACGTGCATGAACATCGATGAAACCGCCACCATCTTCGTGGAACATCTGAGTTCCGGCTTTAGTACCACCCATACCATTGTATCCGCCACCAGGAGTATTAGTCCACATCATTTGGTTTTGATTGTAGAAATAGTAATCGTCAGTTCCATAGAAACAAGAACTACTACCTGTGCCACAATTCGAAGTATCATACTCAAAGACATATTCATGTGAATTGTCATAGTAAGTAACTTGACGGTCAAAGTATCCACTAGGGTTGAAGTAGTTACCTGCATGTACATCTGTTGACAGTGTTGTCAACTTCTTTGCATTTCCAGCATTATCTGGAGAATCTACAAAGAACCAGTAGGTTGACGAAGGTGCACTTGCTGTGCTTGAGGTACCACTATCGGAACCTGTTGCAGGATCTGTCTCACCGTTGGGAGTGGAAGCCATATCCTGGAAAGCCCAGTAATAGTCGACATAATCGCCTTCGTTAATGTATGCAGTGGTAGCCTTAAATCGGCATTCTGTATCAGAAGAACCACATGTCTTGATTGTGGTTGACTTAACTGCAGTATAACTCGATGCATTGTTAACTCTGTAATGCAAGTGAGGAATACCAGTTGCAGTAGTAAGAATTCCACTCATATCTTCTCCCATGAAGAACATTGTTCTCTCACCCTCTTTGTAAGAGGTAATACCTGTATAACTTACAGCTTTAGATAATGGCGCTGTAGTATCAGAGCCACCAGAATATGTTACCTGGATATAGCTATTTGACGAACCTGAAGTATAAGCATAGGTGTACATGTATGTTGAAGTGGAATACCTCAGACTCATACTAACCTGGTCAGCGTTTGTCAGTGCAGACATAATGTAAGTGTGGCTACCAGTAGTAGCTGAACATTTTGAAGTACCTGAATTGTCACATATTTCTGCAGTCTTCCAGCCAGTACCAACTGTGTTGGTTCCTGTTGCTGCAGAATTCCAAGCCGAACTGATCATCTTTCTGGCCTTTGTTGTACCATATCCTGCTGCAGGGTTTTTGAACACACCTGAACATGATGCTGATGGAACACTTGATTGGTATCTATTAGATGTACCACACTTCTCCATTACAGTTGCTGTAAGCTTGTTTGAGGAATATCCGTATGAATAAGTTACATACTGCTTCCACTCAATCTTGTCAACGGTTGCACCGGTTGGTAGAGCGTTGGAACTAGTGAAAGTGTACTTGTTCCATGGCAGGTAGTAGATTGTAGCGTAATAGCGGTACATGTAGCGGTAAGTGCTAGAGTAACAATTTGCATAGTACACATAACAATAACCACCAGCGCCGCTGGTTACCCTTACGCTAGGATCTAATCCTAGCGGGAATACTCTCTCATCATCTAGTAGCCACTCTGTATCTACTGCAGTAGTCAGAATAATTGTGCTACCATATGCTTGAACGAAGAAAGTACCATGGTAAGGTGCTTCAGCACCCATCTCGGTAATAATTGGTACAGGGATGGTAGCTAGAATCTCACCAGTCTCCAAGTTGCGAATGGTCATCTCTTCCTGAGTTTGGACAATATCCTCTTGGATAATATCGTCACCTAGGTAAAGTCCATACCCAAGAGGAAGGCGCATTTTCTCGGTCAAACCGAACCATGCTATATCCTCATTCAGGACTGGTCGCTCCCTAATTACAAGGTTTTGCTTAACTTGGTTTTCTTCAACAGTGTAATCCAAATCAAAGCCCTCTGCAATTGGATAACGAATTACGTTACCACCTACAGAGATACCCTCATGAGCAGGGGCGGTCATGTAAGGCATAGGCGAGGTTCCAGTCACATCTAGCATTAACACCATTGGCGTTATACCAGTTACGATAGGGTCAACATTAGGGTTGACCATTACCTCGACACCATTGCCGACTTCTGACGGGAATGAAACTTCGAATGTATTCTCAGTTACTTCCCAACCGTCAACGGTTGCCTTGATGTTGAGGTCGATTTCTTCCCATGAACCTTTGCTACTCATGTAGTGCAAAGGTTCGTTTGCGGTTAGCAAAGAAGTGGTTCCATCATCATTCAGGAACGCCTTCTGGCTGCTCGTCCTCATACCCTCGATCTCCGAGGATTCATCTTGTTCATATTGTATAGGCTCATAGACCTCGGGGAGTGCGAAATAGTCTTCGCCAGCATTATTTGCTTCTGCAAATTCTACACTCTCCTCAACGGCGTCGTTCTGCACTAGGCTGGTCATTGTCATGCCAACCATCAAAATGCAGAGCAGTAGGGCAATTCCTACTCCACTCATTACGGTCTTCTTATTCGTGTTCTTGTTTCCCAACATCACGTCATCATCTCCTTA
>Ga0206693_1466392_pt1 | contig 14375 bp, 15 predicted proteins | sample M280m12015metaT_FD_159680 | JGI IMG/M metagenome (GOLD analysis project Ga0206693, IMG submission 159680) | Metatranscriptome of ammonia-oxidizing marine archaeal communities from Monterey Bay, California, United States - M2 80m 12015... | ecosystem: Environmental > Aquatic > Marine > Intertidal...
CGCTAATGCGTTGCGAACAACGGCCTCAGCCAGCGATTATTGGCCGAGAAAAGGGCGTTAGTTCCTAAGAACTTACACCCTGGTCTAGTATAAAGTCTGTCAATACAGACGCGAATTAGGGTCAGGGAGCGCGTATGTGTTACTACAGCTACTCTATGACACAGATAAGGTCGTTTCTATTCTTTACCTATATATAAGACTACTTGAATTCTAAAAAGGTGACTTAGTGGTCTTACGCTAACAGCTCGAACAGACTGAGAATCAGTCTCTAATTAGTATTATCATAATAACTGATGTATTAGAGAGTCTGTTTCAGGATGTATCCAAATTTCTCAGTAATATATAGCCATTTATCAAACAAGAGATCTATCAACTAAGGATCGAACTTCTTACTTCGGACGACACGTTGGTTCCAAGAATCTACCATTTTGAAATCTTCATCGACAGTAGTATTAATGGGTTCGTTTCGGAGTTCCTGGACGATACGGGAAGGATTTGCGTGGATTCTGGCTAAATATTCCATTCCGGAAACGGCCAAATCGATGTCTTCTTTTCTGTCTAGGAAGTTGTCTAAGAAACTCTTGATGTCCTCATTCGACTTGTCTTACAGGTGCCAGCAGGTTCCTCTTAGTTTATTCAGGAAATTGTCATCAAGCTGGTCCAGACTGACGTGGTAGGTGTCTATAAACCACTCGAAAAGGGTATACATAGAGGCATCATAAATAGTGACCAATTTGTAAAAGAGAGCAAGGACTGTATGCTACTTGTCTTGAGCTTTTGGGGTGTTCCATTCTCTAACAGTAAGTAGGTTTTATCCGATTTTCTCTGCATCTCTTTTGTAATGAAAGCGACCTTTCAAATCATATAATTTAGAACAAAACTCCGCAGTCTTGTCACTTTCTATATCGATTTTCAAAACAATGGGCAATTTACAGACGAGAGTCTAATTGGGATTCTCCAATAGAGTAGAGTCTCTGAACCAGTCATTAAAACAGGTAGAAGGAGCTGTCTCAGAAGAAAGGAGTCCTGTTCTACCTCTTTTGTTTAACTAGACTTAATCATCTCCAAAAACAAACAGGGTAGAATCTCTTTACTACAACACACCACCTTTCTTATGAGTAAAAGTCTAAAAAGGATCTATCTCAGGAAGGTGGTTCTCTTTTCTCCACATAAGTATCGCCGTACCCATCCAGACATAATTGAACAAAGAATTCATGATTGTAGCCAGAGGATCTCCAGATCCTGTAGTACAATTAAGTGACTATTTATAGTTATAACGTATGTCTTTATATTCAGCAATCATCTCATAACTGGGCTGGGTTTTCCAGAAGATTCTAGAGCATTCCTACCACTTGGCATCTGCTTAAAGAATGCTAGAAAATTTGTGGTCTTCGTCCATAAATCTGTCAGCAAATGCTTCAGTTAAGCGATCTTTTATTCCTTGTCTGTTAAGTGATTCAAATTTGCTTACATCTCTAGATTTACTAATAACAGTAGATCCTAGCCTACGAGCGTGATCTATAAAGATCTACTGAGTTTATCATTCAGTCTTCCCTTCGGTACTAGGGAACGATTACTTGAAAATCTTCTTCACTTGACGGCCAGCTACAACAGAATGGACTTTACGTAGGAGTTAAGGATTAATAATAGCTCTTGACCTACCTTTAAGTTTCTAGTTGTTTGAGAAAGCAGAAAACTCCTTAGGTTTCACGAACGAGCCGGCGCTTCTGGTAATCATACGATAGAAAGATTTAGAGCTTTCACACGCTCTAGTCCAGATCTTCTTATACTAGGAAGCTTTCTGGCACTTCGATATAGCTTCTTCGGGTGTGGTCTATATCTTACTGACTTCACAGCTGTCCTCCAGGAAGGCCATGAAATACACAATAGTCTTGTTCAGACAGTACTAACAGAACTTATTCTGAACCGCTTTCAGTGACATCATACGGTCATTGTTAGCAAGAAGAGCAGAATGTTTCTCACGGGTATCTACAACAAGATTAGCGACTATAGGTCTAGTGGCCTCTGGGCCGAAGTATCCAAGACTTGAATTACTAACGGGTTATTAGGCATCTTCACACATCGTGGCTAGAGTAGTCGTTAGAATGTCGTCACTCTTAGGTAGCTGTGTTGCGCTCTAGGAGGGTAAAACTATGCTATCTTTAGGTTTCGACAAATAGGTCTGGATGGAAGAACTTTCACTATAATCATAGGAGAGGAGACTGGTTAAATCATCAGTCTTTAAGAAGTTGCTCGCTCTAGTCAAGTTAGCTATCATAGGCATGAGAACTTTAACGTGGAAATTGACTTAACCGTCCTTCTCATTTCTAACAACGACGCGATTGCCAATGAAAATACTAACAAAATAGATAAATATATTAAAATCGATGTGATCAGTTATATGACAACTGATGATATATATATTCTTGGAAACGAGAAAGCTTCTGCTATTGACAAAACTGAGAACTAAGTCTTCTTTATCGTTACCAAACGCATAGATGTGTCCTAGAATAGCAGGTAGTCTGAACAAAAGTAACTTGACAAAACTAGATCCAGATGAACGTCCGGAGGGCAAGGTCTTATAGTTGACATAAGCGTAATACATGAATTCAAAAAGTGCAAAATAGGCATACGGAGATAGTCCCACAGAACTATATAGACGGCCATGTTCTTCTTGATCGTATAATTTCAACTGAACAGCAGTAAAAAGCAACATATGCTTCACGTACTCTTCGCCTATAGCAACGACAACGGACCAAAAATAATAATTCAATACAGTAGAACAATAGCTATAAGTCAAGGACATTGAGACAAAGCCGACCTTCTTGAAAATACGGGCATATAAATTAAGGTACATACAAATGACTTGGCCCATAGTCCAAACTAGGGACATCTAAGCCAGACAACAGACAACGAGAACTTAAAAACCGGCTAAGAGCACGACTTCGCTAAGATATGCTCCGAAATGTTCCTCATTGCCATAGGCAACAGTGTTGTGAGTGGGGTCATCTATAAAGTTTATCAACTTTACCATACCGTCCCTACAGTTCGTGACAAGGATATTGAACTTGTTAGTCTCGAAATTTCCTACATCTGGGTGGGTCAGAACAGCGAGTTTGCGGTATCTTTTCTGTATCTTCTTAATATCATGAGTTTGAGTTTAGAAAAGATTGTCACAAAAGTTTAGAGAAAGATCAAAGGTATTGTCTCTTTGCGAGGTATATATCAAACAGTCCTCGTTGTTAACGTCGGCCCAATTCTCGAATTGTATGTTCACGGACTTAACGCCAAGCCACTCTAGATCTTTCTCAAATACATGTCTACAAAGATCAAAACGGGTGGAATTAACATCTTAAAACCTCTAGGATCGTGTCTGGGAGGGTGCGACGGAGAACGGCTCACGTTAATCCCAATTTTGCTCTATAAAGTCTCTGTGGGTATCATAAAACTCGTAAGTATCAGTTTTGGTAAAGTCTATCCTCTAATGGGCTTTGACTCCCATACCAAGGGAAATAATACGGTCTATAACCGTCCAGTTTCTATATGTACATATAATCATGGGCATCATTAAGAAGGCTAAGACACGTATTAACTAACGGTTAGAATACTTAAGTAGAAGGGCCTCCAACGAGACATATCGGGGTTCTAGTATGAAAATCATGGTCTGCTTGAAACCTATATCGAGGAAGCGAAAAACTTTCTATAGAACAGTCATACCAGTAGTAGCTCTTACACAGAAGTGTCTAGGCAAACTTTCTTTCACTATTTTCTTGTTGTTTCTACGGAAGCTATTGAATTATCTCTTCTTATTGGAAAGGTCTTTGATAACTGCACCAGCAAAACCGTTGTGGGTACAACGTATACAATAACAACGCTGACAACCGCCACGTACTAAACCTAAATATCTAACAATAATAGGAAGTGAAACAGCCGTTATATCTTGGGTAAATTACATAGGTGTGTAAGTCAAACAATATCTACTCACTGAACAGGGTAAGGACATATCTGTCTCATTTCCGCTCAACTAATTAAACTGATCGGGCTCTAGAGGTCTAGGCAGGACAAATGTCTCCCCAGTTTAACAGTAGTAATTAGTATATCCAAGTCTGGGTGATTTGTACATATTCTGCACAACCCATTTGAGGAAAATCAAGGGAAAAATATATATACTGACAAGCGATGCTAGTTCATATTCATCAATATGAAACACGGAGTCTAAGAACCAGTGGATGTAGGAGTCTTTACTTACATACGGAAGTAATGCAAGTACGACGCAAAAGAGAATCAAGGAAAATGATTACTAGGTACTTTTGTAAGGAACGGGTCTATTCGTGGACCAATCACAACTAATATCTTTCGTTCTTTTCAAAACACAATCTCTATATGAAAGGTCGATCTCCGACACCTAAATGTGTCCGAGACTTTCCAAGAATTCTAGATGCATAACAGAGCATTTAGAATCTAAAAAGAGATATTGTTTTTAAATGTCACGAATGACAGATATTGTGGTGTTCTCGTCGTAAGGCTACTAACCTTCCAACACGTTCCAAGAGTCCAACATTTGTTTGTCTAGCTTAGAGAACCAATTTTGATCATAGCCCTCCGGCATGGGAGAGACTAGGTATTTGCTGAGGAAACAGCCACTCCATAAATCACTTTTGAATAGGTATCTCTCGAGAGTTCGTTTATTCTTCTTGGCGAATTAGAGGTCACAATTTAAGGTCTTGCAGATATCGTTGATACTGCACTTCTGGGCATTATCTGGGATTTTCTAACCTTACATGACGTAATGTTCAGACATGATCTCGTCTAAAATACGTCTTATCATTATATCTCTTATTTACTCGAAAGAAATATCTTTCTTGACTTTAGAGTAACGATTCTATTAGTATATAGCTGCTAAAGTCTTCGAAAAAGTGTTAAAAGTGTCTTTCTTAAATCCATTGGTCAAGAACTTCCTCTTCATTTCTTCGGTCTAGAGTCTCAAGAGATCTTCTAAGTGTTCACTGAGTGAGAATAACTTCGTGTTACTCTACTTACCGTAGAGACTCATAGATCCTATCGAGACATAACAACACTTGTTCAACTAGCGACTGAAAGAGATCTTGTCTTTACAGTTGATCTAAGCATAACAATAGGTAGTCTCGTCTTCTTGCAAAGAATATTCATCGGCGTTCTTGTTCTCAGTAGTCATCTATAACCTAACTGACTACTCGAAAGCTTCTGTCATGAGTGCTGATTTTCTCGCTTCTCTTTATTCATATCGTATAGATATATCCTCGTGTGCATATTTGCGACCCTTTTAAAGACGTCTAACAACAACTTAGAAAGTGTCTACTGAGAAGGTGAATTACGAGGAGATTACTTCCGCGAAGGTAGCCATCATGGCTCCGGTATTGTAATGCTAGCGTTTAGAGGCTCTTTGGAAAGGCATGAAAAAGGCTAGTTATAAAACTCTGTCTTCTTCCCTAAACATAGGAAGGATAGTTCTACCGACTTTATCGAGTCCGCAGTAGAAGTGATTAACAAAATCTTTGCTGACGCGTTCAGACTCAGATTCATTCAGTTAACTAACGAGCAATCTAATACAATTCTTAATCAACTTCTCGTGATACTTGAGGGACACAAAATACATGTCTTCCTGAAGTCCATAACCATAAGAGACACGTTAGAAAATATACAGATAAGCCAAAGTTTCAACTACAGATATGTTAGCTCTAAAAAGACATTTTGAACCAGATCCACTAAACATGTCTTAGCTGTCCGTAAGGACAATTTGGTACTTAACATTACCAAACCAAACGTATTAGCAATCAAATCTTGGCTACAAAAGCTATATGTTATTGGTCAAACAGGGGATCTATAGTATCAATACTTACTCTTTCTTGTCCTTGGTCAAAACGCACTCTTCGGCTCTATGGGCCAATCTCGTACCGTCTTTAGAACTAACAAAGGTCTACAACTTCTTTCCAAATTTCCAAATATGCGAAGCGTCATCAGTCAGAAACTTGCTTCCTTCACCTATCGTGGTGATTCTGCTGACTTTAGAATCTTTGAAGCTGAGAAATGATAAAGAACATTCTTGGATCTTCGATAGTTTCTTCAAACACTTGATAGCCTAATCTTCTGTTTCAAGATTCAGGATTTGATTCGGCTTAAAAAGTTTCTTAATACCGATAGGACAAGTTTCCCAAGAACCATTCTTGAAAATATCGGGGAAAGAACAATAGTTAAACAGACCATTAAGACAATCTGGGTAATTACGTTAGGCATAGAAACCCTTAGCCTCCTTAATATCAATAGTGATGACTGCTTGAGTTTAAATGTCTTTTACGACCTTGGTGGATATCATGGCCCATTTCTAAACAGACCCTGTGAGGTCTAATGTCTAGGCAATTTGGACATCTTCGGTATCATTATCCTTGTTCTTCCCGCCTATCTTAGTAACGACTAGGTAGTCCGGGTTCTTGTCACGTTATTACTTAGTGTCTGATCTAGTCCAGATCATTTTGGAGATTTCTGTAATGTTAGAACGTTGCTTCGAGACGATATTAAGATCTTCTATACTAGAACAGACCTTCGATAACGTCTTAGAAACTTTCCTTTTCTCTTCGTCTCCGACTTTGCCTTGCGCATTGACGACTCCTTCGAAATCTAAACCTCCCACGAGGATAGAATCTATACTAAGGTCATAGTCAGTGAGGTCAATATCGCAATTCAACCAACCACTCACGCCAGAAGGCTATAAATAAATAGTTCGTCCATAAATCGACCTAGGCATGATGACTATATCAGGAGTCATTCTTTCAGAGACCGTGATTAACTTGAGCTCGTAAACTTCAGTAAGTGTAACGTCGACAATCTAGGCGAAAAAGCCTTTGTTCTCGAGTAGGTCAGACATATTCTAAGAGTAGTCTTTCAAAACACCATTCAACAGATCATTAGACAAAAGCTCACTCTCTGTGATCCAGGGGATTACGATAGGATCCAAAGCCAAATGCTTCTACAACAGTTAATAACACAGGTCAAGCTTAGTAATAAAAACGAACCAACTCAAATTGGCGATAATGTTGGAGTCGGTGTCGGCAGGTAAACAGTAATAGAGTCGGTGTTATATCTTCGACAGGAAGGTTCGACCTAAACGGATTCCTAATAGTGTCTTCAGTACAAGTAATAGTCCTCTAGGTTTCTTAAGTTTAAAAATACCGGAAAAATCTTGAAGTTATAGCTTAACTGGCGACGAGTTGGCTATACTCTAAACAGCGACTCTGACGGGTTCAGCGTTCTGAACGGGAATCTAGTCGCTCAGATCTTCATCAACAACTTCACCGACGTTTTATTAAACTATTTCGTCTTCTTCGATAATGGTCTCCATCTCGGGGTTGTTGTCTTTAGGGACAGGAGGTCTGCTCTTTCTGAGGACATGAGGTTTACTCTTTTTGAAAGCTTTACGAATTTTCTACCTCTATTTCCTGGTAGGTTTATTAGGGGTTTAGAACTCTTCCTACTCAATCTTGACCTCATTTCGGACAACAGGAGCTTTCCTAGGAATAATCGCCTGTTTCTGTCCTTTAGAGAATTTGGAAAACATTCTCTCTTTCCCACGACTCTTATAAATTTTATAACTTGACTAGTCCTCTTTGATAGAGGAGGAACGATTATCCATACCGAATTATTTGTCAAAAATGTGTTAACCTTGGGCTTCGCATACCTCTAGAAGATCTTCTAAAGTGTAATAAGTAGAACTCTTTACTATAGTAGCATGTCCGATTTCCTTATCCGTCTTCCTTCCGATAACGGAACCATAAGAGAAATCAACATCGCTAAGTTTCACACAGAAACGAGATTAGAGATGTTTAGGGGCATTTTTACTGTGGTAGTAAATATTCTAAGAAATCCATCCAAGATCACGAAGAGAGCAAGCCTTCTAGAGAAAGACTCTACTAGATATAAGGCCATCGATCTTGTAGTAATCAACCAAAGCATAGTACATATCTAAAAGGTGTTTGGAGTTACTAGCATCAATCAAACGGGCTAAAAATTTCTGATTACAACTGGTCGAACTGCTCAGTATAGTAATAAGGTTAGCTATGAGGATACACAGAGAAGAAGTGACAAGGCACTTCTTTTCAGAAACCTCCAAGTTTATAACCGACTAAACCAACTAAGATCCGTGTTACTGATCGATAAAGACTTACTGCAGTTAGTGATTAATTAAATCCGTTGACTAGTCAACGATTACTTGAGGTTAAATCTACCCAATTGATTTAGGAGTACATATCTACTCTTACTCGATCTTGTCCTCTTAACGAGAAACAGTTGACTAATCAACAATTACATGAGGCTAAATCAACCTACTAGGTCTATTTTGCCTATCCATTCTAAAATTGGGCGAGCGATAGGTGTCCTGATTCTTATAAATCTAAACCTCTTCAGTTATCTTAGGAACAAGTTTGGGGTGATTAAAAGAATCATCGACCTCTTCAATCTTCTTAGGGACAAATTAGAGGTCGTTAATGGACCGACTACCGTATAACTTATACGTCTGAGGGCCTATATGCTGCTTTGGTGTTATCTAGAATACTTCTTAATCTGAATATTAAGGAGAAATATCATCGCACTAACGACGATACTTGTCAAAATCTCCATCAAAGCGAGGGGCGGTCTCTTTCATATAAGTTTCGCACAAATTCTTCCGTGCCTGTTTCTTATTCATGCATGGTTTGGAACTGTACGATTTCAAATCCCAAGGAGTCTGTATGGTACAGACAAAACCAGTCATAGGACTTCCGGGTTGGGTTTCCTCGATTTCAAAATCTGGTGACTGTTTGGACATCTTCTGGTGGAAAGTAGAAAAATCGCTTACGGGATTCGAACCATAACCATTGTACATGAACCAGTTTCCATTAATCATGTGTTACTATTTATTTCTCTTCTTTCTGGATAGGAAGTGATGGGCAGCAGAAAGCAATGCCTACTTACGATAGGTACCGAATCTAATAGTATCTATTCTAGATTTGATATCGGCAGCGTGTTTCATATAGACTTGAAGAGAGATGTAATTGGTACTGATGACTGTCTCAACATGTTCACTACCTGACAAGATTCTTAGACAAACTTTAGGTTTCAATACATTGATTACTAGATCTTGTCCTTCATAGAGTGGGTCTTTCGAAATGTCTACAAAGAGTTGATTACTCAGACCACTTATCTGGTGTAAAAAGTATTTACCGTCTTTACTATCTTTAGTAAGCATATGGACCATATTTATACCGTTTTTGGATAAATTTCCTCGGTTTTCAGCGATGAACTCAACAATCTAGGATTTTATCTTTTCAATACCAGGCGAGAGTTTCTTAAAACAGTCTAGATCGTACTATTCAACTTCGAGATTCTCATTGACCAAACAGGTCAGGGAAGAAATCATTAGACAGAAGCTAGTCATAGTGGTCTCAGGACTATATTTATTTACAGCGTCTCTGAACACTCCTTCAGTGTTCTTCCTCTGGATGTCATTGACAACGTACTCAGATTCGTGTGTAAGGAACTCCTCGTTCATTCGAATGACATATCTACCGAATTCATCAGGCGTGATATTCTATCTCTGAATAACATTGAGGTTAAAGGATTCGTCAAACCAGTGTGAACCTTGTATCCTGACTTACATTATATTTTAGAATAAGGAAGATGGGCCAGGTGCGTTTGCAAGCGTTACTGGTATGACTACACAGGTGAGTTGGGCTAGAATATCGAACATAGTGTCTAAATGCGTAGAATTAGGTGACGAGGCATTTGGATAGTTAACGCCAGAGAAAATATAGTCACTACTGACGAAGTTCCTACCTGAACTGTTACTAGTGGCACCTATAAATCCGACATTACGTGTGGTCCAGTCGTTGGACAGAGCGAAGCTATTATTACCTACGCCATCACCTGTTCCAGGTTGGGTATAGAAAGGTTCTTTGTTGATGATAGATGCAGGGTTGTTATCGACATTCACCTTATCCCAAGAAAATTATACATTCTAACTCTCTGTAAGAATAACTGAATGAACAGGACCGTTGTCCTTCGCTTTGAATTTCTTGTGGTCGGGATAGTTATAAGTGTACATAGCGTGTGCGTTCTCGAACTCTTCAGGTGTAATAGACTAAAAATTCAAAGTGCTTGAGGTAACGTTGATCTATTTATTGGACTACTACCACCATTTCGGTAACTCAGGGGTTCTGGCGGTTATACTGATAAGGGTATTAGCAGGTGCGCCGATGTGTGCCGTAATTCTCCATTACTGAACGATCTCAAAGTAAGGTCTGCCATCATTGTCAAGAATCATGTGAGTGAATTAGTTGGAAAGTCTTACTGAGCTCCATTTCCATCCGAAATTGGTCTGAGTAGGTTCTAGTTAGAAGCATTAACTGATACGTCTATAGACTAACTTATCATTGGAATCTTTCTCTCCGTCAACATTGACGTAAAAATCATGTGAGCTAAGATTAAACTCTTGTCTATTAGGCGCGCTTACGGGGGCATTGTATGGCTCGGCGTAGCTCCAAGTGAGGTAAGGCATCGTGAAAGTAATACACTTATACTTTATACCGAGACCTGCACCCATCTAAATTGACATGGATGTGTTGTCATCTTCTTCTAAGGGCATAGAGTAAAGACTACTAGTAATAGTCGATGTACTGAGGTCAGGTTAGATGGAAGAATTATCATCGATGTTCACTGTCTTGGCGGTTTTGATAATCTAATTCTCCAAAGCGTCAAAAGCGACGTCGACTAAAGTATTAACAATAGGAACAGCGACGCTGCCAACACCAGTCGAAGTAAGTACAGTATCTAGAGCGGTCTGGGTTGCTATCTTCAATGGTCGTTTGACGACACTAAATACAGAATCTACTAGAGTATTGGCCATAACGCCATAACTACCGTTGTTACGTTTACATACTTAGTCACAGAAACTGCTCTGTTTCACAAATAACTACTCGGAAGCCAGGCTAGTCTCGCCACGTCCGTTCGTGTACTGAGGTTATTAGAGGGCATTGAGTGTGTTTTTACTGTCAGAATCGTTATAGAGTAGTCTACCTTTGACTACTTGGTACCAACACAGAGTGTTTAGATAGTTCACGAAACCTGCAATATACTCTTCCTATTCTACTTGGCTCATGTTGATGAAACCTATAGGTTTGGCTAGGGGTGTAATGACTATATCTAGTAACAACCTACCAACGTCTTTAGAATCTTGATCATCTACGGCGTATTGGTTATAACTTGTCCATTCCAGGTCATGTGGGAGCTTCAGTTTCAGGAATCTTTCATTCTACGGGGAGTTTCTGTTGACATTGACAATGATAGAATCGACTATCTCGTCTTTCGGTTTGTTATCGACCATTCTCGTAACTTTCATCCTTACAGTAATATTACACTCGTAGGGTAAGTTAGTGATGCCAAGGAAAAACTTGATATAGGCGGATTCATCCACAGGGCTGGTTACGGTCTTGTTACCTCTCTTCAGAACATAGTAATAAGGTTTACCGGCATTCAATTCTGAACATTGTACTCTGGGAGTACCTCTATATGGTGAATACCATATAATCTCGAAACCACAGTCTTACAGTGCATTTTCACCAGTACGTATTGGAAGGGTACATTAATAATGTGAGCCATTGTCTGACGTGGAAAAGCCTTCACTGGTCTGATTCTCGACGGAATCAGAAAAATCGGAGATGTTTTATTCTTTATACTTCGAAGAAATAATAATCATGGTCTCCGCACATTTAACTACTTCAGCTGTAGCACATTTTGGTATCCTAGGATCCTTGCAGAGAAGCTTCTTCATGCCGCTGTGTGAACCAAGCTTTGAATCCTTACTGCCTCCTATAAACAAGAGACGTGCGATACCATAGTTCGGGAAAGTCATGTCCTAGATGACTCTGCCCTCAAAGAACTTGAGCCATGCTCTTCTATTAGAAGTCAAGATGAAAGTGTTTGACTTTGGACCACATTTAATCTGTTCTCTAATCATGGAGGGTTCATCTAATAGAGTGTCGTCCTCGAACATTTCCTTCATCTCTCTATATTTCTCTACTTACTGAGCGATTTTGATGATCTCGTTACGGGGGACGTTTTTATTGGACTGTCGAGGTTGTCGGACAGGCTACTTAGCACGACGGTCGATGACGTTGATTGGATAATGCTTGTTCATAAATGTAGCCAAAGATCCAATAGTGTCATATGAGTTATCTTTATTATAATGAGCTTGAAGTCGTTTGATTTCTGTAAGTATCTTGTCGTGTGCCTTAGAGTTTCTATTAACAGTTTTCAAGGCATTATTTTTCGCACGACCCCAACTATTGAGTTTTCCTAAGCCAATAAATTTGTTGGAGCCTTTGTTCTTACGGTTGCGTCTTCTGTCGTTTTTCCTACCTTGTGGTCTACGGTTCCTGTCGCCTTGTCTTCGGCCGCCTTGGCCTGATTAGGGAACACCACTTCTTTAACTGCCAAAAAGTTGACTACCGTCAACAAATTCGAGGGTCTGATTGATATCTTGATAATGTTATGTCAGACAAAGAGTAGCGTGTCCAGGTGAACTGTCACGGGGAGAGAGGGAGATAGACCAGCGATAAGGTTGGGGTATACAATCAATTCCGGGGTAGGTGAATGGTATATCTTTGGCCATAAAACGAGCTTCTGCTAGGGTCATGAAGTTTTAGCGCAAAGCTTCGCAACGTTAATTGGTCACGTTTCAGCTAGAAATGTGAGCTTTGGATCTGAAGTTCGCGAGGGATCTAAATAGTCGAACTGGATCATTAGATGTCGAGTCTTACAGGAGTCGACAATAGTGAGGATAACAGCCATCTTGTTCGGTAAGGTCAGAATACTCTTCTAAAATCGAAGCAGTGTGAATCTGAAGGATCGAACTTTGGAGACATTGATAATCGCCGGACGGAACGCTGATAAATTACCAGATACGGTCTTGCTTGTCATCAATGAATTGTTTGCCTGAGGTGCCTGAGAACATGTATGTTGCCTACAGCAATAAACACAATAACATTCTGAACAATTATCCAGGTCTTAGCCTCTCCGAGCCAACGAAAGTTCCGTCTGTCAAAAGTGCTCCTTAAGTAGGAGTCTTCTTTTGAGGAATAGCTTTAAACAGCTTGGTGACTTTGTTAGCACGGGTGGTCACCGTTTAATTGGTGACGCGATGATCAAACTCGTCGATTTCGAGGAGTTTGTGAGAAGAAGACCTCTGATAGGAATTTCCTCTCTTAATTGCACTAAACGGCAATTTCGAACGGCATCCATTGCGGTCCGATTTGTCGGAGCTTTACTCTGACTATCCACGTTCTAATGGCTCTTAGGTGAGCATGGACGTTTTACTGTCATGTGACAGCCTTGAACTTTAATTTGTCCTCTAGGTGAGAGCGACTAAGTTTTCAGTGGTGTGGTTTGGGGGTTTTTAAAATATCATAAAATAAGTTAACATACGGGGTTAATTGTAAGAAAAAGTTTGAAGGAGTCAATATTAAAGACATAACCCGAACCTCACAGGTCCTGGTTTAGATACACTGAGTCGGAGAATTCTCTAGACTCCCATTTTCTTTACAATGACATTTCCACATGATGCCGAGTACTACACTTAACTCTTGACATATGGTAATATCATCGATTAGATAAGAATTGGGCTAGAGAAAACTCTCGTTGACAGGTATAACCAGGCCCCAGCGTGAAGCCGCGGTATTCCGGGAATGAAGGGTCCTTCAGGACCAACATATTACATTTGAAACACACGCGAGAAGAGTACATGTACAGAACAAAACGAACCGTACAGTTCTTCCTATTGCTTAGATTTAATAGAGGTGATTACTAGAGAAGTATACACTAAAGTATACTACAAGTCCGCAAGAATACATACAGGCCTTAAAGCATCGGATATTTCAATCCCATTGCCATCTTTAAAGTTATGTAATCTCGCATCTACCACCCAAGTGGAAATTTATATTGTCATCAATACACAATAAATTGTGTAAGCGACAATAGAAAATCTCGACAGGTTTTTAAACAAATCAGAGGTCGCCTGCCTTAGCCTGTAGATAATTCTACGCCACAAGGGTTTTCACTTGAAACACCAGCTTGCGTCGCAGTCTTAATAAAAGCTAAGTTCAGCCACCATCGACACTAACTTCAGATTGGTCGTCTGAAGTGATACAATCTTATAATAAAATAAGAATTCAAATACGTAAAAACGTAAGACCGTATCACAGTTACCTAGACAGGTAAAAGTGATATCGATATTAAGTGTCGTGCTACGAACACTATCGTGAGATAGTGCTCATGAGTACCCTTTAAGGCACCAAAATACGAGTGTTCGCACA
>Ga0206693_1239977_pt1 | contig 14141 bp, 20 predicted proteins | sample M280m12015metaT_FD_159680 | JGI IMG/M metagenome (GOLD analysis project Ga0206693, IMG submission 159680) | Metatranscriptome of ammonia-oxidizing marine archaeal communities from Monterey Bay, California, United States - M2 80m 12015... | ecosystem: Environmental > Aquatic > Marine > Intertidal...
GAATTTTTAAAGTTACTACCGTAAATCAAAGCACAATGGCAATGTCAGCAAGGTCCAAATGGATGACGGGCCTTATTGCGGAGGCATTCAAAGTTAATGAACTGAGTGTCGCGGAAGAAGTCTTCTAGAGCAAGTACAAAAGCGCGTTCGATGACTTCTTCGCGGGCGTTGGACCCGCCAGAATCTTCGTCTACTATCAGACTGCTTACAAGATCAACGAGTCTGGAGAGATTCAAGATCAAGTTGGCGGCAGTCCCGAATTTTTCGTTACTGATGGTGAAAAAATCAAGCTTAAAGGCAAAGGAGTCTACTTTGTCAGGACTTCGGTGAATGAGGCAATTAATCCCACCCAGTAGAACGACAACCAGGTCTTGTTTGGTGAGATCTCTGAGTCTACAGTCAATTCCTTGAACACCATCATCAATCAAGTCTACAAGCCCATGGTCTCGCACCTCCCTGATGCCGAATGGGGCGTGTGTGAGGCTGAGCAGAAGAAGGAGTTCTTATCAGTCTTCGACAAGTTTGCAAACGAGCTTAAAGAAGCACTGAAAAGTCTCCAGGCAAACATCAAGCTGGAGCCCTACGACCGCAAATGGGAAAGCGAAGCCAGGAACATCCACACTTCCAGGGGACCCAACAACCAAATGATCACTGAATTCGAGAGGATCTTCAATGAATGGAGCGAACAAATCTAGGAGGCCCTTGAGGATGCTGCTAACGACCAGAAGAAGGATGACAGAACTGCTGGCCCAGCGCAAGAGCTTCACTACTGGAAGCAAAGAATGAGAAAACTGACAGGAATCTCGGAGCAACTGAGAAGCAAAAACTGCAGAACTGTTTATGACGTTCTCACCGCCGCTTCCACTAGCTCTGCCGACAGCCTCGGGGGAAAGCCAAGAGATAAGATCTATCTGGCGACTTCTAAGTGGAAGAGCATTGAGCTAAGAGTCACAGAAAATCTTAATGAGGCCAAAGACAACGTAAAGTACTTGCAAACGCTTGAAAAATTCATCGAGCCCCTCTACCATGGTACCCCAGAGACTATCAAGGAGTCTTTACCTGCTCTCATGAACAGTATCAAAATGATTCACACAATCGCGAGATACTACAATACAAATGAAAGGATGACCGGCCTCCTGGTCAAGATCACTAACGAAATGATTGCCAACTGTGGTCGAAATGTTCTTAATTTCAGAAAAATTAAGAGAGGAGAAGCCATCAAGTACAATAAGAACCAGAGCGATGATGTCCTATGGGATAGTGAGTAATACCCACCTGAAGAGCTTATTCCAGAGCTGAGGGCTTGTATTGAACTCAATCAAGCTTATCAGAAGCAGTATCAATTTACCAAGGAGCGACTTATGAACATGCCAAAAGGCAAGCAGTTTGAATTCTCAACAAACTAAATCTTTGGGCGCTTTGATCTCTTCTGCAGAAGAGTGTCGAAACTCATTGAACTCTTTGGAACAATCCAGTAATTCAAGACCCTTGAGCAACACAATCTTGAGGGCATCGGTCCAATCTTAGAGTCTTTCAATAAATACGCTGGTGCCTTTAAGAAGAGAGGTCACAGACTCCTTGGTTATACAAACAATACTTTCGATAGAGACTTCGTAGAGTTCAATGTCAATGTTTCATCTGTTGAAACCGACCTTCAGGCCTATATTGATGAGAACTTTGAAGTGATTAAGAGTATTGATGACTCATTGAGGCTCTTAAGAAAATTCATGTCAATTATTCATAGAGATAATCTCAAGAACGGCTTGCACTCTAAATATGCTATTCTCTTCCAGAACTATTACCACGAAATCCATCAGGTAGAGGAGCAATATCAGAGATTCAAGACTACGCCACCAATAGTGAGAAACCTGCCCACTGTCAGTGGTAGCATCACCTGGTCAAGACACCTTTTCCACAGAATCTCAGGACCCATGGAGCAATTCCCATAAGATTTGATCAAATCAAAGGAGTCAAGAAAAATTGTACCGAAATATAACAGAGTTGGCTACACTCTTTTCTCGTTTGAGTACCTTTGGAGACAGAAATGGGCCTCCGAGGTCGAGAAGGCAAAAGCTGGGCTGTAAGCTACACTCATAATTCGACACCCAGATAACAACAAGCTCTATGTCAACTTTGATACCGAGATCCTTACTCTTATCAGAGAAGCTAAATGTCTCTAAAGGATTGGCATTGACATTCCTGAGACAGCTAAAATTGTCTTGCTTTAGGAGGACAAATTCAAGATGTACAATAATGAGCTGCAGTTCGTTCTCAAAGAATATGATAGGATCGTCAATAAGATCCGCCCTAACACCAAGAGTCTTCTTGTTCCTCATCTCGAAGACTTGGAGTACAAGCTCAGACCAGGTATGGTTACCTTGACTTGGACCTCAATGAATATTGATGGATACTTGACTCATGTCCATTAAGGTCTAGCTAAGCTTGAGCAACTTATCATCAACATCAACGATATTATGGAGAACAGAATCGAGAACAACTTGAAGACCTTATCAAAAACGGTCCTTGTGAATCTTCCTCAAGACGCTCAAACTTTCACTCTTGATGAGTTCGTTGAAATGCAAGAGGAGTGGATTTATGGTGAATCAAAGAAGCTCAAATCAAAGAACTACGAAGTTGAGGGCGCAGTAGAGGATCTAATCCAAACAATCTGCTCTTACTAGCTTGATTAACATGTTGAACCTATATCAGCTGAAGAAATTTAGAAGCTTTCCAAATACTATAATTGGTCAATGTATCAGGCCCTTCTCCACGCCACCAAGTATTCTTTGAACCAGATGAAAGAGAGAATCTGTGGCAGAAGAAATATGCCAAAATAGATTTTGAAGCCATTCTTTGAGGTCGATGTTCAGTTGGACGGAGACGTGTGCACACTCAAGCCAACACTTGAGGAGGTTCAGAGTGCTATCAACAGGGCTGCAAGCCACGTTCTAAAATCAACTAAGAATGTTCAAAACTGGAACCAAAAGGACCAGCCCGAGGATCAAAGAGAGCCATTCTATGACTGGATTGCCAAGGACAAAGAAATTGTCAAGGTCATTTTGCTGCTGACTGGCTCAATCTAGGGAACCAAGAACCTCGTCCACACGTTCTTAAAGAGCTTTGAGGACTACGACTGGCTTTGGAAAAACAAGATTGCCGACAACCTTAAGAAGTTCCATGCTACCAACCCTCAGCTCGAAGACTTTGAGGACAAGCTTAAAGAATTCACCGAATTCTAAGACCGCGTCAACGGTATCCAAAACTAACATCAAATTGGCGCTCTCTGCCTCAAGACCAACAACGTGAAAACAGGCCTGAGAAAATGGATTGAGCAATGGAAAGATGTATATTCTAAGGATCTTCACAAGAAAGCAAAGCACCTGCTCGATGGCTTGATTGATGACATCAATCATATTAGACTTAAGATTGATAAACCAGTCAAGGACATAGATAGTCTAGGAAGTGTCATGCACGCTTTGGAGGAAATCAGGCAGAAGGAATCTGAAATCGAGATTTAATTCCGGCCTGTCGTTGAAATGTACTCATTACTCGACACTTATCTGCCAGAAGTGATGGAGAAAGAGGAAAAAGATCCATAAACGATTCTCGACAAGGACTGGGGTAAACTCGTGAAAGACGCTGTTCAAATCAGAAACAGCCTCACAGGCCAGTAAGCGTTCTTCAAGAAGGGCTTGATTTAGGGCGTCAGTGAGCTGGTGCAGAACGTCGAGCAATTCAATCAAGATTTCTTGGTCAAAGGGCCGAAGGTTCCTGGACTCGAGCCTAGAGAAGCACTCAGCCGATTGGGTATGTTCAAAGATGAATACTAAATCAGAAAAAGAAAATATGACTCCTACCATGCAGGTGAGAAGCTTTTCGGGCTGCCCCACTAAAGCTACAAGGAGCTTGAAGTCATTAATGATGAAATAATTCAACTTGATAAACTTTACAGCTTGTACTCGAAAGTCAAGGACACAATTGCAAGATGGAAAGAAATCATGTGGAGTGACATCTCTGAAGAGATTGAAAAAATGACCGAACAAATGGACTAATTTGGTCGTGACTGCACTGTACTTCCTGGTAAACTTAAATCATGGACTGCTTATAAAGAGCTTAAGCAAGAGATTGATGACATGACAGATATCATTCCTTTGGTTCAAGCCCTCGCTAAAACGTCTATAAGACCTAGGCATTGGGATGAAATCATTGAAATGACCAAAGAGGAGATTCCTTATGATAGTGAAACCTTCACACTTTCCCAATTGCTACAAGCTCCCCTGTTGAATTTCAGAGATGATATTGAGGATATCACTGATTCTGCTGATAAATAATTGAAGCTTGAGAAGCAACTTAATGAGGAGATCAATGCCTACTGGGAGACAGCAGAGTTGACAGTTAAAACTTTCTAAGGTGTTGATGTTCCATGTGTTCTCGGACCAACCATTGCTGACATTGATGAGGTCCTGGATGCTCACATTGTCGCTCTCAACTAAATGAACGCAATGAGATATGTCAGCTTCATAAAGTCAACTGTTGTTGAAAAGATTGGGCTTCTGTCTGAAGTTTAAGACATCATAGGGAAATGGCTCAAAGTTCAACTCCTTTGGTAGAACCTTGTATCAGTATTCACGTCTGGTGATATTGCAAAATAAATGCCAAACGAAAGTAAGAAATTCAAACAAATTGACAAACAATGGAAGTCAATCATGGAAAGAGCAAATGAGTAGAAAAAAGTCATTCTCTGCTGCACCAATGATATTCTCAAGAACCAATTAGGTGTTCTCCAAGAAGGTCTTACATTCTGCCAGCAGAGACTGGAAAACTATCTCGAAACAAAGAGAAGCATTTTTGCTAGATTCTACTTTGTATCTGGTGACGATTTGCTTCAGATTCTATCCGTCGGTTCCGACCCACACGCCGTGCAGGATGATTTCGAAAAGCTTTTCGACGCCATCAACAGGGTGGCTTTCGACGAAACTGACAGAAGATTGATTGGGGAAATTATTTCTATCATGGATCCTGATGACGAGAGAATCACTCTTGCAGAGGGTGTCAAAGCTGAAGGAAATATTGAAGAATGGCTATGCAAACTCGAGAAAGAAATGCAAAGGTCAATGAGGGGAATTTGTGCTCGAGGCGCCCAAGACTGCAGCTCACTGCCCCTCAGAGAGTTTGTCGACACCTACCCTTCATAAGTTGCTTTGCTCGGTGTCCAAATGATCTGGACCGAAAGAGTAACCGAGGCTCTCGAGAAGAGCAACTATAAGGATAGAATGGCTGAACTTGATAGAAACAAGAAGGTTGTTTGGAACATCTTGGCTGAATTGACTTAAATGTGTCTTGAAGAAATGGGCCCTCTCAAGAGAACCAAGGTCGAGACCCTTGTTACAATTCATGTGCATCATAAAGAAATTTATCAGGTGGTGATGGATCTTGCCAAGCAACATAAGATCAAAGATGCAAACGATTTTGAATGGGCTAGGAACACAAGATTATACTGGAAACAAGAAACTGGACATGTTGTTGTTCAAGTTACAGATGTTGAGTTTACCTATCAGTACGAATTCCTTGGTGCTAAGGAGAGACTTTGCGTCACTCCACTGACCGACAGATGCTATGTTACACTTTCATAGGCTCTCGGTATGCTCTATGGTGGTGCTCCCGCCGGACCAGCCGGAACTGGCAAAACGGAGACTGTCAAGGATCTTGGTCGTACTCTTGGTATTTTTGTCGTTGTCACCAATTGCTCTGATGAGCACAGATACAGAGATATGGCTAAAATCTTCAAGGGCATTTGCTAGAGTGGACTTTGGGGTTGTTTCGATGAGTTTAATCGTATTTCACTCCCTACCTTATCGGTCGTTGCTGCTTAGGTATTCTCAATCACTTAAGCTAAGAAATAGGACGCCAAGAAGTTTACCTTCCCAAATAATGAGGGAAAACCAGTCGTACTTATTAAGTCCTGCGCATATTTCATTACGATGAATCCAGGTTACGCAGGACGCCAAGAACTCCCAGAGAATCTCAAGGTTCTCTTCAGAAGTGTAAGTATGATGGTCCCTGACAGAAGGGTCATTATGATGGTCAAGCTGGCCTCATGCGGCTACTCTACCATTGAGCCACTTTCGAAGAAATTCTTCATTCTCTATGGGCTTTGTGAGCAGCAACTTTCTAAGTAACGCCATTATGATTTCGGATTAAGAAATATTTTGTCCGTTCTCAGAACTGCCGGTAAACAAAAAAGAAGTGAGGCCCCAGGAACTGATGAAGAATTCATCCTCAGACGTACCCTTAGAGATATGAACATGTCCAAGTTCGTAACTGAAGATATTGATCTCTTCAAAGACTTGCTTGAAGACATCTTCAGCGTCAAGGATCCACCAAAGAAAGAATATAAGGCCGAACAGACCTAGATTAGAAAGCTGCTTAGAGAGTACAATTTGGTTGAAGAGCCATTGTGGTTCATGAGAATCTTCTAGCTTTTCGAGACACAAGATGTAAGACATGGCTTCATGCTTGTCGGAACTGCTGGAAGTGGTAAATCTACTATCATGAACATTCTGACGGAGGCCATGACCGAACTTGGTAGGACACATCAAATGACAAGAATGAATCCCAAGGCTATTACAAGTTAAGAGATGTATGGCGTGATGAATTTGGCGACAAATGACTGGTGGCCAGGTGTCTTCTCCAATATTTGGAAGAAATGTAATGACAAGAAGAACAAAAAGCATAATTGGATAGTCTGTGATGGTCCAGTAGATGCTATTTGGATTGAAAATCTCAACACTGTCTTGGACGACAACAAAATCCTCACCCTTGCCAACGCTGAGCGAATCCCAATGTCTCCAACAGCCAAAATGGTGTTTGAAGTTGAGAATCTGAACAATGCTTCCCCTGCAACAGTATCAAGATGTGGTATCATCTACGTATCCAAAGTTGATCTCGGATGGAGGCCCCTTATCGAAACTTGGCATAAAGACAGAAGCGTTGTAAAACGCTAATGCAACCCAGAGGAGCCAAATTGGGTAATGGAGCTAACTGACAAATACATAACCAAACCAGATCTATTTAAACAGATAGAAAAAGGTTATCGCAATGTCATGGATTGCCTTCCAGTCATCAATGCCACTATGTTGCTCAACCTTCTGACTGCAATTCTCCAAGATCATGTCGAGGCCCAAGAAGTAGTAGACAAGCCACTCTTTGAAAAATACTTCGTTTATTCGCTTGCATGGGCCATCGGAGGGCTCTTTGAGAGCGAGGACAGAGAGAAATTACACCAATACTTCATCTCTCGAAACGCTCCTCTTCCAAATATCTCCGCTTAAAAGATGCAGGTAGATAAAGAGACCGTCTTTGATTATAGAGTCGATCCCGGCACCAAATCCTGGGTCACATGGGAAGCTGAGGAGTGGAGTGCCCCGAAGAGAATTGCTTTCTCATAACTCTTGATCCCAACCAGTGACTCCACCAGAGCCGAATTCATTATTCATAAAATTGCCCAGTTACCCACTATGAGGCATGAGGCAAGAAAAGAGCCAGGTCAGTAAAACACCCTGCTAGTTGGTGGTCCCGGTACAGCTAAAACTTCCGTAATCCTCATGTATGCCAGCAAATTTGATACCAATGAGATGCTCTTCAAAAGAATCAACTTCTCAAGTGCTACGACCCCAGCAAACTACCAGGATTCAATTGAGGCTGAGATTGAGAAAAAGCAAGTGCGAACCTATGTCCCACCAAACAATAAGAAACTGACCGTTTTTATGGATGATTTATCTATGCCATTTGTAAATCTTTGGGGCGACCAGGTCACACTTGAAATCGTCAGGTAATTGATGGAGTTCAGAGGAGTCTATTTCTTGAATAAAGACGACAGAGGAATGGCTAAGATGATTGAAAATCTTCAGTTCCTTGCCGCCATGAATCATCCCGGAGGTGGTAGAAATGATATTCCTCCTAGACTTAAGCGTCATTTCTTTACCATTAACATGACATCTCCCTCCGTCAAAGCTATCAACAATATCTATGGCAAAATCCTTGAAGTTCTTTTCAACCCTAAGAAATATTCACCGGACGTAATCCAGATGCGCCCATATTTGATTGATGCCACAATTACCATTTGGGAGGCAGTAAAACGAAGATTATTGCCTACGCCAACCAAATTCCATTATACATTCACCATTCGTGAGCTTGCAAGAGTATTCCAAGGAATTTGTGGAGTTGCCTAAAAGGCAGAATATAAAGTAATTCAAAATTGCACCAATGTTAAAGAAAAGATCAGGTCAGAGCTTTTCCTGATTGCTCTTTGGAGGCATGAATGTTAGAGAACCTTTGTTGATAAACTCATCACATTGGGTGACAAAAAGATTTTCGAAGATATGCTTGATAGGGTCACCAAAGAGAAGTTCCGAGACTCTTTCTAATTTGATGATGAGCAGCTCTTGACATAGTTCCTATTTGCCGATTTCTAACGAGAGGACGAAATCGATGAATGGGGTGAGCTTGTTGCTGAAGCGCCATTTGTATATGAGGCTTGTCCGGATGTTGAAGCAATTAGGCAGAGGTGCAACAGCAAGTTGGAGGGATACAATGAGAAATACCCATCAAAGAAGATGAATTTAGTCATTTTCAACGATGCTTTATATCACTTGCTCCGTATCACAAGAATCATTAACTCACCAGGAGGCAACGTATTGCTGGTGGGAGTGGGTGGATCAGGAAAGCAATCGCTTACCAAACTAGGATCCTTCATTTGTAAACAAGTTTTCTTCCAAATTGCTTTGACTAAGTCATACAATCTGAGTAATCTCAAAGACGATATTAAATAGCTTTACCGTGATGCAGGGCCTTCAGGTAAGCAAGTGTCTTTCATCATGACTGATGCCGAGATTAAATCTGAAACTTTCCTCGAAGCCATAAACAGTATGCTTGCTACAGGAGAAATTGCGGGTCTCATTCCAAAGGATGAGAAAGATGTCTTCTGCCTTGAATGTAAGAATGTTTACACAAAAGAGACTGGCACTAAAGGCTACGATCCTACCCTTCTGGAACTTTGGGTATTCTTCATTAATAGAGTGAAGGACTGCCTACACATGATTCTTGCCTTTTCTCCCGTCGGAACCAAGTTCAGAGAAAGATCATAGAAGTACCCAGCTTTGTTCTCCCAATGCTCAATTGACTGGTTCCTGTCATGGCCTGAAGATGCACTGGTATCGGTATCTCGAAAATTCTTAGCTGGCTTCAGTATGGATGCCAAGTCTGAAGTCAGAGCAGCTCTTGAGTACCATATGGGAAAAGTCCATGATCTAGTTTCAGACGTTTGCGAAATCTATTTCCAAAGGATGAGAAGACGTGTGTTTGTTACGCCCAAGAGTTATCTGTCATTCATTGATCTATACAAGGGTGTGTATAGTGATAAATACAATAAGATTGATGTTGAAGAAGTCTAAATTGTTAAAGGCCTTGAAAAGCTTGCAGAAGCCTCCCAAGGTGTCGAGGACATGAAAGTTGTCTTGAAATAAGAAGAGATCGAGCTTAAAGAAGCATCCGAAGCCACCGATAAATTCCTGAAGGAACTTGAAGTTGAGAACAAAAAGGCCAAGGAAAAAGCTGATGAAGTGTCCATTGTCGCTTCTAACTGTAAAACACAGGCCCAACTCATCGGAGAGCAAAAAGATGAAGCCGATTAAAAATTGCAAAACGCTTTACCTTACCTCGAAAGAGCTAAAGGCGCTGTAGACTCAATTAAGCCAGGCGATATTACCGAGCTGAAAGGTATGAGAAAGGCGGCTGATACAACGTCGATGATCTTAGATACAGTGCATATCCTATTCAAGCTGCCTCTTGACCCTGTAAAGCCAAAGAATCTGTATATCACGAAAGTAGATATTCCATTTGTTCAAGATTCATTTGATAATTGCACCAAGTTGACCCTTTAGAACAACAAATTCTTGACTAACTTACTTGACTTCTCACAGAATGACAAGGACAATATTAATGAAGAGACAATTGAGCTCTTGGCACCATACATCGATTTAGAATTCCCTGGTGAGCCAAAAGGCAGGAGGGTCTTCCTCGGTGAAGTTGCTAAGAAGTCATCGGCAGCGTTGGATGGTCTGTGCACCTGGGCGGCTGCAATGAGTGACTACCATAAACAATCTAAGATTGTGAAACCACTGCTTAGAGAACTCGACATTAAGATGACTCAGCTAAAGGAGGCTCAAGACAATCTTGCTGAGGCAGAAAAGGAGCTAGAAGAAGTAACGGCCTTCTGTGCGTCCCTGAGAAAGCAATATGATGTTTAAATTGCAAAGAAAAATGCTCTTTTGGAAAAAGCAAACAAAACAAAGAAAAAGATGGACCAAGCCAATAGGCTTATTAATTCTCTTCAAGACAACAAGGATAGATGGATCGAAAATGCAAATGAGTTTAAATCCTTGAAACAAAAGCTAGCAGGCGATGTGGCTAAAGCATGTGCTTTCGTCTCTTACTGCGGGCCATTCAACGCAGAATTTAGAGCAAAGCTCATCGATGAATATTTCCACGCTGACTTGCTTGAAAAACAAATTCCAGTGTCAGAGGATCTCTAATTGACTGAATTTTTAGTTGATCCAGCCACAGTGGGTGAATGGAATCTAGAAGGACTCCCATCTGATGAATTATCAATTCAAAATGGTATTATGGTTACACGATCATCCAGGTACCCTCTCATGATCGATCCTTAAGGTCAGGCAATTGGCTGGATCAAGAGCAGAGAGAAAGGACTTGAGGCAAATAATTGCATCCTTACCTTGAACCGACCTGATTTGAAGAGTGACTTAAAGATTCCCCTCTAAGAAGGCTATCCGGTTTTGATTGAGTCGATAGAGAACGAAGTCGACCCAATGCTTGATCCAATTCTTGAAAAGCAAATCATCGTGAAAGGTAGAAGCAAACTTCTTAAGTTGGCTGATCAAGAAATGGACTACGATGACAAGTTCACACTGTATATGACATCCCGTCTTGCAAATCCATTGTTCTCACCAGAGTTAGCTGCCAAAACTACAATCATTGACTTCACAGTCACATTGGGTGGCCTTGAACAATAGCTTCTCGGCAGATTAATCAGTAAAGAGCAAAAATCTCTTGAAGATCAACTCACATAACTTCAGGAAGACGTAACTAACAATACCAAGATTCTTAAAACTTTGGAAGAATAATTACTTGAACGCCTTGCAAACGCTGAAGGATCCCTTCTTGATGATGCAGAACTCATCGACGTCCTGGCTACAATCAAGAACAAATCCAAAGAAGTCAATGAAAAGCTGAAAGAAGGTAGAGAAAAGAGAATTGAAATCAATATCCAAAGAGAAGCTTTCAGACCTGTTGCATCAAGAGGATCAGTCTTATATTTCTGCATTGTAGAAATGACACTGGTCAACTGGATGTACAATACATCACTTCAGTAATTCCTTGGTCTTTTCTACTGGGCAATTGAACACTCACCTAAGGCACAAGTTATTAAGGATCGAGTCGTTAATATTACACAATGGCTAACAAGAAAGGTGTATAGATACATCAATAGGGGTTTGTTTGAAAGAGACAAAACTACATTCAAGCTTATGATGGCTTGTAGAATTCTCATCAAGGAAGGAAAGCTTAACCCAGGTGATGTCAGCCTTTTGCTTAAAGCAGGAGGTGCTATTGATGATAGAAACAAGCCATTCAATTGGATGGATTAAAATGCATGGTTGAACTTGAAGGCATTGTCGAACCATAAATTTGCCAATGAGCATGCCAAGTTCTTCGGCGGACTTCAAGATGGAATGACCAGGAGTGAACAGCTTTGGAGGGCATGGATAGAATCGGGTGAGCCTGAAAATGTGCCAGTTCCAGATTATGAAGAAAAAATTAATGCCGATGCAAATAAGGGTCATTTTATCCATCTTTGCTTGGTAAGATCGTTGAGAGAAGATAGAACAATGCTTGCTAGTAATCAATTCATTAGAGATGTTCTTGGCGAGGAATTTGTTGCACCCGTGACTGATCAAATCGCCGACACCTACGAAGAATCCGCTCCAAATGTTCCAATTCTATTCTTGCTCTCTCCTTGTGCTGACCCAACTGGAACAATTGATGAGTTCGCAAAGAAGAAGAAGCAGTTCCCAACCGGGTAGGTATCAATGGGAGAGGAGCAAGAGCTCCAAGCTCAAGAATTGATTGATCAAGCTTTCATTGGTGGAAAATGGGTCGTTCTCAGCAATTGCCATCTCAGTCTTGAATATATGGCAGAGCTTGAAGAGATTCTTAATCCAAGAGATAAAGAAATTCACGAGAACTTCAGACTATTCATTACGTGTGAGCCTCATAAGGAATTCCCATTGGGTCTCCTGCAAATGGCAATTAAAGTAACAACTGAGCCTCCAGATGGACTCAAAGCTGGTATTTCAAGAACATTTAACACAATGATCAATCAAGATTTCATGGAAAAGGTTGAGCCATACGACAAGTGGAGATCTTTGATCTTTGCCATTTGCTTCATGCATTCAATTGTCCAAGAAAGACGAAAGTTCGGTCCTCTTGGATTCTGCATTGGATATGAGTTCAATAACTCTGATCTTGAAGCCTCTCTAGGTTATGTCGATAAGCACTTAACTTTAGCAATGGCTAACAATACTCAGTATTCCTTCAGAGCAATTCAATACATGATTGCTGAGGTCCAATATGGAGGAAGAATTACAGATGGACTTGACAGAGAGCTATTTGCGACCTACGCCACCAAATGGGTCAATGAATAAATCTTCCAGCCTAACTATTCATTCTACGCCAACAGCGAATTCAACTATCACATTCCAGATGCTCTTGAGCACATGAAGTTACTGGAGTACATCGAAAAGATTCCAGATAACGACTCTCCAAACGTGTTTGGCCTTCATCAGAACGCCGATCTTACCTTCAGGAAGAAGAAATCCCTGGCGATGATCAATACACTTCTTGATACTCAACCAAAGGACGCCGGTGGTGGCAGTGGAAAATCTCGTGAGGAAGAAGTCAAGGACAATGTTATGAAGGATCTCCTTCCACAACTTCCAGCAAACTTCGATCTCATTGATGTCCTCGACAAACTCAAGACGCTCAGGGGACCAAAAGGATTGGGAGAAATGGGAAAATTGGACAAGATCCCTCTCAACAACTTCTTGCTGTAAGAAATCGGCCGATTCTAGAAAATCCTCACCATTGTCAGAACTACTATGACAAACATGGTTGATGCAATTGATGGCACCATCATTATGACCCCAGACATTGTCGAATCCATCAACGCGACCTATGATTTCAGAGTCCCCAGGAAGTTCCAATATGACCCAACTGGAGCAGAAATCTCGTGGCTTACTCCATCACTTGGTGGCTGGATCAAAGGACTTTTGGATAGACACCACCAACTTAGCAACTGGATATTTAGAGACAGACCTGCATCCTTCTGGTTAACTGGCTTCTTCAATCCTCAGGGCTTCTTGACAGCAATGAAATAGGAAGTTACCAGATTGAAGAAAGGTTGGTCTCTCGACGAAGTTGAGTACAGATCGTTCCCACAAAGAGATGTAATTCAGGGAGATGATGGAAGAATTGAAGGCAAGTCAATCACTCCTCCACAAGAAGGAGTATTCATTCACGGTCTTTTCTTGGAGGGTGCTGGTTGGAGCAAAGCTGAGAAGAGGCTGGTCGACTCTACGCCAAAAGAGTTGTTCTGCCCATTCCCAATACTTCACGTGACTGCTATCAGCACTGCCATAGATAAAGATAAGCCTGGAGGTATCGGAGGAGGCAATAGAGCCTTGCAAGAGCTTGAGGGTCTAAAGAAGACTCACTACTATTGCCCAGTCTACAAGTACCCAGCGAGAAATGACAGGTATCTGATCTTCAGGTGCCATTTGCAAGCAGAAGGAGCCGGTGGTGGCCAGAATAGAGGAGGAGGCCAAAATGCAATTTGGAATTGGACCCTCGCTGGTGGCGCACTTCTTTGCCAGAAAGATTGAGAGGAGCATTTAATGCATCATTTCAAATTACTTTCTTATATTCGCGTCAGTATTATAATGACGAGAATTTAAATGGTTGACTGAACTATTTATTACAACATTCACTTAACAATTTATTATTATACC
>Ga0206693_1268640_pt1 | contig 13900 bp, 21 predicted proteins | sample M280m12015metaT_FD_159680 | JGI IMG/M metagenome (GOLD analysis project Ga0206693, IMG submission 159680) | Metatranscriptome of ammonia-oxidizing marine archaeal communities from Monterey Bay, California, United States - M2 80m 12015... | ecosystem: Environmental > Aquatic > Marine > Intertidal...
CTAATCCGCAAGTAGTTTTGAAATATATTAGCAAATGTCAGCCTAGCTGTTCACTTAAGCAACGCTCACGCCCCGTGAGTACATGGTGAAGTATGCTTTGATCTACCTCGGCATGAGAAAGTGTCCTGACGAGAAGGTCTAAGCGATCCTCACTAATGAGGACGTAGTCAAAACGGTGGAAGACTTCCTGAGCCCCCACAGCATGTACATGTTCTTGTTTGCCCTGCCATAAGGTGCAGACAAGCTCGTGTTCCTGAACGAGCCACCCACCTTGGACAAAATCAAGAAGAAGATTCTCTTGATCCTGAGAACGCAGCCATCAGATCCTAAAAACAATCCTGTCACGATCGATGCATCCAACGTTGACAAAGAGGTCATCTTCATTGAGATCAACAGGCAGATTCTTGAAAATCTCCACCTTATTTGCAATGAGGTCTATATGCCAGTCCTTGGAAATCCACTGAACATGATCCACGTCTCTGACTTGGTTACAAAGGACTTGATGGACAAGTTCCATGTGTTCCTCGCCGAAACCTATGTGACCATTGGCCAGGTAAGAGGCCGCACTCTTTTGCCATTGCCACCAAATGATGTCTCATCTGTTGAGAAGACTTCAAGCAAGGACAAGGCTAACCTGCTTGAAACTGCAATCATCCACTGGACCAAGCAGATTAAGAACGTGCTCAAGCAAGATCCGGAGAGCGCTCTCAAGGGCGGAAATCACCCAGATCCCACGGTCGAAATCTTGTTCTGGAAAAATAAGAGCGAGAATCTTAACTCCATCTGTCAGCAGCTCAATTCCGAGCGAATCAAGAGAGTCCTCAAATTCTTAGAGCAAAACAAGTCCACCTTTACTGGTCCATTTAGCAAGCTCCAGAAGGAGGTCCAAACCGCTCGCTTTGAGGCTAATGAGAACTACAAGTACCTGCAAACTCTCGGAGACCTCTTCACTGAGCTTACAGACACCTCAAGGGAGCTCCATGAAACGGCCGACCTCTTTGTGCCAATTATGCACACCGTTCTCCTCATCTGGACATACTCCCAGCACTACAATACGCCAGCTAGACTTGTCGTGCTCATCCGGGAGATCTGCAATGCCATCATTAAGAGATGCTGCGAATATATTAATGGAGAGAAGATCTTCCATTATATCAAGATTGAGGAGCCTAAGGGTGCTCATGACTCCCTCTTAAAGGCCTTAGAAGTTTGCTCAAGGTTCAAGGACGCCTACTTTGAGTACAAGCAACAGGCTAAGAATCAGTGGAAGATCACATCGAATGCCCTCTTTGTAAGACTTGACTCCTTCTCTGAGAGATGCCAGGATATCATGCACCTGACTGGCACCTACATTCAGTTCACCAAGCTCAAGAAAATTGATATCGGTAACACCAAAGGTAAAACACTCAGTGCCACCGTCCTTCAAATTTCTGAGGAATTTGATAAGGCAGTTGATGACTTCACTTAAGTGAAATACGAAATCATGAATATTGAGAACAGGGAGTTCGATAATGACTTCTACACGTTTAGGCACAGAATGAAGGAACTCGACAGAAGGCTGGCCTCAATTCTCACCCAGGGCTTCGACGATTCTGACACCATCATTGGAAAGTTCAAACTCCTCGATTCCTTTGAGGGACTCCTCAACCGACCAATCATTCAAGATGAGCTCGAGAGAAAACATATCACCCTGCTGGAGCTCTACAAGCAGGACTTGAAGACAGTCAGCACTATCTTCATGGAGGGTAGAGCTCTTGTCGACAGAGCCGATGAGAGAGCACCTATTTCAAACAACCTGCCTCCAATTGCTGGCGCCCTCAACTGGACCTTCGGCCTCATTGAGAGGATCAAGGAGCCAATGGATAAGCTCACTCGCCTTTCCCAATCTATTCAAGATAGAGAAGAATATAAGGACGTTCAGAAACTCTATGCCTCCCTCTGTAAGAACATCCACGACTACAATGGCCTCAAAATCAGGCAATGGGAGCAAGGCGTCGAGGAGAGCACCGAAGACCAGCTCAACAAATTCCTTCTATACAGAGAAGCTACTCCACTCGCAGAGGAAGGATTTGTAAGAGTGAACTTCGACCCAATCCTTGTCAGACTCCTGAGAGAGGTCAAATATTTGCTTCTCCTCGACATCGCCGTTCCAGAGCGAGCCTAGGCTCTTTACAAAAAGGTAAATGTATACAGAACCTAGACTGGTAATCTTGAAATTATCGTCAACATGTACAATGATATTCTCGCGACTCTTCTTCCAGTTGAGAAACCTTTGCTGGCAGACAGAATTGAAAAAATGAACAAAGCCCTCAGGGCAGGTATCGAGGAGCTTCGGTGGAATGCTACCAGCATTGACCCATTCATCAAGGCTGCTATGGGAATTGTTTCTGATGTTGATGCTCTCGTCAAGTTGATGAAAGATAATGTCAGGAAAATGCAAGACATGATGAAAAAATGGCTCACTCCACTTTTTGAAAGAAGATTGAAGGCTTTCCCTCCAGATGAGCTTGAGTAAAATCATCAGTCGTTGGTCATGCCGAGACTTGAAGACATCAGGACTAATGGAAAAGAAATCCACAGATTGATGAAGGATACCGCCGAAAACATCAAGCCAGACAAGAAAGCAGCAACATGGCTCGCATATGTTGATTATGTCAACGGCCTTGTTATTGAAGGTATCACAGATGGTGTTGTCGCTTCGATGAATTACCTAGCTGACCAGATCAGTATTCCTTACAATAAACATCATGGCTTCCCACCTATGTTCTTAATCAATCTCGACATGGGTGACCGAGATGTCGTTTTTGACCCATCAATTGGAATGAACGCCCGAGGAAATGGAATTAGGGACATCATTCAAAAAATTATGGATGATTTCATCTCAATTGCTATTTAAATGCCTCGTCTTGACACAAATTCAGGTGATTATTTGGTTGAGATTAAGGATCAATTCTAAATCTTTGGCTCAATACAAGTAATCAGAAATAATTTCAGAGACATCGAATAGGCTACCGCTGACTTCATCGCACAATATCAGGACAAAGAGTTCTTGTGGAAGGAAACTCTTTCTGACAGCTTCCAAGCCTTCCTTAATACTGGCATTGATCCAAGAGAGATTCAGCACACAAAGCTTAACGATGACGGAGAAGAAGAAGAGGATGAGACTTTCCACTGGATGGCTGAAAAGATTCTCGTTGGCGTCAGTACTAAAAAACCAGGCCTTGATGCCTTTGATGAAAAGATCACTTTCCTTAACAGCATCAAGAACGACATTGCTGACATGAAGACCTCAGTTGATATCGGCTGGCTGAAAGTCAACGCTACCCCACTCATCAAAGAGCTCCAAAATACCGTCACGCAATGGATTGACAGATACACAAGCTTCCTCATGGACAATACCGTTAGGGAAGTTTGCAACATCGAAGAATTCATCAAAGATGTCGCCGACGGCATTAAAGTATTACCAGAGAGTGCCGAAACATAAAAGGAGAAAGATCTTCTTATGAAAGTAATGGGCCACCTGAGAGATGTCAACATGATTCAAGAAAGGACGCACGGCGAGATTGAGCCAATGAAAGACACGATTTTACTCTTGAAGAGGCATCAACTTCCAATGGACTAAGACTATTTAGTCAGACTTGAAAACGCTAAAACGGCTTTAGCTGAAGTCAGCGAGAAGGCACTTGGCCTATGTAAGCAGCAAATCCTTCCCCTTCAGTACCAAGAGCAAGGCAATTTAAAGGACAGGCTAAGGAAATTCTAAATCACTGTTGGTGAATTCAGGTAGGAGTTCAGCGCGAAGCTCCCCTACCATGTCGCTGACTCTTCCGCTGAAATCATTAATGGCGCTTATGCCACAATCCAATTATACTTCGAAAAAACCTGCGAACTTGAACAATAAGCCAAGCATCTCAACAATCTAGAAACTCTTTTCGACATGCACAAATCATCGTACAAGCAACTTAAAGACTGCAGAAATGAGCTCAATTTACTTAAGCAAATGTGGGATCTGATATCATTGATCGATTACCAGTTCGAAGCATGGAAATCAACTCTTTGGGATAAAATTGACACCGATAATCTCGAGCAGCTGATCAAAGAAATGCAGTCAAAACAGTGCAACCCGCAAACACCTCAAAATAAAGACATCAAAAACTGGAGAGCTTTCGTAGCCCTTAATGAGAGAGTTAAGAATATGAGCACTATGTTGCCCCTTATATCTCAGCTCCACTCGCCGTTCATGATGGAAAGGCATTGGAAAAAACTTATGAAGATCACAGGAAAACTTATCGAATTCCAATCTCCCAGATTCTGCCTTGAGGATCTGATAAAACTTGAACTTCACAGATTCTCTGAGGAAGTAGCGGAGATTGTTGGAGGTGCCGAAAAAGAATCTAAGATTGAGAAGAAGCTTAATGACATTCAAGGTACCTGGGAAGGCCAACAGTTCGAGTTCAAAGACTACAAAGAAGTCCCGATTCTGGGCTCCTTAGATGAAATTATGGAGTTCGTGGATCAGCACTCAATGGAGCTTATGGGTATGATGTCTTCAAAAGACGTTGAAGAATTCAAAGAGAGAGTCTTGCTTTGGCAGCAAAACCTTAAGACTGTTGACTCAGTCATTACTATATGGATCAAAGTACAGAAGAATTGGTAAGTGCTTGAGCCAATTTTCCTCGCATCGGAGGATATTAGAGCACAGTTGCCTGATGATACAAGAAGATTCGAATAAATTGATGGAGCATTTAAAGAAATGATGCGAGAAGCACGTGAAGATCCAGGTGTAATCGCCGCTTGTACTTATGAAGGTAGAGACGAGCTCTTAAAGAATTTTGCAGCCGAAATTGAGCTCTGCGAGAAGTCTTTGAATGACTATCTTGAGCAAAAGAAGAAAATCTTTGCACGCTTCTACTTTGTCTCAAATGCAGCTCTTCTTGATATTCTTTCAAATGGTAACAATCCAGAGAAAGTCGACGAATACCTTGGTGATTGCTTCGATGGCATGAAAGGACTAGACTTCATCAGAGGCGCCGGGATCCCCAGCCCGTCCAAAAGAGCAAGAGGAATGTTCTCCAAAGAGAGTGAATATGTTCCATTCCACAAGGAGTATGAATGCGTCGGCGCAGTAGAGAACTATCTTTGTGATCTTGAGAGAATGATGCAAAGTACTCTCAAAATAGTTCTTGAATAAGCCAAACAGACGGGAGATCAGTGGATTTTAGGTGAAAATCCAAGGCATATGTGGCTTGAGGGATATTGTGCTTAAATTGCTCTCCTCGCCACCCAGGTTATTTGGACAGAAGAGACGACCAGAGCCTTTGATGAGCTTGAAGGAGGAAGTGAGACCGCTATGAAAGATTCACTGACAGAAATTAATGCGAGAATCAAGAGACTAATTGAAAGAGTCAGAGCACCTCTTGGCGGCGACCTTAGGAACAAAATCATCACCATTATTACGATCGATGTCCATGCAAGAGATATTGTTGAGGGATTTGTCGCGAAAAAGATTTAAGATCAACAAAGCTTCGACTGGTTGCGCCAACTTAAGTTCTATATGGAACTCAGAAATCCAAAAGATGACTACAGAGTTTGTGTTTCAAGAATTTGTGATTGGGCCACCTACTACAATTACGAATATGTAGGAAACTGCGGCAGACTGGTCATCACTCTACTGACAGATAGGTGCTATATTACTCTATCTCAAGCATTGAATCTGTCCATGGGTGGTGCTCCAGCTGGACCAGCAGGCACTGGAAAGACTGAGACTACGAAAGATCTCGGCAGAGCTCTTGGCTTATAGGTTGTGGTCTTCAACTGCTCAGATCAGATGAATTACCAGTCAATGGCCTTAATCTTTATGGGATTGTCATAAACTGGTGCATGGGGATGCTTCGATGAGTTCAACAGAATTTCTATCGAAGTGTTGTCCGTCGTCTCCACACAAGTAAAATATGTACTTGATGCAGTAAAAGAGATGAAAATAAACCCAGCAAAGAACATGTTCATGTTCTAAGATGAAGAAATTAGTCTAAGGCTTACGGTTGGATTCTTCATTACGATGAACCCTGGGTATGCCGGTAGAACGGAGCTTCCCGAAAATCTCAAGGCGCTGTTCAGAAGTTGCGCAATGGTTGTTCCAGATTTCATCATTATTTGCGAGAACATGCTCATGGCGGAAGGTTTTGAGACAGCTAAAATTCTCTCAGTCAAGTTCATGACTTTGTACTTCCTCTCAAAGAGTCTCTTATCAAATATGATTCACTACGATTGGGGTCTTAGGGCAGTCAAGTCTGTGCTCCGACAGGCAGGTGGTCTTAAGAGAGCCGCACCAGATGTGCTAGAAGACATGATTCTGATGAGGGCTCTGAGAGATTTCAACTGGCCAAAGATTGTTGTCGAGGATAGGCCAATCTTCCGTGACCTTATTGGTGATCTGTTCCCAGGAATTCAGGCTGAAACCCAACTCGATCTTGAGCTCTAGGGCAGGATCAGAGACAGCACAAAAGAAAAAGGACTGAAGGCCGAGGACGATTTTATTTTGAAATGCGTACAATTCGCCGACATTCTGGTCGTACGTCATAGTTGCTTCCTTATTGGCAATCCTGGCTGTGCAAAATCAACAATTTATAAAGTTCTTGCCGAGGCCCTTACTAAAGGAGGAAGGGATACCATCTTCGATATTGTGGATCCAAAGGCCATCACGGCCGACGAGCTGTATGGTGCAATGAATCCAAAAACCAAAGAGTGGAAAGATGGTGTACTCTCTGTCATGATGAGAGACATGAACAAAAATAACGGACCTTACAAGGAACATCACAAGCAGAAATGGATCCTGCTTGATGGAGATGTAGATCCAGAATGGATTGAATCGCTTAACACAGTCATGGACGATAATAAGGTGCTGACGCTTGTCTCATAAGAGCGTATTCCCATGACACCAGAAATGCGCCTGATTCTTGAAGTATCTCACCTGAAGAATGCAACTCCCGCAACAGTATCTAGAGGTGGCGTCCTCTTCATTAATGATGCTGATGTTGGATGGAAACCATACTTTGACTCTTGGTTGGCAACATACAAGTCCGTAGATGATGGACTTGCTGAAAATGTATTCACCCTTGCTCTTACTCACTATTTGAATGAGTCCTTCTTGGACGACTTAAAGAACAAATCACGCATCGCCCCTGTCTGTGACATGGGAATGATTTAGAGTCTCACATGCATTATTGACAGACTGAATGACCGACTCCATAAAGAAAAGAAGCACTATGATCACCTTAAGAAGCTTAAAGAAGAGGAGAAAGTTGATGAAGTCAAAGCCATCTTTGAAGGATTCTTCATCTTTGCTTTAATGTGGTCCTTCGGTGCATCTCTTGATGAGGATAAACTCTCATTCAGCAACACCTTAAAGAGCATGTCCAAAATTAAGTTCCCAGAATAAGGTTAAGTCTTCGACTTTTTCTTTGACCCTATTGCCGGAGCTTGGGTCAGCTGGGATCAAGAAATTCCTGCATTCGACAAAGCTTACGAGGGCCTCTTCAGTAATTTAGTTGTACCAACTGCAGAAACTGCAAGACAAAACCACCTCCTTGACTTGCACGTTGCCTCTAAAAAGGGAGTACTTTATGTAGGATCAGCGGGTACTGGTAAAACCACCATCCTGAAGAACTACTTCGCTGGACTAGATAAAGAAAAGACCCTGCATGAAGCAATCAACTTCAATAACTACACAACAAGTGCAGCACTCCAAGTTGTTCTCCTTTCAAAGGTTGATAAGAGAGTTAGTAGAACATTTGGTCCACCCATAGGCAAGACACTGATCTACTTCATGGACGACCTCAACATGCCTTATCTTGATAAATACGGAACTCAATCCCCAATTTGTCTTGTAAGATAGATCATTGACTATGACATCGTCTATGACAGAGATCATCTGGATGAAAAGAAGTTCCTGGTCGATATTATGTTCACTGCTTGCATGAATCCAAAATCAGGATCCTTCTTCGTAGATCTTCGTCTCACTAGACATATGACTCTGATTTCTTGCCTTATTGCAGAGAAAGAGATCTTGAAGACCATTTACTACTCAGTTCTTGATAACCACATGGAATATTTCGACAAAAAAGGTTAAGATCTCTGCCCCAGAATAATCAATGCTACCATGTCAGTCTTCCTTGCTATAGCTACGAATGCTCAGTTCATGCCAACAGCGCGTAAATTCCACTATCAATTCAATCTGCGAGATTTCTCAAAGGTCATTCAAAACATGATGCTTGCTCAACCAGGCCTCTATAAAGGACAAGAGGGAGCAGACTCATTGGTGAGACTTTGGGTACATGAATGCCATAGAGTCTGGGATGATCGACTACTCTTCGCCGAAGATCGTGAGCTCTACATGGGCTTTATGAAGGGTGCTCTCAAAGAGTTCCAAGATGTGAAAGAAGACGACGCATTTGCCGACCCACTGATCTTTACGTCATTTGTGGCAGCATGTGAAGGCCACGAAGCTACTTACGTCCATATCAAGTCGACAGAGCACTTGAAAGGTGTTCTAGAGGGCAAACTTGAAGAATATAATGAATAAATTGCCAATATGAACCTTGTCTTATTCTAGCAAGCCATGGAGCATATCTGCAGAATTTGCAGGATCATTGACTTGCCCGTCGGTAGCGCCCTGCTTGTCGGTGTAGGTGGTTCTGGAAAGCAATCACTTGCAAAGCTTTCATCATTCATTCTCGGCTATGATATTTATAGAATTGTGGTCACTTCAAGCTATGGTATGGGCGACCTCAAAGCAGACATATAGGCAATGTTTACCAAATGTGGTGTGGCTGGCGCTCAGTTACTATTCATTCTGACTGATGCCCAGATCACTAAAGATTAATTCCTTGTGTACATCAATGATCTTTTGTCATCGGGATGGATTCCTGAGCTATTTGTAAAAGATGAACTCGACGGATTGCTCGGTAAAGTTAGAGGTGAAGCAAAAAGCGCTGGTTACTAAGACACACCTGATGAACTATTTGAATACTTCCTTGATAAAGTAAGAAAGAATCTGCATCTCAGCCTTTGCTTCTCACCAGTAGGTGATGCTTTCAGATTCAGAGCGAGAATGTTCCCAGGAATCATCAACTGTACATCATTAGATTGGTTCCACGCTTGGCCTAGAGATGCCTTGATTGATGTCGCCTCAAGATTCCTTGCCGAAATTGAATTCCCTGAAGAAGAGACTATGGGTAATATCGCCACTCATATGGCTCATGTGCATTTGTCCATTGATGATGCTAACAGCGACTTTTTGGCCCAGGAGAGAAGACACAATTATACCACTCCAACTTCCTATCTAGAGCTGATCAGCTTCTATAAGCTTTTACTGGATAAGAAGAGAGGAAAGATTACTGATTAGATTTAAAGACTCGAATTCGGTCTTCAGATCATGGAAGACACAAACGAAAAAGTATCAGGACTCCAGTAGTTATTAGCGATAAAAATGAAGGATGTAGAAGTAGAGATTGAAAAAACAAATGAACTCATGGAGATTGTTGGCAGAGAAAGTACCGATGCACAGAGAGAAGCCGACGCTGCTGCTATACAAGAAGCAGATACTATAGAGGCAACTAATAAGGCAAAAGCCGAGAAAGCTTCCGCGCAGAAAGAGCTAGACGAGGCCGTTCCAGCAATGGAGAGAGCCCAAGCCGCTGTAGATTGTCTTACAGTCAAAGCAATTTAAGAGCTAAAAGCTCTAGGAAGTCCACCTACTGAATGTGTTCACGTAGCTGCCTGCGTGCAAGTATTGCTTAAAGGTGAGAGGAGAATGGCTCCATGGAACAAATCATAAGCAATGATGAAAGAGCCAAAGAAATTCGTCGATGATGTCAAAGCATTCGATGGAGATAGTATTGACGAATGGAAACTCGACATTCTCAAGCCCTGGATCGAGTTACCGTGGTTTAATGAAGAGGCAATGAAAAAGAAGTCAGAAGCTGCATCATTTATGTGCTCATGGATTGTCAACATTGTTGGATACAACACTATTTACAAGAAAGTCAAACCTCTTTAAGATGCTGCTGCAGCTGCTGAAGCAGAGGCTGAGGCCAAACAGCAGCAACTGGCCGAAGTCAAAGAAAAGGTGAGATAAATTAACGAAAAGGTAGATGGTTTGAGGCAATAACTTTTTGATGCAGAGGCTAAAAAGAACCAAGTAGAACAAGATGCTAAAGCATTACAGGATAAGCTTGATTTAGCAAATAGACTTGTTAATGGGTTAGCCGATGAGAATGCAAGATGGAAACTTAATGTCGGTACTATGAAAGGCGATAGAATTACCATGGTCGGTGACGCTTTGGTGTCGGCTGCTTTTGTCTCGTATATCGGGCCATTCTCTTATACATTCAGAAATAGGTTATGGAGGGACAATTGGATTCCAGACATCATCGAAAGGAAGATCCCCTGCACAGAGGGCATTGATCCTCTAGGTGTTCTTGCAACGCTATCAGAACAAGCCATATGGAAGACTGAAGGCCTTCCTGAAGATCGAGTTTCTTTGGAAAATGCCGCTGTTGTTGTGTCTTGCAACAGATATCCCCTCATTATTGATCCATAACTTCAGGGTCAGAAATGGATTAAGGGAAGAGAGGGAAGTGAAATGGTTACTATTCAGCTAAGTCAAAAGAAATGGCTTACAAAGGTTGAAATGGCCGTTATGAATGGCAATGTTTTGATGATCGAAGCTATTGGAGAAGAAATTGATGCTATCCTTGATCCTTTGCTTTCAAGGCAATTTGTCAAGAAGGGTAAAGCATTCACTGTAAGACTTGGTTCTGAAGATGTTGAATTGAGCGCCTCTTTCAGTCTTTATTTGCAAACCAAGCTTAGCAATCCTCATTATAAGCCAGAGACTGCAGCTTAATGCACTATTATCAATTTCATTGTAACTGAGAGTGGTCTTGAAGACCAACTTTTGGCAAGCGTTGTAAAAGTTGAGAAGCCAGATTTGGAGCAGACCAAGGAAGAGCTTGTAAACAAGCAAAATGAATTCTAGATTACTTTAGCTAATCTTGAGCAAGGTCTTCTTGAGACTTTATCATCCGCTGATCCTGCAACTATCTTAGAGAATAAAGCATTGATTGAGTAGCTTGAAGTAACAAAGAAGACTTCGGTCGAAATCCAATAACAACAAGCTGTTGCCAAAGAAACTGAAGTACAAATTAACACTCTCAGAGAGGTTTACAGAAGAGTTGCTGCTGAAGGTGCCATGCTTTACTTCTTGCTTATTACTTTATGTGTTGTTGCTCACATGTATCAATTCTCATTAGAGTCATTCCAAACTTTCTTCTTCAAAGCCATTGAAAAAACTGAGCCATTAGAAGATGAAGAGCAAAGGGTCCTCGCTTTGAGAGAAAGCATCAGAATGACCATTTACCGATGGGTATCCAGGGGTCTTTTTGAGAAGCATAAGCAAATCTTCAGAACTCAATTAACATTCAGGCTCATGCAAAAGAGAATCATAAATGTTGAGTACACCGAGAAAGAAATGGCGTTCTTGCTTCAATGCCCAACCAAGGCTGACACCCCAAATCCACTTAAAGAATGGTTGCCAGATCTTTCTTGGTACGCCATGCAAAAATTGATTGAACTAGAGAACTTTGAGAACTTCGGAAATGACTGTGTTAACACTGCCCCAAATAGATTCAAAGAATGGTACAATGAATTATCTCCCGAGGATGTGAAGATTCCTCTTGACTGGAAGAGACTTGATAATACCTTCCAGAAGTTGCTGCCTATCAGAGTTCTTAGACCAGATAGAGTTACAGTAGCCTTAGATAATTTCTTGAGAAAAACACTTCCAAATGGTGATAACTATGTTGATTGTGACTCAACATCAAGCTTTTTCCAAGTACTGACTTCAGCATACAATGATTCTACAACAACTACTCCAATTTACTTCATTCTTTCGCCAGGTGCTAATCCAGTCCAGTTCGTTGAGCAACTTGCAAGAAAACAAGGAATTGATCCAACGAAATAGGTTCATCCTATCTCTCTTGGTCAGGGTCAAGATGTTGTGGCAATGAATAAGCTTGATATTGGACACAAAGAAGGACATTGGGTAATGCTTCAAAATATTCATCTAATGCCAGGATTCCTTATTGAGCTTGAGAAAAAGCTGGACGCATTTGCTGTCGAAGGATCAAACCCAAGCTTCAGACTCTTCGTATCATCTGACCCAAGTGACTAAATCCCAGTTGGTCTATTGGAGAGATCAATTAAGCTTACTAATGAGCCTCCACAAGGCATCAAACAAAATATGAAGAGAGCATTCATCTCCTTCTCAAAAGAAGATGTTGAAGACAAAGATCCAAAGATCAAAACAATTCTTTTCGCTCTTTGCTACTTCCATTCAGTCATGCTTGAAAGAAGAAAATTCGGACCAAAAGGATGGAATATGAAATACCCATTCAGTGCTGGTGATTTGAGAGATTCTGCTGTCATTTTGAACAATTACATGGAGCAAAATGCATCATCTGGAAAGATTCCATGGGATGATCTCAAATATTTGTTCGGCGAAATTATGTATGGTGGGCATATAGTCGATGGCTGGGATAGGGTCCTTTGCAAAGCTTACTTGGACAACTTGATGAACGATGCATTGATTAATGATGAGGCTGAATTATTCCCCTTCATTGAAAATAGGCCAGGCATTTCATTCAAATGCCCACAACCTCTCCCATATGAAAAATACGTTGAACATATTGAAACTGAATGCCCAGGAGAGACCCCACTGGCATATGGAATGCATCCGAACGCTGAAATTGACTTCAGAACATCGCAATGCCTTGAGCTTTTCGCCCTATTGCAAGAAATTCAACCCAAAGATGGTGGCGGCGGCGGCGAAGGAGGCGGCAGCGTCCAAGAAAAGGTTCAAGAATTCCAATCTCGAGTCTATGAAGAAGCTTAACTTGACCAGCTAAAGATCAACATTGATGATCTTAATCAGAAACTCGGAGAAAACAAAGATCCTTACCAAAACGCTTTCATGCAAGAATGTGATAGCATGAACATTCTGATCAAGGTCATCCTGGTTTCATTGGAGGAGCTATCTCTTGCATTCAAGGGAGAGCTTACAATGACGGAAAATATGGAAGCCCTAATGCAAGCCATCTACCTTAACAGACTCCCCGCAAAATGGGCCAAGTTCTCATTCACAAGTACAAGAGGTCTTGGATCCTGGCTCGATAACTTGAAGCAAAGACTTGAGCAATTGAACATCTGGAAAGACGCCCCAGAGAAGACGCCCCCAGTCACGTTTATCAACAGACTCTTCAATCCTAAGTCATTCTTGACAGCAATCAAGCAAGTTTATGCAAGAAAAGAAGAGCAAGAGCTTAACAAAATGGCTCTTTATACTCATGTCGAAAGGAAGATGTACTGGGAACCAGATCTTCCACCCCTTAAGGAGAAAGATGGAGCTTACATCTTCGGCTTCCAGATCGAAGGTGCCCGATGGGATCCATCAGTCGGCCAACTCGAGGAAAGCCATCCTAAGAAGCCATTCAGCATTGTCCCAGTCGTCAAGTGCATTCCCCAAGTACTGGTGGCAGGCAAGGAAGACAAGACAATCTACAAGTGCCCAATCTACAAGACCACTGGTCGTGGAGCTACATTCGTTGACCAGGCTCAGTTGAAGACGAAACAACCAGCAGACAAATGGGTACTGGCCGGTGTTGCTATCATTCTTGATGTTGAGGGTGTATCTGATGCATTTGGACCAGGCAAGGAGGTACCACTCTCAGGCTGAGCAGCATCACGGCGAAATGCTTATTTATTATTGTTTATCATATCATTATGAGTCCAAACTTTACTAATTGAGTATCAATATAAATATTCCTATTCTTAAACATAATTACCA
>Ga0206693_1506462_pt1 | contig 13827 bp, 5 predicted proteins | sample M280m12015metaT_FD_159680 | JGI IMG/M metagenome (GOLD analysis project Ga0206693, IMG submission 159680) | Metatranscriptome of ammonia-oxidizing marine archaeal communities from Monterey Bay, California, United States - M2 80m 12015... | ecosystem: Environmental > Aquatic > Marine > Intertidal...
CTAGTTGTTTAGCTCTAAACTTTCAGGTATAATTCAATCTCGTAAATTCGAGAGTTCATCTAAGTGGTTAATCAATATTCAACTATTCTTTTGTTTGGTGCGCCAGGTGTTGGAAAAGGAACACAAGGTAGTATTCTAGGCTCAATTCCGAACCTTTTTCATTTATCAAGTGGTGATATGTTTCGGATGTTGGATGTCGAATCGGAATTAGGCCAAGTATTCTATGAGTATTCGTCTAGAGGTGAACTTGTTCCAGATGATATTACTGTTCAATTCTGGCAACAGAATATTCATGCACATACTGTTTTAGGGTTATACAAACCAGCTTCAGACCTGCTGATTTTAGATGGCATTCCACGAAATCCAAACCAAGCGAAACAACTCGATAACTACATCCAAGTCTTAAAAGTTATACACCTAGAATGTGAAGATGAAGAAGCGATGATTCAAAGAATACGCCAACGTGCCTTAAAGGAAAATCGTATTGATGATGCTAGAGAGGATATAATTCGCCGTCGATGGGAAATTTATCGTGGGCAAACCCAATCAATTCTGGACTACTATTCATCACCTCTCATAGAAAGGGTTAATGCAATGGCAACCCCAGCAGAAGTTTTATCAAATATTTTACAAATCGTTATTCCGGTAATCGACACCCATTTTTCTGACTGAAGGCTGAATTAAAAATTCGACTCCGTCGTTTTTGTTGTAAATCCTCTTTTTCTACTGTACACAACTGTTGGATAGCTTGAATGCTTTCCATTAGGTTGGAAACCATACAATCAGCCAGCATCTCTGCGTATTCGTTAGACTGTTCTTTTTTGTCTTTTAAAACAACAATTATGGGGGATGAATGAATAAGAACTTGCTCAAGCCAAGACTGAACCACAACTTGCTCCGCCAACGATGATTGCTGTATTTGATGAGCTAACAGCTCAATCAAATCAGCTGTTAAAAAGATCGGTCGTCTAGAATGGTTTGATAATTGAAATAAACGTTTCAACCTTCGGATGCCAGCTGAACGGATTCTGTCAAATTTGCTCTCCGCCCATACGACCTTTTCTTGGCCAATCCAAGCGAGCCCACCAACCAGATCATTACCGCACGATTCTACACGATCACCAAACAGTTCAATTAGTTGACCTTCTGTTGCCAATTCTTCAAATCGCATACTTGACTTAACTTGCTTTTTACCACAAACCCATCTACATAAAAAAGGCAGGGTTACTGAAGCAACACCCTGCCTTTTCCATCGGTCAAAAATGAAACTAGTTTCCGAGTACGCTAACCGCTAACCAAGCAATTCCACCAGCAACAGCTGTAATCAGAATAGTAGTTCTTTTCTTTTTACCTTCAGCCTTCTTAGTGGTTAATTCTTCTTTTGATATAATGCCTTGCTCATGAAGTTCTTCCAATTTCTCATCTGTATCTAGCCCATTCTCAGAAAGACTAACTAGAAATTCAGCATCAGAGATAGTACCCTCTTCTCTTTGACTGATTAGTTGTTCTGTTGTTTCAAAAACTTCACTAGTAGCAGCTAGCGCGAGTGCTGCAGTATTTTGTTCCTCAATGGTTTGAATTTTCCCATTTAGGTGAGCAATTTGTTCTTTTGCCGATTCGATTTCTCCAACTACAGAGTTGTTGCTGTTGGTCAAATCGCTAACAATCTTCTCAGAACGATTCAATTGATCTTTAATATCCGATAATTTGTCATCAAATTGCTCAGTTTCTTTTTCTGTACCTTTGTATATTCTTTTCAGTCTTTTGCCTAGTTTATCTAGAGCCTGTGTGCCTAGTTCATTCGCACTTTCTAGTTCAGCAACAGTAGACATCAATTCTTCTCGAAGTTCTTTGCTTTGTGTTTCCAGACGGCTAACTTTACTTTCTAGGTCAATAATTTGTTTCTGATTGCCTGCACGTTCATTTTTCGCCTTCTCTAATTGAGACTTGATTGTTTCTATCTCTTTCTTGCTAAGCAATTCTTTTTGCTCAACAGCTGTAATTACAGATTGAGCTGGCATTGCGAAACTCTTGGGCACACGCAATTTTTCACCCGGAAAAATCAGGTTCGGGTCAGTGAAATCATTATATTTCTTGAATTCTTTCCACAAACCAGGATCTTCTAAGTATTTGTTTGCTAATTCCCACAATGTATCTCCTTCTTCGATCTTAATAAGGATGGTATTACCATTGAGAGATTTTGGGGTGATAGTAGCGGAAGTTGCCACCAAGACGGGGCCACTCACCAATAATAAAGATAGAATAGCGATGAAAGCAATTTTAATTTTCATTGGGCCTTCTCCTTAAACACAGTTCCGTAACTTAATTACCATAGGACAAGGAGATATAGTGAACACTTTTATCTCCGACAACATCATAGTCGGTGTTATCAACTAACTTAATAGCATAATTAATCCCAAAGTTAGAGACACTAACCCCAAATCCGCCATACAAACTAGTTCGATCAGAAGTCCTTTGAGAACCTGCTCGAATGGCAAAAGTGTTGGCTAAAACATATTCAACCCCAATTTTAACTGCGGTGGCACGCTCCTCCAACGTTGAAAACTCATTGCTCAGGTCCAACGCAATCGTTACAGCATTTTTGCCACCATAGCGGAAAGCTGTACCCAAGTCTAAAGATGGTGTAGTCTCTCCACCTAAATTCCTCAAAGCTAAGCCATAAGAAAAAGTATTAGAATACAAATTACCAAGCAAACCTACATCCAGACCGCCAAGATTAGTATCACGACTGTCACTATCGAGGCCAAACTTATCTGAAGTTATTCGCGCAGAAGCACCTAAACTAACCTGTTCGAGAGCGTGTCCGTAGGAAAAGGTATAAGATCCTGAGCCATAGGAAAAAGAGTTGCCCAAATCTTCTCCAGAATTCGAAATCTGGGGAATTCCATCAACACTGAAACTGGTCAGTGAAAAGCCAACGGTGCTTTGCGAACTGAGGTTTTTCGCAACCCCAATGAAATTATGGTTACGTTCAAATGATAGTTGCTGTGTTGCTAGGGTAAAAGTAAGATCCTTAACATGAGTCAAACCTGCCGGATTTAAAACTGTTGCACTAGCTCCGTCTGCGATGGCAGTAAAGGCTCCAGCCATTCCCATGGAACGAGCCCCAGTACCCAATCGGAGATACGGGGTGGAATCTACATCTGCCAGACACACAGACGTAACTAAAAGAAAAAGCCAAACCGTTGTCTGTTGAACTATTTTGTGGAACATCTGATTGATTCTCCTATACCTTTAAAAGGGAACAAAATTGTTCCCTTTCGGCATGTACCTAATTGTTTATCGAGTAAGTGCTAGTTTCAGAAGACGATACTCCGGCTTCAGCTCACTCAGTACCGTAATTTGGCAGAAGTAAACGCCACGAGCAAGTGATTCTCCGTCCTCAGTTTTACCATCCCATAACTTTTTGTAATGCTCACCAGTTTCCACGACTTTTGCAGTTTCCAATACTCGAACCAAACGCATCGAAGCATCGAAAATCTCGATCGTGACTTTGGCTTGTCTAGAGGCGCTGAATGCAATGGTTGTACTTTCACTGAATGGATTCGGATAATTCAAAGCGTTAAGTACAACCGTGGCGGCATCGTCTGGACTCTCAACAATAAAAGTCCATTCGATGGTAGCTTTATTTGGTGCTGGCACGGCAGTATCTGACACTTCCACTTTAACCGAATGTCGACCAAAACTGAGATCACCTTGCGGTGTATAGATCACTTGATCAGTCGTAGTCTTTTGTGGAATTATCAATGCCCCGTCTAGCGACATCTTGACTGATTCGGCATCGATACTGGAAACCACATCGCTATACTTAGCTGAAATGACAGGTCGACGGGTTTCTCGAACGGGCAATTCACCTGTCGGCGAAACAATGTCGATTACTGGTGGAACGGTATCAAAAACAACCGTGAACGTCCATTGCGCGCGAGCCTCGTTTCCGCTTTCATCAGACACTTGAACAATCGCAGTATACGTTCCAGCACTCAAAGCACTATTAGGTTTGAATTCAGCGGAATTTCCGCTTCCAGTCGATTTAGTACGCCCAGAAACTGATTTACCTCCACTATTTTTCAAGCTAATTTTTATCGAATCGACCCCCGAACGGTCGTCTGTTGCCGAAACCGAGATAATCGGCTTTTCAACGCGAATAGTTCCTTTTGGATCAGTTACTGTGATTTGCGGTGGAGTACTATCTTTCTCAACAGTAAACGTCCAAGTATGTGCTGTTTTACCACCGATACTTTGAGCGGTAACAGTTACCGTATGAGTTCCACTATCCAGCCCAGACTGAGCCAACTGAACAGAACCATCTTTAAGTGTTGCTTTAGTTGATTTTCCATCGACGGCAACAGTAACATCTGTTATTTCGGACGCATCTTCACCAACAACCGCACTAATGTTGACGGAATCACTTCTGACGACACCTTGCGGAGCAACACTAGAAATAATAGGCGGTGTGCTGTCGATTTCGAATGTCCATTCTAGAATCGATGTTCCACCTGCACTAGTGGCAACAAGTTCTACCTCGTGCCGTCCAGCGTCTAGCCCGGAAACGGCGAAAACCGACAGGCCATCCTTAGTTGTTGGGCTTTTAGCACTACCATCTATTCTTAGTGTTACTTTTGAAACTTTAGACTGTTCATCAGTAATATTAGCTGAGATGATAATCTCTTCCCCACCGGCATCACCAACAATTGATTGTGGTGATGGTTGCGGATTAGAAATAACTGGAGCAGAGGTATCTACATCAACACTGAAAGTCCAAGCATAAACTTGTTTCAATCCAACACCATTAGTTACTTCAGCTTCAGCCTGATGTAAACCAGGAGCTAACCCTTTTAGTGCTAATATTGATCCTTTGCTGGTCTTACCACCATCCACTGATAAAAGTACCTCTTTTATTCCAGACTGCTCATCGCTTGCTAATACTGTCAGATTAACATCCTTAGCCTTTACGACGCCTTGCGGGCTAACCGCAGTGATTATTGGTGCTGTTGTATCTTCAGCTTGTACAGAAAAGGTCCACTCATAAGTTGTCTCTAAACCATCACCGTTAGTAACCAAAGCAGCAACCTTATGATTCCCGTCAGCTAGAGCCTTTATACTTTGAGATGCTCCCTCACCTAACCCTTTCCCATCTAAGGTTAAAGTTACACCAGCAATACCTGACTGCTCATCTGAAGCCAAAACAGAAATCATAACATCGGCAGCGGTAACCACACCTTGTGGGCTAGCTTGAGCCAAAATCGGCGGTGTTGTATCAGGCTGTTTACTTCCTTCAACCACGAACGCTACAATTGATTGTCCGATATTACCAGCCTTATCAGTTGCATAGACAGTGGCCTGATAGGCTCCACCATCCAGTGGAGTTTCTTGAGTCAAAACGAGACGAGTTTCACTAACCTTGATTAAACCTTCATCCAAATCGACAGCCGTTTTTTCCGTGGTCAATTTATGTAGTTCAATCTTGACAATATTAGCATCCACACCAGTTCCGATAGCTCCATCATTGAAAGAAGCATAAACTGTCGGTAGTGGGCTCACTTCATGTCCAGCTAACGGCGAAAGAAGTGTAACCACTGGGGCAGTTCTGTCAACGTTGACTGGTGGTAACGGGAAAGCAACCTGCCCGTTTTTCTTACCAATAACCCCCTCTAAGTTCTCAAACGAACCTTCAGGGAAATTGGATGTATCTAACGAAACAATGAGAGTTCTAGTAGTTTCCCCTGCATCAGAACGGTTAGTTTGAACCACTTCGATAGTTAATAAGCCAAGTTCTCTGGCCGATTTCCCATCGATCAGGACATCAATTTCGTTTGCACTAACACCATCTAAAGACAAGGTGAACGCAAAGCTCGCAACAACAGGAAACCCTTTAGGAAATTCGGTAATTACATCAGTAATGCTCATCTCACCGATACTAAGAACCTCAGTCGAAGGTTGTTCACCCGCAACGAAAGGCGAGGTGAAATTTTCGACCCTAACAACAATAGCGGATAAGCCTGTTGCAATTTCGCTGTTGCCAACTTCATCTACGGCCAAAACACTTACTGTTCGAGAACCGTTCTCAATCAACCCAAGATCCAAGGTTCCCCCGTAGATACCACTATCATCAGAGATTAGGGGCACTATCAAGTTACCATCGACGAACAAACCAACCGAAGCAAAAGTAGCTGGATTGGCTGTAATTTCCGCTGTAACAGATATCTCAGGCGGCTCTACACCATCAGCTAATATGCCGCCAACAGTATAAATTCCATCCGTTGTTTCAAGTAAACCATAAGCATCAGATAGACTAAGTATCTTAGCTGTACTTACTGGACCAACATCGTCAACGTTATCAACAGATAGGGTTGCTCTTTTGTCCGAAGTATAAGTTTCACCATCAACATCAGTTATGGCAGCCCGAATAATATAAGGATTATCATCTAAGGACACATCGTACGCAGCTGGACTATCTCCTGTGATAGTGTCATCAAGTGTTAGTGCATCCAAGCTGGTATTCCACTCACTTTGTGTACCTTGACGAACAGCTTCGTTTACTTCAACTAGCGTTACCCAGTCAGATTCAGATTCATCTGTTCGGCGAATTTCAAGCTTAACAGACGCTATTTCGGGCACTGTCCGAGCTGATGTAGCTGCCTTAATAGCTACCACTCCCTTAGAAGCCCCACTATCAATGCTGGTCTCGTCTGATGTCACCTTAATAGACAGTATTTCCGGCAAAGAAGGATATAATCCCTCACTTAGTTTCAGTTCAACCGTCTGAATGTCTGATAAACCGAGAGCATTAATCGTCGTAACACCAAGTGAAAACTCACTTTGAGTTGCTAACAGATCCGCATAATTATCAATAGTATAAGAAATATTAAATAAACTATCTTGTTCTACTGCGGCGAGAGCATCACTGGCAACAGAAGCAATTTCAGCACCATCTAAAGTAACAGTGATGGAAGATAGCGGGTGACCTGTTTTAGAAGTGACCTTAAGCTTAAGAGCCAAGTCAAGTGTATCTTCAAACACTGTGTCTTGTCCTTCACGTCCACCAATCAGTAATTCGGACATCTCAGTCACATCAGCTTCTGGCGCCACAACCCGAATCTTCGTCGGTACAGCATTAGCACCAAAGTTCAGGATGCTATCGACACCAACGGCACGAACAAGATAATTACCAGGTTCAACTCGGCTAACAGCCATATCCATCAGGTGTGGTGCACTAACTGAAGCTGGTATTGTATCCAACGCCCCCAACATACTTTCAAGACCAAGTCCTGGAAGCGACTGGGCTAACAATTGGCTAGCGCCAACACGGCCTTCAATTTCAGGTACTGGCAAAGAGAACCAATTGCTGGCAGGATCGCTATCATCTCGCTTCATGTAATATAGGTAGCCAGTCAGATCCGCTTGGGAATTTGTAGGCTTACCGTGTAAATTTAAGATCCCCATACTACCTGGTTTAGTGGCTGATACTACATGCGTGCCATCGTCGGCTAAATAATGCCCTACGTTTTCAACGACAGCTGGTTCGAGCGTAGCTGCTGGAGCAGTTCGATCTAATACAAAGGATTTTGGACTTAGCTGATCCACAGTATTGCCTATACTATCGTAAGCGGCTGCCCCCAGTTGATAATCACCATCAGCATTGGAATCGAAGTCAAATTTAGCTACCCATAAAGTTTCGTCCCCTGCAATCTTAGGCGTAGCAAACAAAGAAACCAACTTAGGACTCAAAGTAGTTAACATGTCTTCATATACTGCAGTAGCATTTTTAGTTAGAATGGCAACCAATTTATCCTGATCTGCTGGCGCAATCTCCAAAGACGCTCCGCCTCCTCCCATAATGCCACTAACCAATGGATCCAAAATCGGGCCCATTGTATCTTGGACTTCTGGAGTGAGCAGTTGATCAATTAGACCTCGGTCGTCGAGTTGCATATTCCGTAGATCTGGCATCACCCATTGGGTGATATTATTAACGGAAGAACCTGTAAACTGAACGGAAATAGGATTGGCGAACTCAACTTCAAAATAGTAGTAGTAAATCTTAGCTGGTTCAATGTTAATCGCAGTCTCCCAAATCAATTGATCACCAATTTGACGGGGTTGCATTGACGCACTGCCAGAATACTCAGCAGAAGTTGGCGGTGCAATGAAACGATTGTAAGCCATTGGACCAACAAAACGATTAAGCGACCTTGCACCAAACAACGCACTCAAATCCATACCACCAGCTAAACTTGCTAAATTAGACACATCATCCAAGGAATCCAAGTTTTTTTCCAAATCAGCTACCTGAGCCTTGAGATCTTCCGGTACAGAAGGAGCACTGGTAACTTCCACCAAAAAGTCTTGAACATTTTCCTTTACAGCTTCAATCTGCTTAGGATCTTCTAGCAAATTTTGAACATCGCCACTAGAAGCTGCAGAGGTTAATGAGTCTAGCTGTTTGCTAATATCACCTAATTGATCTTGGAGATCGGCTGGTAACTCAACTTCGGCCAAGTCTCCTAAAACGTTAGTCGCATTATCACTAATGTTTGTAACATCCGATAGCACTTGATCAACTTTTTCCTGAACCTGTTCCTCCAAAGTTTTTGGCCCTTCATCCAGCTTCGGCTCAGGCAAATCTTTGCTGGCATAACGTAACGTAACACTACTAAAGAGTTGCCCCCCTAATTCGGATGGATAAGCTGGTAGGAATGCTGCCGCTAACTCCTCTTCGAACTGGAAAGTATGAGCGAAATTATCACCCGAAACAACTTTCTCTGCCTCAGCTTTGCTAGCTTGAGGCCCATTCAGTTCGAATTCAACTCTAGCCACTTCTGAACTTGGGATTGACAAATACAAATCCAGTTTGTCGCTAGTAACGTAAGGTGGTAACCCCATATCAGGTTTGCCAAGACCATCCAATAAACCCGACAACGGAGATGGAACAACACCGTTACCGAAGTTTTCTAAATCTTTGTTTTCTGGGTCCGAAAACACAAGCGGCAATTCAGGATTGAGAAGGACTTGTTCAGGTAACAATCCACCTGGCAACAAACCGTTCAATAACCCAGACATCTGCGTACGCAGTGCAGGATCATTACGAACTAACGGCATAAGCCCATCTCCCAATAATTTACCAACACTGGTTTTTTCTATGGCCTTTGCTACCAAGCGATCGATGAAATCACGATATTGCCCAGAGTTAATCGACAAGCCACCCAATCGCATTGGAATTGAATCAACTGTAATGGTGCGGGTTGGCGTTTCAAATGCTGTAACAATGGTTTGTCGCGCCAGTTCACCTTCAACTTGGGTTGCCAGTGAAATTTTATCGCCAACCACAGGGTTAGTAGCAAAATCAATGAATTTAATTGCATACCTTCCATTTTGACTAGTGCTGGCTGATACCTGTGCCAAGCTTGATGTGGCGGTGACCACAGCACCCACTGCAGGATCGCCATTTTTATCTAGCACTGTACCTTGGATATTATAAGTTGTAGTGCGATCAACGATGATCTGGCTAGTAGTCCCAACTTTATTTTCCAGATCAGCAGCAGTTAAGATGTAAGTTGAAACTCCCAAGGTAACCGCTGAATCAATAGAACTGGCTACTGTAACTTCAAATGCATCGCCAATAGTAAAAAGTTTAGTCTCAGCAGTGGTGAATTGTGCTGTATATCCACCCCCCTGCGTATTGGTCCGAACAGTTTGCCCGGAAGATGCATTCAGAATATTGACCACTACAGCCGAATCAGTTTGCAACAACTTGCCATCTGCTTCAACCACCGTTCCTGCCAGGTTAAAACCACTGAACTGAACATCGGCAACTGCCAACTTGTCGATTACTTGCTTTGTGCTTAACCGAATACCGACATCAGCTGATTCACCCGTTGAAGATTGGGATAACACCAATCTGAGCAAGTCGCCATTTTCGGCCACGGTACCGAGCAGATTAACAAATGCAATCGAATAAGTCCCATCGGCTTCAGTATTCACTGTTTGCTCAACTTCCCTCAAAGTAGCTGAAACAGTTACGTCAGAACCAACAGCACTGCCATCCTCAGCAGTAACCTGTCCAGTTACTGTTAACAACTCTGTGGTAGCGCCAATATCAGTTACAATATCAGTTACAGCCAGACCAGTAGTAACTTGTGACGTCGTCAATACCAGTTCAGTATCTCCACGTTGGCCACTATCATCAGCCACGGTAAGCGCAATCTGGCTTCCCGTTTGCAGCGCCACTTCCAAATTCAGACTGTAAGTCCCATCATTTGCTGTTGTCGTGCTGGCAGTTGCTTCACCGATAGCCGCAGAAACCGCTAATCCTGAAGGGGCAAGGATCTCCCCACCTTGACGGTAAACAATTCCAGAAACAGTAACTGTTGTGTTTCGCCCTGGGAACGGCGTCTCCAATTGAACAGCTACCTTACCATCCAAAGCGTCCTTCGATGTTATGACGTAAGTTTGTGTATGAACAGTTTGACCAGTATCCGTAACACTGATTTCTAGTTGATGATCTGTTTCGGCTACAGGACTTAGTGGGTCAAAGAAAGTTGCGGCGAATACTCCACCAGTTTCTGTTGTAACCTCAGTACTGGCATCGGTTGATATATTTTTAACCGACACTTTAAGCCCGGAACTAGCTACCGTTACTCCATCCTCCAGTAGAACCGAACCACTAACGGCCAACACATTGGTCGTCTGTTTCAAATCGGTTGCAACATCAACACTCACTTGGCCAGCGACAACCTGCTCAACTGTTAATCGTTGATTATTCGAACCACGATCTTTGGTACCATCATTCACGGTAACGGTAACTTTTGATTTGGTTTTAGCAACGGCGGTTGTTCCATCTCCAATGCTAACACTGTATGCACCACTACTATCAGTGGCCGCAGTACTTGTGGCTTCGCCAACAGCAACAGTAACCGTCAAACCCGATTGGGCTTTAACTTCTCCACCAGTTAAGTAAACTTGACCTGCAATGGTCAAGCTGCTAGTTCTCGCTGGCAGATCGGTTGCCAAGTCAACACTAGCTTGACTACCATTCACTTCAGCGGTCGTCAGAGTATGAGTTAATTGAGATGTCTCGCCTAAAGCGTCAGTAACGGTGATGTTGAGCACATTCCCGGATTCAGCTACAATTTTTAGCGGATCGAAAAAAGTGCCACTGTAACTACCATCGGCACCTGATTCTACACTTGCCGATTGTGTAATTCCCGTATTTTCAACAGCAACTTTGATACCGGCTGGAGCGACAACCTGACCATTTTCCAGGGTGACAGATCCAGTAATAGCTAGAACTTTAGTGGCTGCTTTCAGATCAGTAGTCACATCAATCGTGGCTCGCTTAGCTTTAATTTCAGCCGTTTTAAGATTGGATGTCTGTGTACCTACGACTTTGGCCTCAGCCAAATCAACAGCCGTAACTTCAACCTTAACTTCATCTCCAGTTTTGGCCAATATGCCTTGTCCTAGAACATCCACAAAAGTAACCTGATAGCCAGCCCCAGTTTCAGTAGCAGTTTTTTGCTGTTGGTCATTAATATTGACCAATATTTGTAAGCCACTACGAGCTGGAGTTGCACCATCTTCTAAGAAAACGGTACCATCTATCACAAAAATTCGGCTTTCAACTGCCAGCAGGTCAGTCGTAATATCAAGTTTTTCTATTTTACCAGCTTCAACATCAGAAGTAGTTAATGTGTGAGTGGTCTCAAAGGTCTGTCCATCTAAATTGGTCACCGTAATCGATAAGATGTCGTCTGTCTCAGCTACTGTAGCTAATGGATCGAGCAGGGTTATCGAATAAGCACCATTTTCATCGGTCTGACCGACTTCACTTTTACCACGACTAGCATTATTCACAGAAATGCTAAGTCCATCCCCAACAGCGGTCAATCCGTCTTCTAAGAAGATAGTACCTGCTAAAGCCAGAACATTAGACCGTGCACCAATATCCGTGGTCACATTCTGACCCGATATAGTAGCTGTAACTTCACTCTCGTCCAGATGTTTTTCTTCTAAAACAAAGGCCGCAATTTGACCCCGTACTTGTCCCTGTTCATCAACTACCGAAACAGATATCAAATCACCTGTTTGAGCTACGACCCCAACAGGATTGAAATCCGTTACGCTATATGTTCCATTTGACTCAGAAGTTGTAGATAGTTCTTTGTCTCCAATTTTGACCTTAACAGTTAAACCACCAATCAGAGAGGTTCCACCTTTTTTATACGTTGTACCACTGACCACCAACATCGACACCTGTTTGGGAGGAATTGGTGTCAGGTTGATCTCCAGTTGGCCACTAACATCACTGTCAGCGATAGTAACAGTTGCGGTTTCAACACCTTCCACCTCCACTACTGAGGCGGTATAACTGAGATTATACGTGCCAAAAATTGCTGATTCCGTGACAGTACCAAATTGACCGCTACCATCTCCAGCTACTGACAGAGTCAGTCCGCCAACACCGTTGCCGACAGCATCAGTTACAACAACAGTAATTTGACCTATCCCATTACTGGCAATTTTATCTGGGCTGATTGACAAATCAATCTTGGCCGCCGGCCCAGCATTAATAGTCAATTCAACAGGCTCAGAAGATGCACCGGCAGCTTTTGCTACCAAAGAAACTTTACCCACTGATTGAGGCAGAGTAAAAGTCCCTTTGTACTCACCTGCCACATCAGTTTCAACAATTTGTCCAGTCAATTGACCTACGTCAGCACCGCCATCACCTCGGCTAGATTCGACAGTTACAACTTCACCAGTCAATGGCTGGCCCCTAACTACCGTCACCTTGACAGGCAATGTCAAACCTTCGCTAGCAGTAAAAGCTGTCGCATTGGGAATCAAAGTAACAACAGTTGGAACCTCTTTTAAGACAAGGCTCTCAGATACTTCCTGATCTAATTTGGTTGATTTTATAGAGATACTAACCGATTTTGCACCATCAACAGCTATCGAGGGAGCAATATAAGTTGCACTGTAAGTGCCATCACCATTATTCGTCACCTCTCCAATTTGACCTTCGGCAGTAGTTAAAGCTAGGATGTCATCTGTGACCAGTTCACCTTCATCTTGAATGGAAATGGTAATTACACTTTCTGCTTGTCCATCGGCCAAAACCTCTGCTGGATCAAAAACCGTTGTAATACCCGACAGCATCACAATTACATTGGCTTCTAGTGCTTCGACGTCCAACGCTGTTACGGCATATGTTTTTTTCCCTTTAACTTTGTTGGTCGCCTTTTCAGTTACAGTAATAACAATCTGATCGCCGACGTTGGTCCGATTAGAGCCAAAAATATCGATAAAACTGGTGGTAAAAGTTCCAGCAGTTCGAGTGTCAGTCTTTGGCTCAGTTAACCAGCCAGACTTAACCCTTTGGTTCTCCGTCACAACAGAATAACCAATTCCAGCCACGGTTCCGTCTACATTTTTAACCGTGCCTGACAGCGTAAAAGAGTCAGTTCCTTGCGTCTGTCCAACTTGCGGAAGTAACGCAGAAATCAACGTAACTATAAAAAGAAAACAAAACCATCTTTGTTTTCGCATGCATCTCCCTCCCAAAAAGGAAAAACGAACGTCATTAAATTTGAAATCGTTTTGATGTGTGTGGTCAATCATTGAGGACTAAAACCAGGTGAAATTTGTAAACTACAAACTCTAGAATAATATAAGTACAAAGTATACGTACAAAACGGACTCGGCCATTTTAGCACACTGAGTCAAATCTACGCAAGCGATTTCTCCAAGCTATTAACGTTATTACCAGCTACAGAATGTACTATTTCAGATTAAACAAAAAAAAGC
>Ga0206693_1000891_pt1 | contig 12729 bp, 21 predicted proteins | sample M280m12015metaT_FD_159680 | JGI IMG/M metagenome (GOLD analysis project Ga0206693, IMG submission 159680) | Metatranscriptome of ammonia-oxidizing marine archaeal communities from Monterey Bay, California, United States - M2 80m 12015... | ecosystem: Environmental > Aquatic > Marine > Intertidal...
CAAAAACTTTCAAAAGAATGTTCAGTGGAACTGAAATACCTAAACAAAGAGGTATCTACTCAGAAATGTTGACTACGGGCGACAAAACATATGCAAAGGAGGTGTCTACTTGCGGGCCTGATGCCAATAAAACTTTGACTTTCAACAAGAAGTAAAAGATAGGCAGAGCTATAGGACTTAAACGAAAGCCTGATAGAGAATCAACCGCCTCTATGATCAGTGAGAAGAATGGTAAAATCGTTGCTGGCAAGAGTTACTTCAGGGATCCTTAAGTCAATGCAGGTTTTTACTCAAAGAAACGTGAAGGAATCGCAGATTTAGATCCAAAAGTAATGGAACAATTTGAGCTCATTCCTGGCAGACCTCCTCGTAAGGTTGTTGTTGACAGAGCTAGAAAACTGTTTTCATCTCTCAACTTAGAAGATTTACTTTTAGAGTTGGGAATTAACTATGATAAGTCTAATCAGCACTCGGCTGAATGGCTTCCACTTGAGCCTTTTGATGATACGGAATATGATTGCCGTATGCCAGAGGAGTGGTTAGCCCTAGGAAAGAGTGCAGATGGCAAGAAACTCCCAGTTTTAGGACAAGGACTTTCTTCAACATCCACGGGTACAATCTGGAGACCAATAATCATAGTTAATTATGATTTAGAGCGTGAGCGATACTCTGGATACTGGGATGATTGTGAGAAGGACATAGCTGAATATGTTGAGCTTGCTAGAATCAACCTCTGCTTTAACGCTGAAGATCCTAGAATATTTGCCCAACGTGTAGCTTAGGCTCACAGCGAGCGCATTTATGCTGACTCTCTAATCAGGAAGAAGTTCTTCATTGATTTGATGCCTTGTCAAGATTTGACTGAACTAGATTCAGAGTAGGTCAACAGAATCTTGCACTAGGCAACCAGCAGTAGGTATCTGAAGTCAAGGCCATCGCTAGAAGTAAACTCACTTTTGTTTGAAGTTTAGCTTGACTATGGAAGAACTATGAATGAGATCAGCTTTGAAAAGATGTTTGACAAACCTTCAGATGAGCTAAAGGACATTATTCCTGCTAATTTGACTTTACCTCCATCTGAAGGTGAAAAAGAGGCTCCTTTTATTGGCCGTGTTCCTATGCCAAAAGGAAGTGATTTTCCTGAGAAATTCTCTAACTTCTGTTTTCACTCTCTTTACATCAAAGATGAGATTGTGAAAGCAATGGTTAAAATCAGAACCGAATGTGAAAAGGCTTGCACAACTTTAAGAGTTTTCCATACTACTCCTTCTCCAAAAGTTTTGAGAGTAGAAGAATTTAAGCAACTGCAGATTGCTAGCTAAACTTCAGTCAAACATGATACTCGTGAATAAGGCTGGTGCGGTCGCTTAGAGAAAATCTGCAAAAATGAACTATCAGCCTGTGGCAAGGGCTGGTTTAATCTTGCTGAAACTTCGAAGGAGACATACGAGTTTGGTAAACTTAAAAAATTCTTACACTTGATTAACTTTATGATGTAAGATACTGTTCTTAACATATGTAAACAGTCAGTGTTTGAGTTTTAGGAATTCATGGCAAGCTATATTCCTGAATAAACTATAATCACAGATACAGCTACAGTGAAAAACATTTTCAAACTAGAAAAAGTTGATTCTGATGAGGAGGAAGATAAAACACTAATTATAGGTGATGATGATCTTCCAGAAGTTGTCGATTAAAAAAATTATCTTCGCAAGCTCTTTAAAAAGGATAAAAATCCTGAACCACTTTTTGAGCTTGATGTTGTCTTAAGACCTGGTAGTCAGATTCCAATCTACTCTACTGCACCTAGAGTGATAATTGACAAGATTAAGCAGCTATTTGAAGATGGGATAAAAGCTCTACAAGAGATTCCTTAACTTGAACCTTTAGTCATGAAGCACCTTTTCAAAAGCTTAATAGTTAAGACTGTAAAGGCTCCTGTCTTACAACAAGAAGTACCTAAAGTGCCTAAAAAAGATTGTCCTAAGGAGTATGTTGATGAGAATGCTTGGCTTTATCATGCTTTCCATAGTATGATAGCAAATTTAGAGCATGCTATTGAGCCTCTTGAAGCATATCTTTAGACCTTTTCCTAGTTTAAAGAATAATTTGAGCTAAATCAGGATCGCTATGTCGACTAACTTGATTCTGATGAAGCCAATCCTATCACTCCAGAAGATCTTCGTTTGGACATCGATCGCATGATTTAAAAAGAAGAAGAACTCAAAGAAAAGCTTCCCAGTAGTGTTATTGTATCTTGCTTCAAGATTAACAACTCTGATCCTCGTGATAAATACTGTGGCAAGTATCAGTAAATTGTCTAAAAAGAAATATCTCTTATTGCTTCTAAAGCTAAATAGACCAATTATGAGATCTAAATGTAATTTGGAGAAATGATGACTAGAATTAATACTGAGCCTGAAAGTATTGATGACATGACTGAAACCAAAAAGTACATGAATGACCTTGCAATTGAAATAGAGAAGCAAAGTCGAGCTATAAAAGAAGGCATGGAGGTATATGCAATCTGTGATTCCTATTAATATGAATTTACAGGAGTGGAACAGAAAGATAAGTGGACTATGTTTGGCCTACCTAGCAAAACTTTAAAGCTTATAGAATCCAAGCATGAAGAATTCATAAAGCTAGCTGAAAAGATGACAAAACAAATGGAGCTAGATTAAATTGAATTTGAAGAAACACTTGAAAGCTTATTCTCTACTGTAGCAAGTTTCGCTATTTATAATGACGAAAATAAATACAAAGAATACGCAGTCACTTGTCATAATGTTATGGACAAGATTCAAGAGGTAATTGAAATAGCAAAATAGTTCAACTAAAGGGAGTTCTAAGTTGGTAAAGAAGCTACTGATTATACTAGTTTATAGCAGTTAGTCAGAGATTTCAATCCATACTTCTCTCTTTGGACAAACATGGAAAAGTGGTATTAGTCTGAAAAGACTTGGAAGAATGGTGCTTGGGATCAACTTGATCCTTCTCAACTTGAAGCTGATTTCGAAAACTATATCAAAGTCTCTAACCAATGCTTCAGATTCTTTAGAGATAGAAAAGACTCACTTGGACCAATGTTTTAGATAATCACGAATTTAAAGTAGAAAATAGATGAATTTAAGCCTTTAGCTCCACTTGCTATCTACCTGAGAAAGGAAGGAATGGCATAAAGACACTGGAAAGAAATTTCTGAAAAAGTTGGTGAAGAAATATCTCCAATTGACAACAAAGATTTAACTCTCTAAAGTCTAGTGGATTTAGGTATGGTAAATCATGTCGCTTATTGTGAAGAAATCGGCGAACGTGCAGCCAAAGAATACCATATTGAATTAACACTAAAAAAGATGAAAGATGATTGGAAAGACTAAAAGTTTTTATTACCTGCCTTTAAGAAATCTAAGACCTTCACTATCTCTGCCTTCTCTCAAGCTGTTGATCTTCTAGATGAGCATATAGTTACTGCTTAAGCTATGTAATTCTCACCATTTAAGGGCCCCTTCACATAAGAAATAGAAGAATGGGGTGCTTTACTCTTGCTCATTTCTGACACTCTTGAAGTATGGGTAACTTGTCAGGCTAACTGGATCTACTTACAGCCTGTATTTGATTCACCTGATATTTAGAAGTAACTCCCTCTAGAAAGTAAGAGATTCAAAGGAGTAGATATCAAGTGGAGAACTATTATGGCGGATGTGCTTCTTGATCCTTCTATTCTCACTTGCTGTTCTATTGATGGTCGCAAAGCCAACTTCTAAGACTGTAACAGAAACTTAGATTTAGTGCAAAAGGGGCTTAAAGACTACCTTGAACGCAAATGTGCTTTCTTCTGTAGATTCTACTTTTTATCTAATGATGATTTACTTGAAATCCTATCCGAGACTAAAGAGATCAGAAAAGTTAGAGCTCATCTTTGCAAAGTGTTTGAAGGAGTCACTGATTTAGATTTCCAACCTGATGACACTTTATGGGGAGTAATCTCACCTTAGAAAGAACAAATTGATTTTGTTAAGAGAGTAGACCCTAAGGATAGAAGTGTTGAATTCTGGATGAGTGACCTAGAGAAATAAATGATCCTTGGAGTTCGTGAAGCTTTCTGGAAAGGCCTTGAAACATATGAGCAAGTTTAAAGAACTCAGTGGGTTAAAGACCACGCTGGTTAGATAGTTTTGAATGCATCACAAGTCTTTTGGACTAGAGATGTAGAAGCTGCTATGACATAGAATGGGCTTAAAGGAGTTTAAGAATACTATTAATTCCTATAGAATTAGAGAGCTGACTCAGTGCGTTTGGTCTAAGGTAAACTTGATAGACTTGCTAAAATCTCAATTAATTCACTTATAGTTATCGATGTACATGCCCTTGATGTCGTTGGAAGTCTGATTGATAGTTAGATATATGAAGTGACAGCTTTTGAGTGGGTAATGCAGCTCCGTTATTACTGGGAGCCAGATGAAGAAGAAATTGATCAAGTTTGGGTTAAATGTGTAGTCACTCGTTTCCCTTATGGTTATGAATACCTTGGAAATACAGGTCGTTTAGTGATTACTCCACTTACTGACAAATGTTATATGACTTTGATGGGAGCTCTTTATCTCAATCTTGGAGGTGCTCCTGCAGGACCTGCTGGAACAGGTAAAACTGAATCTACCAAGGATTTAGCTAAAGCCTTAGCAAAGTACTGTATCGTTTTTAACTGCTCAGATGGCATGGATCATCTCCTAGTTCAGAGATACTTTAAAGGCCTTGCAGCTACTGGATCCTTCTGCTGCTTTGATGAGTTCAACAGAATTAATGAAGAAGTTCTTTCTGTGATAGCTCAATATTTACTTTAACTATTCACAGCTAAAGCAAGACTAGTCCCTGAGTTACATTTTGAAGGCTCTACTATTAAAATGAAGCCAACTTTCTGTGTATTCATTACTATGAATCCAGGGTATGCTGGCAGAAAGGAATTACCTGACAACCTTGTTGCTCTATTTAGACCAGTGGCCATGATGGTGCCAGATTACGCAATGATTGGTGAAATTATGCTTTACTCTTTCGGATTTCTTGAAGGTAGAATCCTAGCACAGAAAATGGTTACCACTTTCACTCTAGCTTCTGAGCAACTTTCAAGCTAGTGTCATTATGACTATGGAATGAGAGCTGTAAGAACTGTAATCAATAATGCAGGTATACTAAAGAATTCTTTCCCAGAAATGGATGAGCAATAACTTTTGCAGAGAGCACTAAGAGATGTAAACGTGCCCAAATTTCTGATTGACGATTTGCCTCTATTCGAAAATATAATTATTGACCTCTTCCCAGGGGTTGAGCGTCCTGAATAGAAGTACTTTGGTCTTGTGGAGGAGATAGAGAAGGCTTGTAAGAAGTTTAATCTATAACCAGTTGAAAACTTTATTACAAAAGTCCTTTAGCTTTACGATACTACAGTCGTCAGGCATGGATTAATGATAGTTGGTCCTTCTGGAGCTGGTAAAACTTCAAATTACAAAGTTCTTTCTACTGCTATGACTGCACTCTAAGATTCAGAACATTATGAAAAGGTACATGTTGACTGTTTAAACCCTAAGTCAATTGAAAAAGACTAAATGTATGGCTTCACTGATTCTGCTACTTAAGAATGGCAAGATGGAATTCTAGTAAGAATCGTCCTCGATTGTACTAGAGATGAGACGCAGGACAAACATTGGATCATGTTTGATGGACCTGTAGACGCTGTATGGATAGAAGATATGAACACAGTTTTAGACGACAATAAGAAGCTATGTCTTAATTCTGGGTAGATCATTTAATTAACTCCTCACATGACAATGATGTTTGAAGTGGCTGATCTACTAGTTGCTTCTCCTGCAACTGTCTCACGCTGTGGAATGGTCTACATGGAGCCTGAAAGTTTGACTCTCTGGCCACTTGTCATATCATGGCTTAATGAACTTCCTGATCGAGTAAAAGATAATAAGTATATACTTGATACTCTTGAGAGCCTCATGAAGAATCACCTTGATGATGGTTGCTACTTTTTGAGAAAGAATATGCACGAGCCAGTCAAAACAATGGACAATAACGTTGCTCAGTCCTGCATGAGAATAATTTCTTGTTTCATGACACCTTACATCTAAACTGAATTCAAAATAGTTGATGATGAAAAGTTAGGTGTTCTTGCAGCCATGATAAAACAAATTTTCTTCTTTGCAATGACTTGGTCTATTGGTTGCACTACTAATTTGGAAGGCAGATCTAAGTATGATGTTTGGCTACGCAAGAGGATAATTCAGGAAGAAATGAACTTTCCTGAAGATTAACTCATCTACGACTACATTTGGGACGTAGACGAAAAAGCTTGGAAAAGCTGGCATGAAACCATTAGAGAGTATAAAGTTGATGTAAAACGCAGCTATAACGAGATTCTTGTTCCTACTCTTGATTCAATTAGAATGAAGTGGCTAATGAGATGCTTGTTGAATGGAAACAAGCATGTTCTGGTTCCTGGGCCTACTGGAACAGGAAAAAGTGCATACATAAGTGAGCTGCTAGTTTCAGAAATGCCTGATGACTTCCAAGCCTTAATGCTTACTTTCTCTGCTCAAACTTCAGCTAATTAAACACAAGATTATCTTGATGATAAAATGACTAAGAGACGCACTAAAGTTTATGGTCCTGTCTTCGGTACGCGTTTTGTTACTTTCATTGATGACTTAAACATGCCAAAGAAAGAAGAGTATGGTGCTTAACCCCCAATTGAGCTAGTAAGATAGTTCATGGATCACAAAGGCTGGTATGAACGTAAGAGCAAAGAAAAACCTTTTAACAAGATTGAAGATATGCTCATACTCTCAGCTATGGGTCCTCCTGGAGGTGGCAGATCAGTTATTACTCTTCGTTTGCAGAGACATTTTAATATGCTCACTTTTACTGATCTGCAAGAAGAAGCAATTTCTACTATCTATACTGCTATAGGAGAAGCTTTCTATGCATAATTCTAATAGCCAGTGAAAGATTGCCTTGAGCCTTTGCTAAAAGCATAGCTTGAGATTTATGACAAAATGCTTAATGGACCTCTTAAGCCTACTCCTAGCAAGTAGCACTATCTCTTCAATCTAAGAGACATTTCTCGCATCTACTAAGGAATATGTAACTCTAGTGCAAAGCATACCTAAACTGAAATCCAAGTTTTGAGACTTTGGCTTCACGAAAACATGAGAGTGTTTGGAGATAGATTAGTAGAAGCTAAAGAGAGAAAGTGGATTGAGGATTAACTCATGGACTAAATCAAGTCTAAGTTTGCTTTTACTAGGGCTGAAATCTTCAACTCAGATAGGATTATATTTGGTGACTTTTTCGAAGGAATAGACGTTGATACTAGGATCTACAAGTAAATCAGCAACCTAGATAAAATGGTTGAGAAAATCATTGAATTTCTGGAAGATTACAATGGCACTGTAAAAACCTAGATGAATTTAGTCATGTTCTTGGATGCCTGCGATCATGTTTGTCGCATCTCAAGAATTATCAGATAGCCTCTAGGTAATGCTTTCTTGCTTGGAGTCGGCGGTTCTGGTCGCCAAAGTCTCGCTCGTCTAGCTAACTTCATGTCTAATTACAAAATCTTTTAGATTGAAGTTGTGAAAGGTTATGCTATGATGCATTGGCGAGAAGACGTCAAGAAAGTACTAATGCAGGCTGGAGTAGAAAACAAAGAGACTACTTTCCTATTTGTAGACACTCAGATTATCAATGAGTAAATGCTTGAGGACATCAATAATATTCTGAATGGAGGAGATGTACCTGGGCTCTATAGAAAAGAAGACTTTGAAATCTTAGACAGAATAGGCCGTTCTATTTGCATGGAGAAAGGTATAACCGTAAACAAAATGAATATGTTTGGTGCTTATGTGAGCAGAATCAAAGCTAATATGCACATGATTATTGCCATGTCTCCTCTAGGAGGAGCGTTTGTTGAAAGAAACAGAAAATTCCCTTCTCTTATCAACTGTTCTACAATCGATTGGTTCTCTGAATGGCCTGAAGAAGCTCTTCTAGGTGTAGGCAAGGGTTAAATCTTACTTGCTGGAATAGATTTGGGAACAGACCTTGAGGCATGTGTGGAAACTTTCAAAGTTATTCACTAAAGTGTTGAAAAAGAGTCCAAAGACTATATGGACCTTCTTAATAGAAGCAATCACGTTACTCCTACCTCATTCTTGGAACAACTTAACATGTATAAAGATATTCTTCAAGAAAAGAGGATCTCTGTTAGTTCAGCTAAGAAACGTCTTGAAACTGGCCTCACAGTTCTAGAGAAAGCTAATGTGGAGATTACTGGCTTGTAGAAGTAGATTGATGCAATGACTCCTGACTTAATTCGCACTCAAAAGGTAATTGATGAAACAATTAAAGTAGTCAATACTAAGAAAGCAGCAGCTGACATTGAGCGTGGAATAGTTTCGAAAGAGGCTAGTGCTGCTGAAATTTAGGAAGCTGAAGCAGAAGAAATGCGTGCTGAGGCTTAAGCTTAATTAGATGAAGCCGCTCCTATGCTTGATGAAGCTGCTAAAGTCGTCAAAAATTTAGACAAAGGTGAGCTCTACACCCTTGCCTCAATCAACAGACCTACAGATATAGTGGTAAAAATGATGGAGCTTTCATGTCACATGCTTGGTCATAAAGCAAAGAAGGCAAACATTGGAAAAGTTTAAAATGACCCATAAGGTTACTTTGACCTTGCTAAAAGGAACTTCTTGAATGCTCCTGCCAAGTTTATGGAAGAGATGGCTAATTATGATAAAGAAAATATTCCTGAAGCTACAGTGAAGAAAGTTAATGCTATTTTAACCACACTCACGTTTGAAGGAGTCAAAGGAGCTTCTGGTGCTCTTGCAGGAGTATATAAGTGGTCAGCTGTCATGATGAAATACCATGAGCTACTTAAAATAGTCAATCCAAGAAGAATTAAAGTAGCTGAGATGAAAGCAGAATTAAAAATTGTTAGAGAGAATTTAGCCAAGAAAACTAAATAATTGGCTGAGGTTGAAGAAATTTTAGCTGCTCTCTAAGCTGAACTCGACAAGAACACTGAGGAAGGAGCTCGTCTTGAAAAGCTGATTAACGATTGCAACATTAAGCTGATCAGAGCAGGAAAGATTATTACTGGTCTTGCTGGAGAGAAATAACGTTGGTCAGAAACAGTAGAATCTCTTTGCATAGAGTTTGATTTACTTGTAGGGAACTCTCTGGTTGCAGCAGGAATGGTAGCCTATGGAGGAGCATTTACTTCTCAATTCCGTCACAACCTAGAAACTGAATGGGTTGAAACTATACAGAAGCTTGGAATCAAAGTTTAAGAAAGTTGTTCTATGAAATCAGTGTTAGAAGATCCTGTTCTTACTAAGACTTGGACTGCTAACAAGCTCCCTAGTGACAACCTTTCTATTGAGAATGCCTTGATCATGTTCAGATCTAGAAGATGGCCTCTTATGATAGATCCCTAGAATTAGGCTAACAAGTTCATTAAAAACTTGTACAGAGAAGTTGAGCTTTGTCCTTAAGGCTTAGATGTTTTCAAAGCCAGCGACACCACTTTACTTCGTAACTTAGAAATAAGTATTCAGTTTGGAAAGTGGGTACTCATTTAGAATGTAAGTGAGGACTTAGACCCAGCTCTAGAGCCAGTACTTCTAAAACAAGTAGATAAGACTGGCTCCCTTAGACTTGGTGACAAGTAAATTCCTTACAACGCTGATTTTAAGTTCTTTATGACAACCACTTTGCCCAATCCTCGTTACTCTCCAGAGACACAAGTAAAAGTTACAATATTGAACTTCGCTATTACTCCTGCAGGACTTGAAGAACAGATGCTGAACCAATTTGTCATGCAAGAGATGCCTGATCTCTAAAAGAAAAAAGATGCTATCGTCGCTCAGAATGCCTAGGCTGCTAAAACGATGAGAGAAATTGAAGAGACTATCTTATACAACTTGACTAAGAATTCTGAGATAAAGGAAATCTTAGAAGATGATGTACTCATAGACGTTCTGGATGAGTCCAAGCTTACTTCTGATGACATTAAGATGCGAATGGCCGAGGCTGCTATTACAGAGAAAGAGATTGATTCTCTTCGTGAAAGTTTTAGGCCTATTGCTTTCAGAGCTCAACTACTATTCTTTACAATTGTAGAGCTCGCTATTATTGATCCAATGTACCAATACTCTTTACAATGGTTCAGTAATCTATTTGGTAATTCTGTTGAATTTTCAGTAAAGAATGAAGACCCTGCCTAGCGAATTCTAAATTTGAACAACCATTTCACCTAGAATTTGTATGATAATATTTGCAGGAGTCTCTTTGAAAGGCACAAGCTACTTTTCTCTTTCTCAATGACAATTAAAGTTCTTTAAGGCTATAAGAAAATTGACGCTTTGAATTTAAGATTTTTCTTGGCTGGACCCTAAGGAGACATTAAAATAGTGCCTAACCCAACAGAATGGCTAGATGATCTCGAATGGGCAGAAACATACAAGAATTTGTTTGCCATGAGTCAACTTGAAATATTCTAAGGCTTTGATAAATTCTTCATTCAGAACGAAAAGTAATTTTAAGCTATATTTGACCACTCTGAACCTGAAAATGCTTCTCTACCTGGTGAATGGAATGAAAAATTAAACTCATTCCAGAAGATGATATTCCTCAAGTGCATCAGACCTGATAAGATTGTCTTAGCTACTCAAAACTATGTTTGTGAGCACTTGGGTGAAGCATTTATCACTCCTCCAGTCTTTGAAATTGCAAAGTCTTATAAGGAAAGTTCACTTGCTACTCCTTTAGTATTCATTTTATCAAAAGGAGCTGATCCAAACGCAAGTTTTGAAGGATTTGCAGCCAAGATGAACATGACTAAGAAAAGCAAGCAAGTCTCGTTAGGCAGAGGATAGGGTGCAAAAGCCGAAGCTGAGATCGAGGATAAACTGAAGATGGGTGGCTGGGTGTTACTCATGAACTGTCATCTAGCTACGTCCTTTATGCCCAGACTTGAGTACATTGTCGAAAACCTTGATGACTCAAAGCATAGAGACTTCAGACTATGGCTCACTTCAATGCCTGATAAGAATTTTCCTCTATCTGTGCTTCAGAACTCAGTAAAAATGACACTAGAGCCTCCATCAGGATTAAAATTGAATTGCCTTGGAACTTACAACTCTATAGATGATGAAGACTTCGAAAGCTGTTCTAAACCTGAGTTATTCAAGAAGCTTCTCTGGGGTTTCGTTTTCTTTCACTCCATTGTTTAAGACCGAAGAAAGTTTGGACCAATTGGTTGGAATATTCAGTATGCCTTTATGCTTGAAGAACTTACTGTCAGTAGACGCTAACTAAAGATTTTTGTTGAGTCTTACAACTTTGTTCCTTTCAAGGTTTTGAATTATATCGGAGCTGAAATCAATTATGGAGGTAGAGTGACTGATGATAAGGATAAGCGACTCATTAGCTGTATTCTCAGACGGTATATGAATCCTGAGATACTCAACGATGGATACAAATTCTCTGATAGTGGATTATATAAAACTATCCCAGCTGGTGAGAAAGAAGACTATCTCGATTATATTCGGTAACTTCCACTTAATCCAAAACCAGAAGCATTTGGTCTTCATGAAAACGCTGAAATTACCACATCTTAGCTTCAAGTTATTGATTTGCTAGAAAATACTCTTTTCATGTAGCCCAGGACAAGCTCTGGAAAAGGCAAAACCCGTGAAGAGGTTATTACTGAAATGTCTGAATTTCTGTAATAGAAAACTAGGCCTGAGTTCAATCTTGAAGCAGTCGCTAAAAAGTTCCCAGTAGATTACCTCGAGTCTATGAACACTGTGATTTTCTAAGAATGTGTTCGATATAATGGACTGCTTGCCATCATGAAAACTACTTTAGCCATGGTTCAAAAAGCTTTAGTCGGTGAAATTGTGATGACTATGGAACTTGAAATGCTTTCGAACTCCATCTTTAACAATCAAGTTCCCTCTGCTTGGGCTGGAGTTGGATTCCTTTCTTTAAAACCCCTAGCTTCTTGGATCAATGACTGTAATGACAGGATAGACTTCCTTGACTCTTGGATTGAAAATGGAACTCCAATTAAATTCTGGGTCTCTGGTTTCTTCTTCCCATAAGCCTTCTTGACTGGTACTCTTTAAAACTTTGCTCGTAGGAATAAGACACCAATCGACAGAGTTGCTTTTGACTATATTGTTCGTGACACTATCAGTCATGAAGATATTAAAGACGCTCCTCCAGATGGCTGTTACATTTATGGACTCTTCCTTGAGGGTTGCAAGTGGGACTATGAAAAGCATTTCTTGAATGACAGTGACCCTAAGAAGTTATTCTAACCTTTGCCTCTCATGCACTTGAACCCTATATTTGATAGAGTCAAACCTACCGAAGGAATTCTCATTTGTCCAACTTATAGAGTTCTCTCTCGCACAGGCACCTTGTCCACCACTGGCCATTCTACCAACTTCGTCATCATGCTGGAGCTACCTTCTGTTGACCCTGAAGATAAATGGATATTAGCTGGTGTTGCTTGCTTCCTTGCTCTCAGATTCTGAGCTACCTATAACTATATCAAATATCTCTTGGTAACCTTCTTACTCGCCTTACCCTTTATGAGCACTCTGGACAAAAACGAGAGTAAAGAATTCAAGATAGATTATTATTTCATTAACA
>Ga0206693_1242970_pt1 | contig 12603 bp, 18 predicted proteins | sample M280m12015metaT_FD_159680 | JGI IMG/M metagenome (GOLD analysis project Ga0206693, IMG submission 159680) | Metatranscriptome of ammonia-oxidizing marine archaeal communities from Monterey Bay, California, United States - M2 80m 12015... | ecosystem: Environmental > Aquatic > Marine > Intertidal...
CAGCTCTTAGAATACACCGCCAACACCTTTGACAGAGACTTCGTAGAGTTCAATGTTGGAGTTTCAACAGTTGAAACTGAGCTCCAACGCTACATTGACAAGAACTTCGAAGTTATCACCAGCATTGATGATTCACTCAAGCTTCTTAGAAAGTTCAATGCCATTCTCAGAAGAGAAAACTTGAAGAGCGGCCCCAATGGCCTCACTGCCAAATACACTATCTTGTTCCACAATTATGGTGGAGAAATCCAGTCTGTTGAGGATCAATATCAAAGATTCAAGACCATGCCTCCAATTGTTAGAAACATGCCAACCGTTTCAGGAAGCATTACCTGGTCAAGACATCTCTTCCACAGAATCTCAGGACCAATGGAGCAATTCCCACAAGACCTTATTAAGTCCAAGGAATCTAGAAAATTCGTCAAGATGTACAACAGAATTGGTTACACTCTCTTCTCATTTGAGTATCTTTGGAGATAGAAATGGGCTGCTGAAGTTGAGAAGGCTAAAGCAGGTCTCCAAGCCACTCTAATAATCCGACATCCAGAGAACAACAAGCTTTATGTCAACTTTGACTCAGAAATCCTTACTCTGATTAGAGAAGCTAAGTGCTTGTCCAGAATTGGAATTGATATTCCAGAGAGTGCTAAGATTGTCCTCTTACAGGAAGATAAATTCAAAATGTATAACAACGAGCTTCAATTTGTTTTGAGAGAATACGATAGAATCGTTAACAAGATCCGACCAAATACCAAGAGTCTTCTTGTGCCACATTTGGAAGACTTGGAGTACAAATTGAGACCAGGTATGGTAACTTTGACCTGGACCTCAATGAACATTGATGGTTACTTGACCCATGTTCATCAAGGACTTGCTAAGCTTGAACAATTGATCATCAACATCAACGACATTATGGAGAACAGAATTGAGAATAACCTTAAGAGCTTATCAAAGACAGTTCTAGTAAACCTTCCACAAGATGCTAAGACATATACTCTTGAAGAGTTCGTTGAGATGCAAGAAGAGTGGATCAGAGTTGAGTCCCAAAAGCTCAAGTCAAAGAACTACGAAGTTGAAGGTGCAGTTGAGGATTTGATCCAAACAATCTGCTCTTATCAACTTGATCAACATGTTGAGCCAATTTCTGCTGAAGAAATCCAGAAACTTTCTAAGTACTACAACTGGTCCATGTATCAGGCTCTTCTTCATGCCACCAAATACTCTCTTAATCAGATGAAAGAGAGAATCTGCGGAAGAAGAAACATGCCAAAGCAGATTTTGAAGCCATTCTTCGAGGTCGATGTTACTCTTGAGGGTGATACCTGCACTCTTAAGCCAACTCTTGAAGAAGTACAAAGTGCTATCAACAAGGCTGCGAGTCACGTTCTTAAATCAACCAAGAACGTCTAGAACTGGAATCAAAAAGATCAACCAGAAGATCAGAGAGAACCATTCTATGACTGGATTGCCAAGGATAAAGAAATTGTCAAGGTTATTTTGCTTCTTACTGGTTCCATTCAAGGAACAAAGAACAACGTTAAGAAATTCTTGGGAGACTTTGATAAATTCAACTGGCTCTGGAAGAGAAAGATTGACGAAGACTTGAGATCATTCAATAGAAACAATCCACAACTCGAGGATTTCGAGACGAAACTCATCCAATACACATAAAACGAAGAGGAAGTTGCTATGATCGAAAGTGTCCACCAGATTGGCGCTTTGAGTCTTAAGACCGAAAACACAAAGATCGGACTCAAGAAATGGATCGAGCAATGGAAAGAAGCCTACTCAAGAGATCTCCACAAGAGAGCCAAGACTATGCTTGAGCACTTGACTGACGATATCAAGTAAATCAAATTGAAGATTGAGAAACCAGCCAAGGATATTGATAGTTTAGGTAACGTTATGCATGCTTTGGAAGAGATCAGATAGAAGGAATCTGAAATTGAGATCTAATTCAGACCAGTAGTTGAGATGTACAGCCTTCTTGAGACATATCTTCCAGATGTTATGGAGAAGGAAGAAATGGATCCTTCAACTATCCTTGATAAAGATTGGGGTCAACTTGTCCAACAAGCTGTTTCTATCAGAAATGAATAGCAAGGACAACAAGCTGAGTTCAAGAAGCACTTGATTGAAGGTATCAATGCCCTTGTCATTGATGTCCAAGAGTTCAGTCAGAACTTCGAAAAGAATGGACCAAAGGTCCAGGGTATTGAACCAAGAGAAGCTTTGAACAGACTTAGAATGTTTGCTGATGAATACTCTATCAGAAAGAGAAAGTTTGATTCATATCATGCAGGTGAGAAACTTTTCGGTCTTCCACATTAAAGCTACCCTGAACTCGTTCAGACAGCTAAGGAAATTGAACTCCTTGAAAAACTCTATAACTTGTATCAGAAAGTTAAGGACACTATTGCAAAATGGTAAGAAATTAGCTGGAATGAAATCAAGGAAGAAATCGAAAGGATGACTGAAACTATTGAAACCTTCAGTAAAGACTGCACTAAGCTTCCAGCATCTACCAAGAAATATGATGCATTCAGAGAGCTTAAGACAGAAATCGATAACATGATTGAAATTATTCCATTGGTTGATGCCCTTGCTAAGCCATCTATTAGACCAAGGCATTGGGACGAAATCATTACAATGACTAACTGTGAAATCCCATACGAGAGTGATACCTTCACCCTTTCTGAGCTTTTGAAAGCACCTCTTTTGAAGAACAAAGATGACATTGAAGATATTGCTGACTCCGCTGATAAGTAAGAGAAGCTTGAGAAGCAACTCAATGGTGATATTGCTGCCTATTGGGAAGACGCTGAACTTGAAATCGGAACCAGAAAAGGTGTTGATTCCCCATGCATGCTTGCGGGTAACATCGTAGATATTCAGGAGAAGCTTGATGAGCATATTGTTGCATTGAATCAGATGAATGCCATGAGATATGTTACTCCATTCAGATCAATTGTACAGGAGAAATCTTCAAGTCTTTCTGAGGCTGCTGATACCATTGAAAAATGGCTCAAGGTCCAGACTCTCTGGTCCAACCTTGTCGCAGTGTTCGCTGCTGGTGATATTGCTAAGCAAATGCCAACTGAGAGTAAGAAATTCAAGTAAATCGACAGATTATGGCTAAAGATCATGGAGAGAGCTAACGAGAACAGGAACGTTATCAAACAATGCAGTGATGACTTCTTGAAGAATCAACTCCCAACCCTTAAGGATGGTCTTGACTTGTGTCAGAGAAAACTTGAGGATTATTTGGAAACTAAGAGAAGTGTGTTCCCAAGATTCTATTTCTGCTCAGATGATGTGTTGCTTAAGATTCTATCCGTAGGATCTGATCCACACGCCGTTCAGGATGACTTTGAGAACTTCTTCGAAGCTATCAATAGAGTATCATTTGATGAATAGGACAGAAGACTTATCATTGATATTAGAGCAGTCATGGGATCCTCTGAAGAAGCCATTCCACTTACTGACCCAGTTAAAGCCGAGGGTAACATTGAGGAGTGGTTATGCAGAGTTGAAATGGAAATGAAGAGATCAATGAAGAGTATCTGCTCACGAGGTGCTAGAGACTGCCACTCTCTACCTTTGAGAGAATTCGTTGATTAATTCCCAGCACAAGTTGCTTTGCTTGGTGTGTAAATTTTGTGGACATTCAAAGTATAAGAAGGTCTTGAAAAAGGAAAGCAAGGTGAAAAAACAGCTGAGCTTAAGAAGAATGAAGGTTTCATTACTAAAATCGCAAATGAATTGACAGGAATGTGTCTTGAAGATATGGGACCAAATAAATTGAGAAGAACTAAAGTTGAGACAATTGTGACAATTCATGTACATCAGAGAGATATTTATGGTGAAATCCAAGATGCCGTGAAAGCCTACAGAGTGAGAGACGCTAACGATTTCGAGTGGGCTAAGAACACAAGGTGCCAGTGGAGAGCCGATCTTCCAGATGTTGCCATTGATATCACTGATATCCCATTCATTTATCAATATGAGTTCCTTGGAGCAAAGGAAAGACTTTGCATTACACCATTGACCGATAGATGCTATGTAACACTCTCACAGGCTCTTGGTATGCTTTATGGTGGTGCTCCAGCTGGACCAGCCGGAACAGGTAAGACAGAAACAGTCAAGGATCTTGGTCGTACTCTTGGTATTTTCGTCGTTGTAAACAACTGCTCAGATGAGCATAAGTACAAGGATATGGCTAAGATTTTCAAAGGACTTTGCCAGAGTGGTCTTTGGGGTTGCTTCGATGAGTTCAACCGAATTTCCCTCGCCACTCTCTCTGTGGTCGCTTCCTAGGTAGAATCAATCAACCAGGCTAAAAAGTAACAAGCTAAATATTTCGAATTCCCAGGTTGCCCAGAGCCACTTATCCTCATTAAAGAATGCGCCTACTTCATTACAATGAACCCAGGTTATGCTGGTCGACAAGAGCTTCCAGAGAACTTGAAGGTACTTTTCAGAAGTGTAAGTATGATGGTGCCCGATAGGCAGGTTATTATGAAAGTAAAGCTTGCCTCAGTCGGTTATACCCACATTGACCCACTCTCAAAGAAGTTCAACATCCTGTACAAGCTTTGCGAGGAGCAATTGTCAAAACAGCGTCATTATGATTTCGGTTTGAGAAACATCTTGTCTGTATTGAGAACTGCCGGTACCTCAAAGAGAGAGGATCTTTCACAAGATGAGTTCTTGATCTTGGCACGAACCCTGAGAGATATGAACTTGTCTAAATTCGTGTTCGATGATATTCAATTGTTCCTTTCTCTTCTAAGAGATACTTTCCCAAGTCTGTTCCCAACTCAAAAGAGTGATATTCCCAAGAAGTACTACAAAGAACAAGATCAAACGATCAAGAAAATCATGAGGGAGAACAACCTTGTTGATGAGCCAGAGTGGACTAATAAGATCATTCAGCTTTATGAGACATCATTGGTGCGTCACGGTTTCATGGTTGTAGGAACTGCTGGTAGTGGTAAGACTACCATCATGAACTGCTTGACCAGAGCACTCACTGAGCTCGGTTTGAAGCATCAGCTTACTAGAATGAATCCAAAAGCCATTAAGAATCAGGAAATGTATGGTATGATGAACTTGGTCACTAACGATTGGATCCCAGGTGTCTTCTCCCAAATCTGGAAGAGATGCAATGGTAAGCAAAACAAATTCATCTCCTGGATTATTTGCGATGGCCCAGTCGATGCTATTTGGATTGAAAATCTTAACACTGTGTTGGATGATAACAGAATCCTTACTTTGGCTAACGCTGAGAGAATCCCAATGTCTGAGAACTGCAAAATGGTGTTCGAGGTCGAGAACCTTAACAATGCTTCCCCAGCTACAGTATCTCGATGCGGTATCATCTTCGTATCACCCAGCGATCTTGGATGGAGGCCATTGGTTGATACCTGGTGCAAAGATAGAGGCGAGATCAAAGAATTCTGTAACCCAGAAGAAGGAAACTGGACCAAGAAGTACGCCAAGAAATACTTCACTGACGGCACGGACATGTTCATGCTGATTGTTAAAGAGTATAACCAAATCATGAAGGTCCTTCCAGTCATTATGATTACTCAGACCCTGAATCTTCTCACCGCAATTCTTCAACCATACGTTGAGCAACAAGGAGTTATTGATGAATAATCATTCGAGAAAATCTGGGTATACTGCATTGCATGGGGATGCGGTGGCCTCTTTGAAACTGAAGACAGAGAGAAATACCAAAAGTTCTTGGAGTCCAAGAATGCCCCATTACCAGCAATTTCAGCCTCAAAATCCGTTGATAAGGAGACAGTCTTCGACTTCCAATTCGATGTGGCCAGCAAGTCATGGAAACTCTGGGAAGCTGAACAATGGGTACCACCAAAGAGAATCCAATTCTCACAGCTTCTCATCCCAACATCCGACTCATGCAGAGCTGAATACATTATTGAGAGGGTTTCCTCCCTCCCAGTTATGAGAAGTGACAAGAGAGCCGAACCAGGCCAACAAAACACTCTTCTTGTAGGAGGCCCAGGTACTGCCAAGACTAGTACCATTTTGATGTACACCAGCAAATTCGATAACGCTGTAATGCTTTTGAAGAGAATCAACTTCTCATCAGCCACATCACCAAGGAACTATCAAGATTCTATTGAGGCTGAGGTCGAGAAGAAACAAGTCAAGACTTATACTCCACCAGAGAACAAGAAAATGACTGTTTTCTTAGATGATGTGTCCATGCCTTTGATCAACACTTGGGGTGATCAGGAAACTCTTGAGATTGCCAGACAACTCGTTGAACAAAAGGGTATCTATTTCTTGAACAAGGATGATATTGGAAGCTTCAAAATCATTGAGAACTTGCAATATCTTGCCGCCATGAACCACCCAACTGGTGGACGTAACGATATCCCACCAAGATTCAAGAGACACTTCTTCAACATGAACATGACATCTCCATCCCAGAGATCTGTTGAGAACATCTATGGTGCTATCTTGCAACATCTTTTCAATCCAAAGAAATACTCCACTAATGTAATTAACATGAGACCATTCTTGATCGATGCCACAATCAGCATTTGGGATGCAGTACGAAGAAGACTTCTGCCAACCCCAACCAAGTTCCACTACAGTTTCAACATTCGTGATCTTGCAAGAGTATTCGGTGGTATTTGCAAAGTCGTTCAATAACCACAATACAAGGTCATTGCTAATTGCACAAATGTGAAAGAAAAGATCAGCCCAGAGCTCTTCCTTATCTGCCTCTGGAGACATGAGTGCGCCAGAACCTTCGTTGATAAGCTCATCAACAATCAAGACAAGAAGATCTTCAATGATATGCTTGACAGAGTCACCAAAGATAGATTTGGAGATGCCTCAGGCTTAGGATTTGAGGACGAATAACTTTTGACTGACTATCTGTTCGCTGACTTCTAAAGAGATGATGTTCTTGATGAGGCCGGTGATATTGTTGAGGAAGCTCCGTTTGTGTACGAAGCGTGCGCGGACTTGGATACCATTAGAGCTAGATGTGGCCAAAGACTAGCTGAGTACAACGAGAAAAATCAATCCAAGCAAATGAACCTCGTTATTTTCGATGATGCTCTTAAACATTTACTGAGACTTACAAGAATCGTTAACTCACCGGGTGGTAACATCCTGCTTGTAGGTGTCGGTGGTTCTGGTAAATAATCCTTGACCAAGCTTGCATCCTTCATTGCAAAGCAATTCTTCTTCCAGGTGCAACTTACAAAGACTTTCAGTAACACAAATCTGTTAGAAAACATTAAAGAACTCTACAGAGTTGCTGGACCAATGGGCAAATCAGTTTCATTCATCATGACTGACTCTGAAATTAAATCAGAGACCTTCCTTGAATCTATCAACAGTATGCTTGCTACAGGTGATATCCCAGGTATGATCCCCAAAGAAGACAAGGATCTGTTCTCCCTTGAAAGTAAGAACGTCTACACCAAAGAACTTGGTGCTAAAGGTTATGAACCATCAATTCTTGAGCTCTGGAACTTCTTCATTAGCAGAGTCAAGGATTGCCTTCACATGATTCTTGCTTTCTCCCCAGTAGGAACTAAGTTCAGAGAGCGATCACAAAAGTTCCCCTCCCTGTTCTCACAATGCGCCATCGATTGGTTCCTCCCGTGGCCCGAAGATGCTCTTATTGCAGTATCATCCAAGTTCATGGGCTCCTTCTAGATGGATGCCAAGAAAGAGGTCAGAGTTCAACTTGAGAAGCATATGGGTAAATGCCATGATCTCGTGACTGAAGTCTGTGAAATTTACTTCCAGAGAATGAGAAGAAGAGTGTTCGTTACACCAAAGAGTTATCTTTCCTTCATTGATCTATACAAAGATGTCTACAAGAAGAAATATGATGCTATCGATGTTGAGGATCAGAACATTAAGCTCGGACTTGAGAAGCTTTTCGAAGCTGCTCAGGGTGTAGAAGAGCTCAAGATTGACTTGAAGAAAGAAGAAGTCAAACTTAAGGAGACCCAAGAGAAAGTAGATAAGCTTATCAAGGAACTTGAGGTTGAGAACGCCAAAGCCAAACAAACCGGAGAACAAGTAGCTATTGTCGCCACCAACTGTAAGGCTCAAGCTGCCCAAATTGATCAGGAAAGGGAATCAGCTAATAAGGATCTGCAATAAGCGCTGCCATATCTACGTGCAGCAGAAGGTGCAGTCGACTCCATCAAACAAAACCATATTACTGAATTGAGTAAAATGGCTAAGCCAGCACATATCTGTTAAATGATTATGGATGCTGTACATATTCTTTTCTAAAGAAATCTCGTACCAGTAAAGCTCAGAACTGATTTCAATATCATGAAACAAGAAATCACATTTGTTGCAGACTCATATTGGGAATATGGTAAGAAGACACTATAATCTGGTGGTGAGTTCCTTAAAGATTTACTGAGATTCTCACAAGATGAAAAGGATAATATTTCACCAGAGACAGTCGAACTGATGCAACCATATCTTGAACTTACCGCTCCAGATGGAAGACTTGTATTCGATGCATAGGTTGCTGCTACTGCCTCAGCAGCTCTGAAAGGTCTATGTACCTGGGCTGCGGCAATGAGTGATTACCACAAGCAATCTAAGATTGTGCGACCAAAGCTGAGACTTCTTGAAATTAAGTCTACCCAGCTTAAAGAGGCCTAAGATAACTTGGCTAGTGCAGAGAAGGAACTTGAAGAGGTCTAGGCCCTCCAAGCTCGTCTTAAGGCTAAATACGATGGACAAATGGCTGAGAAAAATGCCCTCCAGGAGAAAGCAAACAAGACCAAGAAGAAAATGGAGCAGGCAAACAGACTTATTAACTCTTTGTAAGACAACAAAGACAGATGGGTACAAAATGCTGCTGAATTCAAATCATTGAAGCAAAGACTAGCTGGTGATGTTGCTAAGGCTTGCGCTTTCGTATCATATTGTGGTCCATTCAACTCCGAATTCAGAACCAAATTGCTTGATGAGTACTTCCACACTGATTTAGTTCAAAAAGAAATTCCCGTATCAGAGGATCTTCAACTGACCCAATTCTTGGTTGATCAAGCAACCATTGGTGAGTGGAATCTCGAGGGACTTCCAGGCGATGAGCTTTCAGTGCAGAATGGTATCATGGTTACCAGATCATCAAGATATCCACTCATGATTGATCCTTAAGGCCAGGCCATTCAATGGATCAAGAACAGAGAGCAAGAGCTTGAGCAAAACAATGCTATTGTCACTCTCAAGAACCCCAACTTGAAAGATGCTTTGAGAGTTCCTCTTGAAAACGGATGGCCCGTCCTTATCGAGTCCATTGAGAATGAGGTAGATCCCATGCTCGATCCAATTCTCGAGAAGCAAATCATCCATAAAGGTAGAGCAAGACTCATCAAGATTTCAGATCAGGAAATGGACTATGACGAGAGATTCAGACTTTACATGACATCTCGTCTTGCCAACCCTCTGTTCTCACCAGAACTGGCTGCCAAGACCACAATCATCGATTTCACAGTTACCCAGAACGGTCTTGAGCAACAGCTATTGGGTCGACTGATCAGTAAGGAGCAAAAGTATCTTGAGGACACCCTTCAACAATTGCAAGAGGAAGTCACAATGAACACCAAGACCCTGAAGAACTATGAGGATTTGCTGCTCGATCAGCTTGCCAACACTGAGGGTTCACTGCTTGAGAATGTTGAGCTTATCGATGTGCTGAATCAAATCAAGACCAAATCCAAGGAAGTGAATGAGAAGCTTAGAGAGGCCAGAGAGAAGACAATCGAGATCAATGAGAAGAGAGAGAACTTCAGACCCGTTGCTGCTAGAGGTGCTGTGTTGTACTTCTGTATTGTAGAAATGACCTATGTGAACTGGATGTACAATACTTCTCTTCAACAATTCCTTGATCTGTTCGATTATGGTATTGACAACTCAGCCAAATCTAACTTCATCAAAGATAGGGTGCACAACATCACACAATGTCTTACCTACAAAGTATATAGGTATATTAACAGAGGTCTATTTGAGCGTGATAAGACCACATTCAAACTGATGATGAGCACCAAGATTCTCATTAAGGATGGCAAACTCACTCAGACTGACGTTGGTCTTTTCCTGAAAATGGGTGCTGGTGTTGATGACTCAAACAAGATCTTCCCATGGATGGAACAGACTCAATGGTTGAACTTGAAGGCTCTGTCAAAGCATAAATTTGCAAATGAGCACTCTATGTTCTTCAAAGAGCTTCAAGACAAGATCCAAAGAAATGACCAAATCTGGAAGGCATGGATCGATGAAAACGAGCCAGAAAATGCTCCAATTCCAGATTATGAAGACAAGATCAATGCTGACTAAAACATCGGTCACTTCATTCATCTTTGCTTAGTCAGAGCAATGAGACAGGATAGAACAATGCTTGCAAGTGAGCAATTCATCAAGGATGTCCTCGGAGAGGAGTATGTGCAACCAGTCACTGATTTAATTGCTGACATCTATGAAGAAACAACTCCACATAAACCAGTACTCTACTTGCTTTCAGCTGGTGCAGATCCAACTGGTTCAATTGATGAGTACGCTAAAAAGCACAAGCAATTCCCAACAGGTAAAGTATCCATGGGTGAGGCCCAAGAAGGCCCAGCCAAAGCTCTTATGGATCAAGCTCACGTTGCTGGTAAATGGGTTATTCTGAACAATTGCCACTTGAGTATTGAAATGATGTCTGAAATGGAAGACTTACTCAATCCAAAAGAAAAGGTAGTACATGAGAACTTCAGAATCTTCATTACTTGCTTACCAACTAATGAGTTCCCACTGAGTCTCCTTCAAATGGCTATTAAGGTTACAACAGAGCCACCAAAGGGTTTGAAAGCTGGTCTATCTAGAACATTCAACACCCTAGTCAATCAAGACTTCTTGGAAAAAGTCGAGCCACCAGAGAAATGGAGATCAATGGTGTTCTCTGTGTGCTTCATGCATTCAGTTGTGCAGGAGAGAAGAAAGTTCGGACCACTTGGATTCTGTATTGCCTATGAGTTCAACAATGAAGATCTTGTTGCTTCACTTCTGTATATTGACAGACACTTGAACATGTGCCAACAAATGAACATCCCACTTTCATGGAAAGCCATTAGATACATGGTCACTGAAGTGTAATATGGAGGAAGAATCACTGATGGTCTTGACAGAGAGCTGTTCATTGACTATGGTAACAGATGGATCAATGAGAACTGTTTGGCTCAGAACTACTGCTTCGATCACACCGTTACTGAATTCAACTATCACATTCCAGACTATCTTGAGCATCAAAGATTCGTTGAATATATTAACAAGATGCCATCAAACGATCCACCACCAATCTTTGGTCTCCATCCAAATGCCGATCTTACCTTCCGATTGAAGGAATCTCTTGAAATGATCACTGTGCTGGTTGATACTCAACCAAAAGAAGCTGCTGGAGGAGGTGGATTGTCACGTGAGGATCAGGTCAAAGAAAAGATTGAGAAAGAATTGTTGCCAAAGCTTCCAGCTGATTTCATCCTCCTTGATGTTATTGAAAGATTGAAAGTTCTTAGAGGTCCAAAGGGATTAGTTGATGCAGTTACTGGAAAGTATGACACAGTCCCACTCAACATTTTCTTGAGATAAGAAATCGAATGGTTCTAACTTATCCTCAGAATTGTCAAGAAGACATTGAATGATATGGTTGATGCTATTGACGGTACAATCAGTATGACAGCAGAAATTGTTGATTCAATCGATGCAGTATTCGACTTCAGAGTGCCTAGATCCTGGCAATTTGACCCAACAGGTGTCGAAAGATCTTGGCTCACACCATCCCTTGCAGGTTGGTTAAAGGGCTTAGTCGATAGACACTACCAATTGAACAATTGGATCGCAAAGGAAAGACCTCCATCATTCTGGCTTACCGGTTTCCTGAACCCACAAGGTTTCCTGACCTCAATGAAGCAAGAAGTTACAAGAATGAAGAAGGGATGGTCACTCGATGAGGTAACCTATTTCTCTGAAGTCAAGAAGGATATAATCGGTGGTGATGATGGTAGAATTGAAGGCAAGACGCTGGCACCACCAGCTGAAGGAGTCTTCATCCATGGCCTCTTCTTGGAAGGTGCGGCATGGAGCAAGGTTGAGCAGAAACTTGAAGAGTCTCAACCAAAGGTACTTTTCACTGCTTTCCCAATTCTCATGGTTTCCGCCATGTCTACAGCACCACCAGCTCAGGGTGCCCCAGGTGGAGCCAGAAATCCAAAGTTGGATCTCGATTTGATGGCCAAGACTCACTACTTCTGCCCAGTTTACAAATATCCAAAGAGAAACGACAAGTATTTGATCTTCAGATGCTACTTGAAGGCTGAAGGAGCCCAGGCCAGTGTCAATCCAAACAAGGGAATGACCGCTCCAATGAAGTGGAAACTTTCGGGTGTATGCTTGCTTTGCCAGAAAGATTGATCAAAAATATGCTAAATGTTGGATAATAACCTTATTTACATACAATTGATGATTCTTTATCGTAAATCACTCGATGATTAAAATTATAAAAATTAACTTAATAATATTAATACATTTAAAACAAAC
>Ga0206693_1265763_pt1 | contig 12602 bp, 3 predicted proteins | sample M280m12015metaT_FD_159680 | JGI IMG/M metagenome (GOLD analysis project Ga0206693, IMG submission 159680) | Metatranscriptome of ammonia-oxidizing marine archaeal communities from Monterey Bay, California, United States - M2 80m 12015... | ecosystem: Environmental > Aquatic > Marine > Intertidal...
AAGCGAGCAGTGCTCAAGTGAGTGAGTGCGCTTGGCATTCTCAATCACTCCAACCTTGCCTAGGTTGACGAGCTTTCGTGTCTTAATGTACTCCTGGACCTCCATCTTTCTCAGGTCCTGGCCGGGATTGCACCGGTTTAAGCGAGCGAGTGCGCTTGGCATTCTCGATCACTTCTAATGTACAATGGAGCAAACATGATGACACTATCATGAAAGGTCTATTTATATGGCGCCGACCGCTAGGCGCAAAACTAAACTAAACAAATAAAACTACTGTACAAACGCTGGAATGTTCAAAGGGTAGGCCTGAGCCTGAACAGAAACATCATAAAAGTAGGGATCAGCAGGCGCTGAGTTCAGAGAAGAAGTGTTGGGAGGAACTGGGGTAATCCCAACAGCACGGTAAGCAGAATTGGATTGACGGCCACCTGCACGATACCTCAAAGAACCATAAGCCGAAGTGTCCAAGGCATAAGTGCCTGGAGTATTGGGATTTCCGAACGCAGTCGTATACAAGAAATTGCCCAACATCACAATATGAGGAACATTAGCCAGGTAATACAAGGAAAAATCCTTGCCCGGCCTGACATGTCGTTCAAAATAAGTGATGGTAGACGCTTCCTCGACGATGTCCGTAACCTCACCAGTCTCCAAATGGGTTTCATACTTCAGCACATGAGCCTGAACCCCCCGAGTGTTGTTAAGAATCAAATCATTCCGCACAAAACGAGAGTTAACATAAAATGGAATCTCAACCTCAATGACGGGCTGCTGCAATGCTGTGGTGACATGGGTGCCATCAAAAGTATTGGACATCATCAAGTCGGCCTTAGCCACAGTACGATCAATAACAGTAGTAGAAGTGATCGGAGGAGCGTAATCAGGGACCGCTGGGTAATCAAGCGGATCAAACCAATTGGGAGACATCGAATTAGATGTCCCGGTCTGCATCGAACCATTCAAAGCCTGTGCTTTAACCACATTTGGCGTAGAAGTTTCCGGGGGGGGACCAAAAGTACCAGAAGCATTTGTTGCGTTCTCAACTCTGCAACTAGACTGGCTCCAAAAGCCACCGAACCCTGGTGTTGAATACCTGACCCCACGAGTGCTCTCAGCAGTTTGGGCGTTGTTGTAAGGTGACCCTGGACCGCCGCCATAAGTGGTACCGCTGATGACACCAGAGTCTGGCAAACGCTTGACAGACATTATCTGTGTCCCACGAGTTTCACCTGGAGCAGTGTTCCCATCAAGAATGTACTTGTTCCTAATGGCTCCTTTCCTGGCCAAAAACATCCTGGAAACAAAATGCATCATAGTCAACTGCCCAGGATTGACCCTAAGCAAGTTGGCCATGTCAACATAAACGTCATCAGGAACTGGCAACGCAGACAATGGAGCATTCAAAGTAAACTTAGCAGCAGGCGCCATGTTATAAGCGTAATTTGCAGCCAAAGCACCTGGATCACCAGGCAACGAAGTCCCGTCAATATATGGACCAAGAGTCGGAGTGTCAGCCGGTGCTGTAGCCTCAGAAGTCAATCGCACCCATTTCGAAGCCATTGGTGCTGGGCCCGGAAAAGGCGGAAAGTCAGGTATGACAGTCAACACAGTATATTCATCCTGGCCTCGAGTGGGACTGTCTCTTGGGAGGTCAGCGCGGCAATAAACCTCCCTGTTATATAGTTGCCACCGATTCATGAGATCTGACCACGTCTTCATGGTTTCACCAAAGGTAACCGAAGCCATAGAGGCTGCGACTTGAGAACAATCGCCCATCCAAGCCTTAGTCGGGGGGTCCTCGGGGACGTTCTCCATTTCAGTCGCTCCCATGGCAGCGGACTCATCAGTAGAGGATTCCATCTGAGGTTCAAAGTCTGCCCTTCTGCTAAACTGCTTCTTTCTCCTGACACCCTCATTACCAATGGCCTCCGGGATATCAGTGTTCTTCCAATTAATTGGAAACCCGGTGGGATCAGTGAACGACAGCATCTCAAGATTGCGGGAAGTCGGCATCTGAAAATCCATGTCTTCGCCAGCGGAGGTGAAAACATTGATGGTGACATCATTGTTGATGCCAGCCCCAGTAGCTGGAACGGCCAAGCGGTTCAATACATAAATAGTGATTTGGCCATTAGAAGTCTGGGTCGGCGCGAGTCGAGCGTTGGTATCCAAAGTTGGAACAGTGGCGCCATAATTGTTCCAGTCAAAATTCTGGTCACCTGTGGGCTCAGCGTCTCTAGCCTCCAACTGAAGCAAAGACAAATAAGGTTTCTCCTGCATATAGCCAACCTCAAAACAAAAATCTCTCCCAGAATCAGCCGCAATATCAATGGTACGACTATACTGCTGGTTCATCAAAGCTTCGGGGTACAAGTTTGGGTTAGTGCGTGCATGAATGTCTGCGACAGGATCATAGACAATGCGTAAACGCCCGCGATGCAGGTTCGAAGCAACGATCTGTATCCTATACTTCATAGAACCACGCCAATAACCAAACGGAAGAGCCGCGTAAGCGGATGGTGTGGGCTGCATACAAGGCAATCCAGTCAAAGAGCCACTACCACCAGCTAGCTGCCTCTTAAAATATTGAGGCGTAACCCTACAATTCCAAATCGGGGTTTCAGCGGGGGCTTCAACTGGCCACACAAATCTATCAAGCCAACATTCGCGCTGTGCTATGGCCGCAATTGACATCTCATTCGACGGGCCAAGTCCGACAGTTGCCTCGTCAGTCTGCAGTGATGAATCACCCATCTCCAACCTGCCAGCAATGTCTGGTGAATCAGTCTTGGCTAAATCCCCCAAGAAATTGGGAACATAAACAGATCGCATTTGGGGTTCAAAATCAGCGACTCGCGTACCAGGGACTGGATCCAAGACAGGGTGTGGGACCGCTGTCGGTATCGAAAACTTGACATCATCAGCCCATAAAAATACCTGGATGGTGACTGGGTCATCTGCCCCATTCGCATGCTTGAGCGGGGCCAAGGAGCAACTGTGGACAACACCCATGTGAGATTGCCTAGCGCCATAGGGACCCAAAGCCACATTAGTAGCGGGCCCATTAATGGTGTTCACGACTGCCTCGGTGTCACTCCCTGCCACCGAGATGCCAGTGTTCACTGCAGAGGGGTTGGCAACCCAATCCCTATTTGGAATTCTAAACCAATTGGCACCGAAGAAAAAAGGAAATTCCATCTCACCACCCATTGATTGGCCTGGGTCAATAAATATCTTGGGCCACTGACTCTGGGTCATAATGCACACTTCTTCGCCATTAGTGACGACAAGGTCAGACAGTGAAGCGTAGCCGACCGCATCAAAAGGCGAAAAGCCAGTAGAAGTAGACGGTTGAAAACGTTCGCCTGGAACTGTCAACAGGGGCCTATAAGACACCAGACCCCTACCGTAATGCATCTGAGATCCATTCACCATAACCTTCATGTGCATCTTGCAGCGCAATAAATAAAAATTGGAAAGCTTCTGGGCCACGCTAGGACTATCCAAAAAAGCTGACCAAGGGTTGAAATAAATATCGGGAAATGGCTCACCAACATTCCAAATCTTGGTGGCGGCCAAAATGGGGCGCTTCAGCCAATTTGCCAAATCGACATCAGTATATGAACCCCAATCATGGGTTGGATCCTCCCCATCCCGAACAGTCTGTATGAACTGTTGTTCGCTATCATCAAAAGCGAACGTTTGCTGAATTTGGACGTCAGCAGTCGTCGTTGTATCTGTAATATCAGTAGATCTAAAATAAAGTGCAAGAACAGATCAAGTCTCTCACACTAGCACAACAAATACCTAATACGATTCAGGTCCTGCAAAACAAATAACAGGTAAAATTACAGAGGATCAGGACCTAAAAAGAGCAAGCGCACAATCCAGAGGATCCGTGCACGGTTGCTAACCGTGGGTGTGTATTTAAGGAGCGCACCCACACTCCAATGCCCCCTTACATTAGGGGGTCATACTCCAAGCAAACTATCCCCTCCGGATTAAGCTTGCTTTTGAGAACTTCAAATGACTCCTTGTTGTTCTCGCGTTGTTCCACAATCGCCGGATCAAGTCGGCCATCTTTGCAGAACTTCTTCACGTAACGGTCGAGCCAATAATTCCAAGAAAGGAGAGAAGCATAAACATGGTCCATCTGGGAAGTCTTCCAAAAAGAATGCCGGAACCCCCGAACTGCCTTCACGAACCTTTCAAACCTGGTGCGGCCATATGGGACTAGCTCAAACAGGACAATTGCCACCTGATCCCTCAAAAGATATTCGGGATCAACAGTGGAAGATGAATCCTGTTTCGCCAAGAGCTTGACCAAAACCGGGGCTTTGAGTGGGGCCGCTCCCACAATCACGGTGCTAGTGAGACGCAATGGGTCTTCTCCAATTTCTTCCAACGTGAAAGCCGGGATCTCAAGATAGAACATTACATGTTGAAGAAAAACAAGCTTTGCAGGGTCTTGAAACCTAAGGTTGGCACCATCAGACTTGTCACCCAATGTGGAAGTGATACCAAAGCTAGCGTTGATCTCAGAATACTCGACCGCACTGTACACCGGAATACCAGCCTCCCTACAAGCCAGAACCAACGCTCTCTTGACAGCGGATTGGCTATCGTCGCCTAAAGCCTTGTGTCTCAGCCAGTCCGTAAAATCCCTGGGAGGCTTCAAACACTTGATTCTCGCAAACTCCAAGACGTTGCAAATGGCAAGAAGCTGATTCATAGCAGAATTCAGAGGCAAAGTCATGACGAAACCAGAAGGCATAAAAGACAACCTGAAAAGGACACCAGCATAGAAAAGGGTCATATCATCCCACCACTTCATCAGAGTCTCAGCAAAAAGCACGAGCCTGCTATTGAAGGTTCCGTAATACTTGTGTATCTCATATACCCACTCAATAAAAATCATGAGTGTGTGTCGAGTCAAGGAAGCGGGCATGATCTTGTCCCAAGCACTCACATCAGCATCAAACACAAAATGCATGCCTGTTTCAGGATCGTAGCCCTCGTGAAACATCTGATTGGTGCTCTGTTCAAAATGATTGGAACCCATATCAAGGCCCACCACCATGTCAAATTCAATCGGATAATTCATAAGAAGATACGTGATCGGAAGGAGAAGCATCCTGAAGGCAACGTTTATCGAACCAGGCAAATTTGAGACCGACCGAGCCTTGTCCTTGATATTCAGCCCATCCACAGAACCAAAGACATCTCTAATTTTTTGGTCCTCAGAAGGATCAAGAGCAAGAAGCTTCTTGGCTTTCGTGGGACCAAGGAGAGAAGAATAAAAAGACTCGGGGCTGTCATGATCACCATAAGAAAACTGGTTTGCAGAGCCAGTAACTGGGTAACACTCACGTTTGGTGAAACAAGACATAAACTGATGTGCCGGTAGGAAACCACATGTGATGCAATAAATGGTGGCTGTAAAAGCTTCCCAAGCAGCCTCAGCACCCGGACGAATAACAAGTTCCTTCTCTTCAGTGATATCATAAACATTCCTCTTGGTGGAACCAGTGAGAGGCTTGTTATTAGAGCCCCAAGAACTGTTGTGATTCATCTTGGGCATAATTGTCGAGCCGTCATCATCAAAGACACCAACAAACTGCTCCTCAATGGTGGACTGCAACAACTTCTGCATATGCCTGTGATTAAAATCACCTTGGGAGAAAAGCGATGACGTGATGCCAATATAATGGTCCAACAACCTGACCGAAGAATTCTTGATGAGCGGGAGGGGAATGTGACCATGAACTGCACTCTTGGCTATCTCCCTACCAAGTGACATGGACGATTTGCTGCCCTCTTCCGTCAATTCACCAGGTCCTACCATGGCAAAAATCAACTCATCTCCAAATGTTGAATGAGGGGCCTCACCCATAAAGGGGGTGGACGCCAGCCAGAGCAAATCAGGGTGAAAATAAACATCATTGTTCGATCCCTTAATGGGAAACATACCCATAACACCTTCATGTGCAGGATAAACACCCTTGATTTTCTCATTGCTGCTGGGCATAATAGAAACGTGCACGCCAGATTTGGATTTCGAATAATGATAAGCCTCAGTATTGGAAGCAACGTTCGGTCCATCGGTCTGGCCAGCCATGAAGCTATTATAATCGACTTCATGTCCAGTATAGCGTATATTACTGCAAGAACGCTTTTTGGATTCTTCCAACCTTGCCCTGAGGCCAACCTCACTCATACCTTGAACGACAACATTCATCTGGGCTTCAAACTCAGAACTACGAAATGCACCCAATCTACTACTGGATGTGCCAGAACTGCTGTAAGATCTCAAGGAAAAAAGCTTCTGAGTTGTCACCCTCATGAAAAGCTCAGTGATCGGGACGTAAACCTCATATTTCCTAACATGACCATCCATAGACTGAGGAGTAACAATGCCAATATAAATGCCAAGAGTTGGGAAATTGGCTTTCTTACTGAAAATGCACGGAAGTCCACATTCGCCCTTTTGCCTGGCATAATCATCTTCACCAATGAGCCTGGCAAAACAACCCTTCATGGGTCTGTTCTTCAAATGATTGATTATGCCTGAATGAGCTGGAAACAATGTGGCATCATCCCCACAAAGTGAAAGCTCAGCATGCTCATTGGTCAAAAGAGTGGTGTTCGAAACTTCCCAATCCTTGCTAACGCCACCTGGGTGAAAGATGGTGCCATCAACGTTCATAGGTTCATCTGGCAGGTTTGAATAGTAGCAATCCAAGTCTCCAAGACGAATGGTACTCAAGCCATGCATAACACGACAAATATCGCCATCCTCGGAAAAAGCAATTGTATTCTTGTCAACCATAATTGAATGATCAACCCAAGAGTCAGTTTTGGGAACTTTGACGCTCAGTGTCATCCGCAAACTGGCATTGAGATCAATTCCAACAAACGCATGGGCAGGAACAATGAAAGTTGTGGAATCAGGCAAGATGGCGTTGATACGCCCAATCATATTGCCAGTGTGCCGCCATTCAAGCTTGGCAATGCGGGACAACGGATCATTGTTAGTGCCATTGATCATGTGGGCAGACAGAGTCTTGACAGTGCGCCCATGAGAACCTCTGGTAGTACAAGTGTGGTTGTGAACATAAGCTGGAGAATTCAATGTCTGCAAATTGTTTTCATCCCAATAATTCTGGCCTGATGGTATACTGGAAGCAACTCCTTGTGGAGAAAAATCAGCCTTGGATTTCTTCCCATTGTTAAGAATGGTTGAACAAAGCTTATACATTGCTCCAGTGCCAACAATGGTAACCACACCAGCAAGTACCGACTTCTTGAGAACGGGATCTATGTTAGCAAACCTACTGGCACGAGCTTGGACCCGAAGTTCAGCCAAAAAATCATGAAATCTGTTTCTCCAAACATTAACATTGGATATGCAATACATGGGTCGAAGTTGACCAGTGTGATTCCACCACACATCAGGATCAACACCCTCAGGACAATTGGTCACACGTCCATCTCGCCTGGCAAGCCGTTGACGCTCAAAGGCATGTGCACCATAACGAGGGGATGCTAAAGTCGGCAAGTAAGCAACATCTGCGTTCCAATTGGGTCCCACATGAATACTGGGGTCATAATCGTCAGGGATTTCATCAGGAGGATCATCATGACCCAGCCAAACTGACCTGAACAATTTACGAGCCACATCAGGAACAAAGGTAACAGTTCGCGCTTCCCAAAATTGGGGCAACATTCCGTCGTCAACTGCAAGCATCATTGCATAATCATTGACAACATCGCCTTGGGAAGTAAGCGCATTAACATTGAATGAAACCTTCTGGGCACCAATGGATCGGCACAAACGGCACTCATGATCATGAAGAACTCGAGTATGACCGTTGGCCCCAAGCATGCAAACACCGACGCAACAACCATTGTGGGAAGTGACATACCTACCAGTCAAAGGGTTGCGATCAGCGACAACCGGCTCCAGATCTCTGGGATCGGCAGACTCTGAACTAGAAGAATCTTCATAACCCGAGTAATCAGAGTCACCCGAGTAACCAGAAGAAGAAACTCCATCAGATCCCTCACCATCCATTGAACTACCCTCAACTAAAGTGGGGTCCGCGTTATCATCCTTATGCTCTTCACCATCGTCCGAGTCTTCGTCACTAGCAGGATTTACGTCATCTGGTGGACCCAACCAATCTGCCTGAGGTTCGAAAACTCGGGCCACAGGATTGGGAGCAAAGAAGTCCATAATGGGTTGGCCAAAGGTGGACCAACTCAAAGACGTAGCCGGCCCACTCACCAATGGAGAATGGTTGGCAAAACTAGCGTCATAATCGGCACCCCAAGTCATGCACTGAATGAAGTCACGCAAATAATCCTCCTTATTGGTGGAAAAAGCATGAAACATCTCAAAATCCATGCCCCAAACTTCAAGTACCCAATCAAGGGCGGCACTTGGTGTCTCCAAACTGAAGAAAGTAGTAATGACTTCCTCACCAGTTGCTGGAGGACCATCGCGCAATGGAACATCTCTATTGGGCCACTCAAGCATGGCATAAAAGACGTACAATTTGAGCATTGACATATAAGCGGCCTCTGGAGCATTCACCTCTGGTCGAGAGCGATCATGATTGCCATTCCCAAGACGATCAATCAATGATATGCCATTTGCATCAGGTCTGGCAGCGTACTCAGCTCTATAGAACATGCTAATGGTGCTATTAGTCATATCATCCAACGCCTCTGCATTCACCTCTTCCTGACCGCGGGAATGAACACTAGGGGTCCAAATCAAGTACTTGAAAAGAAGAAAATAGGCATGAGTCAACGTTATGCCAGGTGCAAACTGCTCTTGCCACCATTGCTCCAAAGCTTCTGGACTATGATGAACAGTGCCTGAAGAATTTCGCAAGAGATAATCAAAAGCCCCATGCTCAATGAAAGCGCCAGAATCCTCAGCAAATGACCAATAACCACCATCTTTATGCGCTTGGATCAAACCATTAAAGTCCAAAGAGGAAAAAATGGCTTGAGTGACGGGCCGGAGGGTGGCCGACTGGACCATAACACCAAAGAGATTGAAAATTTGACTGTCAAGCTTTTTGAGGCCTTCCATGACCGATCGCTCTTCAAATCTGGCGTGAGCATTTGGATCAACTTCCCTAGATTCTGATCCTTCATGATCAAGGAAAGTTCTCCTTCGATTAGAATTGAGAGCAATAGGGCAATTCACACTCAAATTTCCGGTGCGGTAATCAAACTCATGGACTCCAGCACACTTGCAACACTGAGACATGGTAATGCCACCATCACAATGACAAATTCCACAATGTGCCTTCAGTTTGCCTGCAATAACGGTCTTACGCCATGCCGAAAAACTCCGGGTGTACTTGTCAGTGACAAAATCATAAATGAAACAGTAGAACTGGTTAATTGTGAGCTTGGTGAGCACCAATCTTTCGCCTTTCTTATAACTTCGCCTGGCTTCTCCAGTTCCAAATGTGCGATCTGACTTAAAAACCCAAGTGACTTGTGTACGAACAAACTGCTCACCATGAGAGACTTCGCCAGCTGCATCGGCAAGCCTTGCCCAATCATGAATAGTGATACGGTTGTAGAGCTCAGAAGTATCAGATGCATTTCGGTTGTTGATCACAGTCTCATTGTTCAAATCAAGCATGCCATTTTGATTGGCAAAATTGGGGTCAATTTCAAAAGTAATGAACATGGAGCGGCGTGCTGCTGCTAAGAAATTGACTGCCAAATCTTGAAGGCCAGCATCAGATCTATTATCAGAAGTGAAAATTGCGATTGTACGATCAAAATTATCACCCTTGACGCCATCTCCCCTTTTGGATTCCAAAGCAGCCGCATCACGATTTGGGGAAACCGTATCCGCACAAGTCATAATCCTCTCATGCAAATTGTCGGGCTTTGGGACGCCACTGTCATTATGGATTGGATCAAAGTCCTCAGTGTATGAGAACAAAAAAGGAAAGCCTTCAGCCCTGCACATCTGAAAATTCGACGATCGAGCTGTTGAAGTAAAACGCCTGTCAATTGTCTTGCTTGGATTATAATCACCAATGTCATCATATCCAAACTTGTAAGCCAAATCCATGATAATCTTGGTAATGTGTTCCTTGAAACTTTGACCCAAAAAGGTGGACTTGCCAATTCCAGAAGCTCCATTGAAAATAAAAGCATGACCGCCTGCCTTGACTGGATTCGGTGAAAAAGAAGTCGACCTAGTTAAGGTCTGCAAATGGCCTGTAATGTCAGAAAGCTTCTGCTTCAACTTCCTATCAACAGAAGACTTCTTGACAATGTAATTGAGCTTGGAATTTAAATGTTCCGCAACACAACGCAAACCATCAGACCAGCCAAGAGGCTGAGTGGAATAAATTCCGCCGCCGGAGCGGCCCTCCAACTCATTTATCATTGAGGCCCAGTGGGGATCCGAAGAGGAAATTATGCAATCAGGGAGCCTAAGAGTAACAGGGCAATTGTACTGATCACGACCTTCATAACTCAAGGCGTAATGGTTGGGAGCGCAACCGCCATAGTTGTAGACAACAAAGGAATAAAGTGCGAATATCTGGGAATAAGAATTGACACCAATGAACCTCCCAAAATCGCCTTTAAAAATTGAATCAGCACACTGCCACATGAGCTCTAGAACCTTATCCAGGTCAGAAATATAGGAGGTAAACTTTCCAGAATAAATGGCGGCAGAGACAATTGGAACCACAAGGATGGAAAACTTCTTCAATCCCTCCATGGAGAACTCTGGCACTGCTCCCTCAACAGTAAGAAGGGCACAAAATGATGCAACCAAAGCGGCCAAACGGGAAGCCATGAACCCGAGATCACTCTCAGTGATATTCAGAATGCCCTGAAGGGGGCCCTGGGGGTAAAACCAAGCTGCCAAATCATTCCAGAAAGGTTGTTGTTCATCAGCGATGTCATCATCTTGGACTGCAAAAACGTCTTCAACCTCATTGGCATTCTCCTCAGCTTGTCCAAAGAAGAAATCAAATGCAGCCCTAACTCTTTCAGAACAACCCTCCAGCAAAAAAGCAAAAACTGCCTTAATCCTTGCAGCCTTGTCTTCTAAATTGAAAGCTGGAAACAAAGTCCTCAAAGTCTGCTTGAAGCGATTAGCCCAACGGTTGGTAAAATCAAGGGAACGATAAAAAGCGTTGATGGCGAAAACGACTTCTGGAGCACCGCATTGCTTCCTGTATGCCGAAACAAGAGTATCATACAGCCTGTGGGAGGCATTAATAATATTGATCATAATAGAACTCCTATCCACATAATCAGCTGCAACGGTTCTGAAATGCTCTGCAACACCAGCCTGGATCTGACCATTCACAAACCCTGCAGTGACATCCCAATTGGTGCCGACATGAAGAACCTGGGCAACAATAGTCTCAGCCTCCCTTGAGTCAAGATAAGCTTGGAAAAGTCCAACTTGGGGTACAAACTTGACGCGCCTCTTTTTTGCCTTATCAAAAGCGGCAAGATTGAACCTGAATCTCATTACAAAGTAAGCCAAAAACTTCTGTTTGCAATAATTCTTGGAAGAATCAGAACGATAATACCCCTGATAAACGTTCAAAATGACTCTAGATGGGGAACGAAGGACATCCAGACAAGCAGGCTCATTAGAATACCTGTTCAAGCAAAACTTTCTCAAACAAGAGAGAAATTTGTGGCCGTCCTCAAAGGCACCGGCCTGCCAAATAAATATAGCTCCATCATAAACGAACTTGGGGTAAGTTCTATAAATAACGCCAGGAGCAGAATCACTAGTAACGCCCATACGGTGAATCTCAACGTCAAAACACTCTTCTTCACAAGTGGTATCCAACAATTTTCCATCCCAAGGGGAATCCAAAAGTTCAGGGTTCATCTGGAATTCTTGAGACGGAGGGGGGGGGGGGAAAGAAAATTTTTCTGGTTTTTCATTGTTTTTGGGGTAAATATGGGGTGGTTTAACGAGAAGGGGATCTCGGATAAAGTGGCCAATGCCACAAATATCAGATGATTCTTCAACATCGAAAAACGAAGCATCAGAAGTTTCAGATACGGGGAGGGGTGGTGACAGCTTATGGTTGTCGGCCTCCTGGTGCGACCAGGGTACGGGGGTATTCATGGTGAAGATATACAGGGGATATGGCTCTAGCTAAATATTAGTTCACTAGGCTGCTCCCAAGAAAAATGGGCCTCTTGGCCGTGGCTATAATCTACTACTAATGTTTAAATCTTATGTAATTCCACGAACTGATCTAATTCAAATGCAACATAGTGGCAAATGAAATGATAAGATAGGCACAAAATCAAGCTACATTAGTGGCGTCTCCATTTATAGCTTATGGAGTACTGTTCAATTTAAGCTTGTAATTAAATAATAAATGCAGCTGACGCATAGCTGCAAAATAAGGAAAGGTAACGTTTCCAAACAATCCAGTGTAACAACGTAAAATAACACTGGCGTATAACAACAAATCATCTAAATGAAAGTTGGCAGTGAATATACTAACAATTGATCGCACAGTCATTGATCAAAAGTAAGGTACTTACAAAAAAGTAAGAATTCACAATATACG